>ORMF010660094.1_pt1 | contig 11520 bp, 8 predicted proteins | sample 1779871 | NCBI WGS metagenome assembly ORMF01 (sample SAMEA104232316, study PRJEB22302) | groundwater metagenome | biome: forest; feature: aquifer; material: groundwater | place: USA | collected 2011-08-07 | depth 5.4 m
AGCGCGTTATTTTCATATAAGGTGGCTGCAACTGTTTTCAGCGCGCTAATCGAAGGGTACCGCAGCTCAATCAACTGGTCGCGGAATGTTTTTGGGTCGCGGCAGGTGACCACATGCTTGCGCTGAGGCATGGCTCGCTGCGCCATCCAAGTACTCAACGACGGCTCTTGGGAATGATAGATGTCTGCGTCACACGCCTGAAACAACGCTCTCACTTGCCAGGGAGCAAATGCTGGAAAACTAAACACACGGATTCCATCCAACATTTCCACCGGCTGCTGGCCCGTGCGACGGGGTACCACCGCGCAAACTTCTATACCGCGTTTGGCCAGTTCGCGGCCTAGCATGCGGGTTGTGCGGCCAAAACCGCCGTATTTGCCCCAAGCAAAAATTTCAACAGCGATCAAACAAATACGCATGGGCTCATCAGGCCTTGTGCTGCCGGCGCAGGTATCTAAGCTCCAGCAAGCCGCCCAGTGCGGCAATTGCAAGGCTCGTCGCCAGCCGCAAACAGCTCAGCGCAATAACCTGAGGCCCAGCCACCCCATAGGGCTTTAAAAAAATTAAAAAGCTGCCCTCGCGTAGACCTAAGCCGGCAATAGTAATCGGCAGCATCGCCAGCAGCAGCCAAGCAGAGCGGATCCAACCAAAATCGATCAGCGTTAAATGGATGCCCAGCGACCAACCCAAAAAAACAAACGCCGCTGTTGATATCCAATGGATAAGCAGCGATAAGCTGAATATCGATGCCAGTTCCGCCGCCGGAAGGCCGTGGTATTGCTTCGATGCATCAAAGATAATTTTTAGCTTCTCGCGCAGCCATGAGGGAATGCGCGGTTTAAGCAGCCGCCCAACCGAGTTGGAAGTAAGACGCGAGCCTTGCGCATGAAACGCCAGAAAATACAGGAAGAGACACCCTAATGTTGCTCCAAGAAGCCCCAGGCCGATGACAAAACGGGGCCGGGCCTGCGCGCTCAACAGCCAGCAGCCCAACCCAAAGATGGCGGCTGTCATCGTATCCATAAGCCTGTCGAAACCGATTGCCGCCAATGCTTCGGTGGGCTTTCCATCCTTCCTGGAAATCCGGTACCAGCGGATCAGCCCGCCCGAAAGCGAGCCGGGTAAAAATGTGCCGTAGAACGTGCTGGCGAGGCTGATGCCGATTAGCTGCGACACTTTCAGCGACATGCCCTGCTGGTCGGTGACACGCTTCATGCGAAGGCCCATCAACCCGCGTGCCACCAACAAAGCTGCAAACGCTGCAAAAACATCCGGCAAGTGCGCTTGCCGCAGCGCCGGAACCACCTTGGACAAGGGCACCGTGTGAACGATATACCACACGAGCGAACCAGTCAGTGCTATCTTCAGCGCCAGCATCCACACTCCTGAACGGCGGCTCATCGAGTGCTGATTCCAGAGTCAATCGCCTGCTGATAAATGGCAACGTAGCGCTGGGCAACTGAAGGCCAGCTAAACTGCTCTTCTAATCGCCGCCGCGCAGCCTGGCCAAGAGCTTGGCAGCGATTTGGATTTTCAATCAATTGCTCCAGGGCGGCTTTGATGGCGGCGGCATCCTTCGCAGGAATCAAAATCCCCGCATCGGCCACAACCTCAGCGCAGCCGGTTTCCTTTGTGGTGATAATCGCAAGGCCGGCTGCCATGGCTTCAAGCAGAACAACCGGGAAATTCTCCGCCTCGGAGGGCAGCACAAAAATCTGTGAAGTTTCATACAGCTCTTTAAGCGCAACAGACCCACTCTCCATCCAACCTTCGAATTTCACAGCCACTCCCTGCCGCTCGGCAGCTACCTTGAGCGACGGTAAATAAGGCCCGTCGCCAACGATGTGTACTGCCCAATCGTGCGGAAAGCCCTTGAGCGCTTGAATCAAATACTGAATACCTTTGCGCTCAAGTATACGCGTAACCACAAGGATTTTTTTGTGCCGCGGATCCGACGACGTGGGGAAGCTGACGGCGTCGATACCGTTTGGAATGACGCGGGTCTTCGCTGCCACAGACTGCAAATGCACAAGATTTTGCAGCATGCTGCTGGGGCAAATAATCGCTGCGGCACTACCTACGACGCGCCGCCATAAGGGAGCCAATAACTTGTGCGCCCATTGAAGCCTGTAAAGATTGTAGCCGGCAACGTCTGATCCGTGGGCGGTAATGACATAAGGCAAACCGGCGGCTTGATGCGCTCTCCAAGCCAGGATACCGTCAGGGAAGATAAAATGGGCGTGGATCAAGTCGTAGCGTTCTACCTTAAGCCTGCGGCGCACCCAAGCTGAGGCAGCCATTAGGTAGGCAGCTGTCTCAAGCATCGTGCAATGATACGCCTGACGGCGGCCGCACGGCACGCGGTGTACGCGCACCCCGTCGACTTCAGCTTCAGCCGGCAGCTTGCCAAAACCCATGGTAAGCAAATCAACCTGATGCCCCATGCGCACCAACTGCCTGCTTAAACCCGCAACAACCTGTGAACCGCCTCCGCCGATGGGAGGAAACTCATAACACAGCGTCAGAATTTTCACTAAGCTAGGATACCCTGTCGCTTATTCAGGGTCAATGCAAGCCATCCCTGTATCTGATGACTGAACGTGGCTTTCCGCGCAAGTCCGCCAACCCGTCCAACAGGCCGAGCAGGTGGAAGCCGACGATGTTCGCATGGCCTTGTGCCGCTAATCTCACAAACAGCCGTGCTACCTGCAGCGGCAGGCAGATCACACACGCAGCTTTCTGCCACAGGCTTGCGTGGAGCCGAAGCAGCAAGAGATAATTCCTGACCTTACTGCGCTCGTAGGCAGGCACGGGCTTGCGGCCGATTTTGCCTCCCTCGTGATGGAGTACCGCCTGCGGCACGTAGAGCACGTGCATGCCACGCTGCCGTGCCCGCAGACAGAAATCAACATCCTCCCACCCGTAGGGCCAGAAGCGCTCATCAAATCCGCCCAAGGCTTCCAGCACGTCGCGCCGCACGAGCATTCCAAAAGCTCCGCAGGCATCGACGTAACCAGGGGAGTCGAATTGGCCGTGGTCCTGCTGCCCAACACCGATGTCGCTGATGCGGCCGGTCCACAAGTTCACCGTCAGACCCGCTGACATGATCATCCGTGACGGAGACTTCGTGTACCCTTTTCCGCATAGAATACCCGCTTGCCCATCGGCGGCAGCTGCTTCAAGAAGCCTGGAGAGATAGTCCGGAGTCGGTATGGCGTCGTCGTCTAAAAAGAGAACATACTCCGCTGCTGCCTGATATTCGCAAAGGCGCCGCCAGCCGGTGTTGCGGCCGCCCACAGCGCCAAGGTTCTCTGTATTGCGCACCACGGTGACGGAGGGAAACGCCTGTTCCACGGCGTCTGCCGAACCATCAATCGAGGCATTATCAACAACCACCACCTTCGACCGCAAGCCGTTCAATGCCAGCGCGCCCGCCACGCACCGCAGGACTGTTTCTTTCCTGTTGCGGGTGAGGATCACGACGCCCACGTGTTTCATGGAGTCAATGGATGGCATCACAAGCACTGCGACAACATCGACAACTCTTCTGCACGCACGGGTGGCCTTTCCAGCGCCTGGAGATTCTCATCCAGATGCTGCGCCGATCGGGTGCCTGAAATCGCGGTGGAAACTTCCGGATGACTCAGGACAAACTGCAGCGCCATCTGCGGGATGGGGCAGCCGGCCGTGCGCGCTAGCTTCTCCAGCGCTAGACGACGCTGCTGCATGGCGGGTGTCACATCGTGCCAGAAGCCCGTCTGGACCTTCGCCCGATCGGTCAGCAGTCCGCGGCCCAGCGGCACGCGGGCAATGATGCCCACCTGCTGCCGCGCTGCCGCAGGAAATAGCTGGGCGGCGGCTTCAGGCTCCGTCGCATTGAAGACCACCTGCAGCGTGGAAACACCCGAATGCCGCAGGGCAATAAATGCGTCTTCGATCGTGTGCGCCGAAACACCGTACCACCGGATCTTTCCTTGCCGCTTGAGGCGCTCCAGCACCTCAAAGACACCGCCCTCCTCCAACACAGCAGCAGGAGGATTGTGCAATTGATAGAGGTCCACATAATCCGTCTGCAGGCGGCGCAGGCTGCCCTCAATGGCGCGTATGAGGTGCGACGGAGAAAAATCCTGCCGCTTTTTTGACGCCCGGTTAAGGGGCTTCTTCCAAGGCTGCAGCAGCCGTCGAAAGGGAGCGAACACCGGTAAGGCAAACCGCGCAACATTCGCCAGCGATGAGGGAAGAAATCCCGCCTTGGTGGCGATGATGATGTCACGACGACGCCCCTGAAACGCCCGCCCAAGTAGCCGCTCGCTGTGGCCGTAGCCATAGCTATCCGCGGTATCATAGAAATTCACCCCGCGCTCAAAAGCCCGGTTCAACAGGCGGATGGATTCGGCATCATTGCGGTAGAAGACACCGCCGCCTAGCGATGAGCAGCCTAAACCGAGGACAGATACGCGAAGACCGGTAGCACCCAACACCCGCGTAGGCAGCATCAAGAAAGAATATCTGCCATGGAGCGGCCATCGAAATCATCTGACGCGGGCTGGCCCATTAAGCGCATGATCGTAGGTGCCACGTCCATGATGTGTGCTTCAGGCAGTACGCCGCGCGCCGAAACACCCTCTCCAGTTCCCAACAAAAATCCGTTCATCGTGTGGGCGCCGGAGCGCAAATCAGGCAGGGCACCGCTGACCGTTCCAATACGCGGTGAAGTAAGGGCGTTTATAGACGCATCTCCTGCCCACTGAACAACGATATCAGGAAGCTCGTCGAGTGCTTCACCCGGGTAGCGGTCGGCGACCTTAACAACTTCGCTTACCGCCGATTTGCCCGTAGCCGGATTGATCAACTCACGCATGGCTTGCATGATCTCTTCACAGATAGCGTCATACTCCGCGCCGGGTTCCACGCGGCCTTTGGGTTCGCGCCCCTTCAGGTTGATGCGGATCGCCCCGCTGAAATCAGCCGGCAGCGCAAAAGCCCGGCTCTCCTTCCAGTTGTTGCCTAGAGCCAGCGCCCGGCGGGTCCAATCATCCCAGAGCCGTTCCGGCATAAGCCGCTTGATACGCTTAATATTTTTGGAAGAGACAGCTCCGCTGATGGCGCGGATCGCAATGGAGCCGGTGTAGCGACCCGGCAGCAGCCGCGACAACCCCTGCGGACGCATGGACTGCCCCCCGGTGCGGCCGGAATAGCCCAAGCGGCTTAGAATTTCCGGCAGCAAGTGTTGCCCACTGTAGTTGGGCCCCATGCCGGTATTGGAAAAAGCCAGTATCGTCGCCTGCGGCGCCATCTCGATAAACTCTGCTAAAGCCTGGTCAACCACTTGATAGATCTGCCGGATAGTGTTACCGCAAACCGCCGCAACCTGCCGGTCATAATCCGGATGCTGCTCATCCATGATGTGCCAGAAGTAATGCCCTGCCCAGTGCGGCTCTGCGAAGGCTGCGAGAAACAGGTCCCACCGCTCTTGCGCATAAAGCTCGCGGAAAATCGTCGCCCGCGTCTTCACACCGGCGAGCAGTTTCTCCGAAAAAATTTTCCATTCATCGATCGATGCGGGCCGGTGCTGGAACCAACCGTCAAGCGGGTGGCGGCCGTAGCGCGCGAGGATATTTCCATAGAGCGGTGCAGGCCAAGAGGAGCGCGGCGCATTGAGCCCTTCGGCGCCCCAGCCAACGAGCTGTAGTCCATTGAAGCCGGGTATTGCCATCGATTCCGGCACATCAAGAACTGCCAATCGTTTTCCTGCGCGGCTTAAGCGGCTCCAGAACGACTCGCGTCCAATGTCTTCGGCATATTTCTTGCGCAGGTGGTAAGTGCCGCATTTTATCTGCCGGTGATAGAAAGCCATCCCGTGCTTGCCGGGACTCGTACCCGTGTTGAGGGAAGCCCAGGTTGAGCCGCTGGATAGTTCCGAGTCAGACCGCAGCCGCCGCCAGGCGCCCTGCTGCATGAGCAACTGAAATGTTGGAAGATGGCCTTCGCGGCACCAGCGCTCGATCAGGCCGGGGTCTGTCGCTTCCAACCCGATGGCGATCACCTGCCCTTGGCTTGATCCACGTAAACTCATTTCAACCTCCGATCGAAGCAATGCGCTGCAGTTCTTGCACCGTCAGCGGCGGCGCATAGGGTGCCGCAAGAATCTCAGCCAACTGCTGGCACTGGTAGAGCCGCGGCAGGACAACCGTAACACCCGGCAGCTGCAGCAAAAATTGAATAGCTGCCTGAGCTAGCGTGCGACGGTTTTGAATAAGGAAGTGGCAGCGCTGTGCTTGTTCCATGCGGATTTGCACCTCGAGCGAGGTCTTGTCGTATGTCTCAGCCATGATATCACTGCCCGCCGCCGTTAGGTAACCCTGATCACGGGGGTTTCTGACCAACACAGCCAAACCCTGCGCGCATGCTTGGGGCAGGAATGATTCGATTGCTTGCCGCTGCACCAAATTCACAGTCACCTGAACCGAGGAAAGGCCGGGAAGCTTCAAACACCGCATGGCATCGTCGATCATGCTCGGCCCGTGATCGCAGGCAATGCCATAGAACCGGATTTTTCCTTCGCGTTTAAATTGTTCGACTGTTTCGCAGAAAGAGCCTTCGTCAAGAACCGAGGCAGAAGGTTTATGCAATTGCAGCAAATCCACATAGTCGGTATTTAAACGCTTGAGGCTCATCTCAAGTGCGCGCCGCAAATAGGAGGGAGAAAAATCACTGTGCTTGTACGTGCTGCGCGCTTGATGCAGGTAATTTTTTGAGGGCTGCAACCACCGGCTCACCGGACGCAGCAACGGACGCATGCGCAAAGCGGCGCGTGCCGCAGGGGAATAGCGCGTGCCGACTTTAGTGGCGATGATTACTCGGTTGCGCCGCCCGCGGAAGGCCTTGCCGATCAACCGCTCGCTAAGGCCTTGGTTGTAGTGGTCAGCGGTGTCATAAAAATTGATGCCTGCATCAAAGGCCGCCTCGAGCATCCGGATCGCTTCTGAATCGTCACGATAATAAAGCCCGCCGCCCAGTGTTTGGCCGCCTACGCCAATGGAAGAGACACGCAAACCGGCAGCGCCAAACTGGCGAAGCTCCATCGTTATACGGCGACGCTGTGCGGTAAAGCCTGCTTGGGCGCAGATGCCTTATCAAACAGGGCTGTGAGTACGGATCCTTCCACGTCGCCGGGCACCGGTTGGCCCATGACGGTAAGCCACGTAGGCATCAGGTCTGCAATGCCTGCCCCTTCAATACGCTTGCCCCGGCAAATTCCCTTTCCTGCCGCAAAGAAAATCCCGTCAACGCGGTGGCTGCCTGTTGTGGGCCAGTCCATATACTCGCGCCAGCGTGATACAAAAACCTGGTCCTTGTCCCTGTCGCTTTCGGTCGGCTGATACGCGGTCTCGCGCCAGGCAATGATCAGGTCGGGCGCTGATTCGATCATAGGCCCATCATAAAGTTCTTCGCGGCGGTAAACGCGGTCAACGGCGCACTGACCCGTAGCGGGATCGATCAACTGGCTTAAGCGCTCAATAACGCGGGTGCGCAGCGCCTCATACTCGGCGCCGGGGTTGACGATGCCCTGGGGATCGCGGCCTTTAAGATTAACAAACAGCTCGCCTTCTTTGCCGCGGGAAAACACGCGCGTCTTGGCCCAATCAATATCTGATTCAGCTAAATAGGATTGGATCCAGGTTTTTACACCGCCAGCATAGCGGTTTACCCAGAAATGCATCGACTGCGGCAGCGCACCCTGAAACCGCTTGCGCAGATTCGCAATGCATTGACGGCTGCGGGACTTGCCTGCCTTGGAGGATGGTTGGGGTTCCTTGCGCACGAGAAAACCTTCGCGCGCAAGCCAGGTATTGACCTGCACACCCGACTGCAATTTACCGGCTCCGCACTCAGAAACCACAAAAATCATTGTGTCAGGCCCTACCGCTTCCATGAGGCGGGCAATCATCTGATCAAGCGAGCGATAGGCGGTCTCCATCATGCCTTGGAAGGGATTGCACGGGTCATCTGATTCCATATCTGACCAGAAATAATGCTGCGCAATGGCTGAGGCATGGGAAAACGCCAGGAAAAAATCCCAGGGCTTCTGCGATACGAGATGCTCTAAGATTTCTGTCTGCTTAGCAACATCCTCGGTGATGAGTGTCAGATAATCTTCTTTCTTGCGGCCGCCGGGGAATATATCTTTAAGGCGATATCGTCCAAACTTTTTAACCAGTTCATCGTAGAGGGTGCTGGGTGCTGCAATTGAACGGTGCGCGCCGGGGGCATCTTCGCCTGAGATCATGAATCCGTTGATGGGCTGGGGAGGGTAGGTGAAAGGGACATTAACTATGCCGCATCGCAGGCCGAGCTCACTGAGCAATTTCCAAATGGGCTTGGCTTTTAGGGATGATCCGTTGGCTGCCTGAAATTTGCCATTAGCCCCCCGCTGCCAAAAACCGAAACCACCGTGCTTGCCGGGATTTTTGCCTGTAACAACCGTGCCCCACAACTGCGGAACGATTAGGGGGATGCGCGAGCGCAGCCTGCCCCATGTTCCTTCTTCCATCAGCCGCTTAAATGTCGGCAGCTTACCCGCATTTGCCCAGGGCACAATCAAATCCAACGTGGCCTCGGCTAACGCTATCACCAAGACCCGCGGTTGTTTCAAGCTCGACATATCCTGCTCCTTTTCGGCTCTGTGAAGCCTCGATTATACCTAACTCTAATAACTAGCATGAGTTATGCCAAAACAGCTCACTATTGAAACTCCTATCTTATTTATAATGAATGGGTTACGTGATTATACCTAGGTGAGTTTTCAATACATCTAGCGACATGCTTAGGAAGGCTACTTTTGACCAACAAACGATGCAGGAACCAGACACCGGGAAAACAAAAACCCTTGTCAGGAAACTGACAGGGTTTGCGGCAAATCCGGTGGCGACGGGACTATGGTAGAGCTTTAGGAACGCCTCCGGAATCCCTTGCCGGTTCAACAGCCGGGCTTAGGTCCGCTATTTCGATTTCTGTAATAACCGGCAGGTGGTCTGATGCGATTTTTTCCAGGTCTGTTTTTGGGACCCAGGTTGTGTTTACTTTTATTCCGGGGCTTACAAAAATATGGTCCACCGGCCCAACGGGATAGCTCGGCACCGAGGCGAAGAAGCCGCGCCTATTCGGATCTGAGCGCGTATTCTTAAGCGTCTTCTCAAGCAGGCTGCAGATTTTTGATTGGCGCAACGCATTGAAATCGCCGCACAGAACAACAGGCTCTATGCAAGCCGGATGTTTGAGCCATTTCTCACCCAACAGCTCCTGTGTTTGCATCAAGCCCTCCGCAGAATAGATGCTTAAGTGAGTATTCAGGATCTGTACTTTTTTGCCCGGTAATTCGATTTCAACCCACAATGCACCGCGCGGTTCAAGCAGCGCAAATTTGGAAAACCGCGGAAGCAGCTCTGATTGGATAAGCCGTATGGGAAAGCGGCTAAAGATAGCGTTGCCGATTCGCCCTTGCTGGGCGGCAAAAGCTGAACGGAAATGAAACGGCATCGAAAGCTTTTTAGCGATCACTTCAGCCTGATTGAGCCCTTCCCGCATATACAATTCCTGCAGCGCAACAATATCCGGCTCATGCCTGGAAATAATGCGGGCGATGCGATCAGCCGAAACCTTGCCATCCCTGCCCATGCAGCCATGCACGTTATACGTCATGATGCGTAAAACAGTAGGGGTGGCACCCACAGAAACCTCTTCAGCAGGCGTCTGCTCCGGAGGCTTGTCCAATATCGATCGCGCTATCTGCCTGAGCTCAAACGTATTAATGACTTTTTTGCCTCTTAAGTGGCGAGGAAGTACTCCAAAGGGCACCAATGCAAAAGCGTCTGTTTCATCCACTCCCGGCCCGGCATGGCTTCCGTGCTCGCCCTTGCGAAAAGTCATCGATCTCGCCCCTTGCCGCCATCCGGAAATCACAAACGTGCCTGCATCGGGATGATGACAGAGATGAACCAGATCCTTTTTAACCTCATCAAAATAGGGATGATCAGGTAGGATAACTTTATCCGCCTCATCCGGAAGCACAAACCTTCCCTGCGGATTCCAGGCAAAGGCACGGCCTTCGCCGTCGGCGCGCATGACCAGGGGGATCTTCGCTTCATCAACAAGTTTTCGACCGAAAATTTCACTTTCTTCAGCTGTCAGCGCTTGAGGCAGATAAATATGGCCCAAGGGGCCCATAGCGGTGATCGTAATATCCAAGTTCGGTTGCTTATCCAGGGTTTCGGCACCCGGCGGTGCAACAGGCGCCGGGGTGGGAGGCGCAGTTACGACAGACACCGGCCTGTTTGCGGGATTGCGCAGCAGTTGTGCACGCCAGTGCGGATTGCTTGGCACAAATGGCGTTGTTTTCCAGCCGCCGGTTGTAATTTTTTCGCTGAAGACTTGCTCCACCGCTTCTTCAAGAGACCGGCCGGTTTCAATGGGATAGCCGGTTGTTTCCTCCTGCCCATGGTCTGAGTAGATAATCACATCGTAGTCGCGAAGGCGCGAGCGCCGCGCCGATTTCCAGATGTGCCGGATGGCATCGTCAATTCCATGAAGCGACCAGTGCGCAAAAGCCGAAGTCGGGCCACGATGGTGCGCTTGCTCATCATAACCGGCGAAATTGGCATGGATAACCGGAAGGCCGCGGGCAATATCGATGCGGACACTCATCTCCACAATCTCCCGCAGCACGACGCAGACCATTACCCGCAGCGGGATAAAAGTCATTTCTTCCTGCAGATTTTTGCCCGAAATAATGCCGCGCAACGAATCGATAGTGGCCAGTATCAGTTCAACAGCGGTGAGAAATGCCGCGGCGGCGAAAACGTGCAGGTTAAGCAGGAGGGTAAACGGCACGCCTAACGGATTGGCTACTTTAAGCAAACTGCCCCAGCCTATGGAAGCAGCGCAGAAGCGCGCTTCTTTGGCACCTCCGGTAAAGATGTCTCCATAGGCGCTGCCGCCTTCCAATAAACCTTCGCCTTTATCTTTAAGCCCTGCCTCAACCGAAGCTGCCGTTGTCGGAGTAAACATATTGCCAACTTGCCCATTGCGATTATCGCGGAAACTAAAAGCAGCTACGCAGGCTTTAACACCGTAGAAGAGCATTCCCTGCACAGCAGGCGTATTAGAAGGAATGCCGGTATAGTGCCGGTACTTGCTGTATTGCTCCTGATTCAGCAGCCGCCCCAGAAAGCGCATGCGCCCTTTTTTAATAGCGCGCTCAAGCTGTGCCAGGCTTAGGCCGTCGATTTGAATCATCACAAGGCCTGCATCCGCCGAAGTGCCTTTGGGCGGCGGCATGTTCAAAAAACGCGCCAGCCACTCGCTTCGGCTAAAGAAGTCGCGTAATCGATGCAGCAGTGCTTCGGCCCGGACAATCATTTGGGATAATAGGTGCTGGGCTTAAACCAGTGGAGCGGACAACTGCTCGCCCTCTAAAGAATCCTTTGATGGCTTTTCTTGCTTATCCGGATCAGGCAAGGC
>ORMF011332827.1_pt1 | contig 11517 bp, 10 predicted proteins | sample 1779871 | NCBI WGS metagenome assembly ORMF01 (sample SAMEA104232316, study PRJEB22302) | groundwater metagenome | biome: forest; feature: aquifer; material: groundwater | place: USA | collected 2011-08-07 | depth 5.4 m
ATACTAATCGCTATTCAAAAGCAAGAACGCCCAGATAGCTCAGTTGGTAGAGCAGCGCATTCGTAATGCGAAGGTCGCAGGTTCGACTCCTGTTTTGGGCATTTTACTTATCAAAGGGTTGTGTTAAATTATTTAATTTAATTCGTAATGCTAAGGTTCAGAAGTTTGATTCTCTTTGGGCATTTCGTCTCCTTGGTACATATGTCTAAAAAAACTAAATCTATTTGATTCAGATTGATCTGTATCTAAGAAGAGCTTCTTTTGACGCCTTTTCGTGATCAATCATTGGGGCTGGATATTTTTTACATCCTCCACGGGATTGTTCCTTATACCATTCATGGATAGCTTTAGAAGAGAAATCGGAGAGCTCGGGGACCCATTTTTTGATATAAGTACATTCGGGATCAAATTTCTTTTGCTGATTCCAGGGATTAAAAATGCGAAAATAAGGTTGGGCATCACATCCAGTGCTAGCCACCCACTGCCAATTTCCATTGTTCACTGCAGGGTCGTAGTCGATCAAAGATTGAGCAAAGTATTTTTCACCCCATTTCCAATTGATATGCAAGTCTTTGATAAGAAATGAAGCTGCAATCATTCGAACGCGGTTATGCATAAAACCGGTTTTGTTCATTTCTCTCATTCCTGCATCCACAATCGGAAAACCAGTAGAACCTTCGCACCATCGCTGATAATCTTTTCGATTACAAGACCATTTGAGCTTATCAAATTTTGGATGGAAAGCCCCTTTAAAAACGTGAGGGAAGAAAAATGCAATCGATGTAAAAAAATCTCTCCAGTAAAGTGAACGGATCAAGTCATGATGCGGACTCAAATTATGGCAGATTGCCGCATATACTTCTCGAGGAGAGCAGACGGTGAATTTTAAATAAGGGGAAAGATTTGTAGAACCTTCTTCTGCTGGAAAGTCTCTTAGACTTTCATATTTGCTAAAAGACCCTAATTTTTTGAGGATTTTAAGAGCCTCCGATCTTCCTCCAATCAATTCATTCTCTATAGGGATTTCAGGAAAGACCGATTTGTCTTCTGCAAAGGGGATTGATCCGCAAAAGTAATTGGTTCCTCGGTTTTGCATAGGAGGCAACACTTGTTGTTTTAGAGCATTGCGAAAATAGGGGGTGAAGACCTTGTAGGGCTGACCGTCCTTTTTTAAAAGCTCTTCAGGTGGATGAAGAAGAGCGTCATCAAAAGAATAAAATGGGATATCGCCCATTTTACAGACTTTTTCGAGCTTTTTATCTCTTTGCTCACTATATGGAGTATAGTCTCGATTTACGATCAAAGCCTCTATGTTGAGTTCCTGTCTACATTTGTCTACAACTTCTTCAGGTTTCCCCTTGAGTAAGAAGAGCTTGCCCCCTTTTTTCTTCAGCTGATTTTCGAGATCCTTGAGAGATTCAATCATAAATTGTAGGCAATGATCGCTTCTAAAAGGGTTTTTTTCGATTTGTTCTGATGTAAAAATAAAGGCAGTAATAACCACTTCTGAAGATTGCAATGCAAAAATAAGCCCTGTATTGTCTTCAAGTCGTAAATCGCGCCTGAATAAAAAGAGAGAGCACCTAAACTTTTTTTTCATTTTGATCCTTTTGCAAGCCGCTTTGCTAATTGCCCAAAAATAAGAGAGTGTAGCGGATAAAGACTATACCAATATAATCTTCCAAGGACGCCACTCGGACGGAATGATGCTGTTTGTTTTAGGATTCCTCCTGTCTTGTTAGGGACGATTTCAAATTCTAACCACGCTTCACCTGGCAATTTCATTTCAGCGTAGAGAAGAAGGCGTCGATTTTTTTCATCTGCTAATAAAACCCGCCAAAAATCAAGAACATCTCCTGTTTTAAGCTGTGTTGGATGAGTCCTGCCTCGGCGTAGTCCAATTCCTCCCGTCAATTTGTCTATAAAGCCTCGGAATTTCCAAGCCCAGTTCATAGCCAGCCACCCTCGATTTCCTCCCAGAGACCAAATCCGTTTTTGCACTTGTTCTATAGAACAAGAAAAAGAAGTGGTGCGTGTATCGCTTAAAATGCCAAATTTAGGAACGTGAAGGTATATGGAAAGATCCGGATTTAAAGTAGACCCGCTTAGGGAATCTTTCCAGCTTGAAGGTCCCCAATCTTCTTCGATCCGAGTAAAAGTAAGTTGCAACGCCTCTTCATAGGAGAGTAGTTTTCTAGGAAAAAGTTCTTGAATTCGATTTTCTTTACAAACTGCATTGTTAATAAGACTTTCAACAAGAAAATGAGCGAGAGAAAAGCTTGTGCTTGTCACAAAAAATAACCAATAAGACGAAAGTCTCGGGGTTAGGACAGGGACTGTAAAAATTTTTCGTTTTAAGCCTCTCATTTTAGCAAAATTTAATAGAAGTTCTTTATAGCTCATGACATCAGGTCCTCCGATCTCAAAAGACTTCCCAATACAAGCAGGGTTGCCCAAGACAAGTATTAGATAGGTTAGGACATCGCGTACCGCAATCGGTTGGGTTTTTTGATTAAGCCATTTTGGAGCAATCATTATGGGTAACTTTTCTACCAGATCTCGAATAATTTCAAAAGAAGCACTTCCAGAGCCAATGATGATTCCTGCCATTAAAATGGTTACTGGAACTTTCCCTTCTTGAAGGAGTTCTCCTACCTTTTTTCTCGAGGCTAAATGCTGTGAAAGATGGGCTTCGTTGGAAAGACCGCTTAAGTAGACTATTTGTTTTGCTTGTGTGTTTTCTATCCGCTTTGCAAAATTTTTTGCTGAAGCGGCTTCTAATTCAGAAAATTTTTGAGAATAACTCATTGAATGGACTAAATAGTAAGCTGCATCAATGTCAACAGGGATTTTTAGCAAGGAAGAGGGATTAAGGAGGTCTGCTTCAATGATCTGAAGTTGTGATTGAAATTTTTCTGGAATTGCAATGCGAGAACGGCTTCTTACCAGAGCGTATATTTCGTGCCCATCGTCGATTAAGCGGGGGAGAAGACGGGTTCCAATGTATCCATTAGCTCCAGTCAGTAAAATTTTCATAGCCCCTTTTTTCAAATACTCTAATTACTTTGAACATGTTTTTTCCCAATATTGCGTTATGAAATCTTTGTTTACATTAGACCTGGAATTTTGTCTAAGAATTTTAGTCTGAGCTTAAGTATGACGGATTTTTATGGTTAGAAACTATTGAGAAAACATTATTTTTTTAGTTGTAGGAAGAAAATAGTTCATTTGTTAGAGTCTTAGCTCCAAAAGCTTATAGAGGAAGTGTCATGATTATTCCAGGATCTAAGAATTTAACGACAGATTGGCAAGTTTATCATAATAAGTGCCGTTTAGAAAGATGGAAACAAGAGTTGGCACAAGAAGAATCGGGCAGACCTTTGACTGCAAAAGTATCTAAGGAATTTAGACGGAATGCAGTAAAGATGAGTGCTTATACTCTTGATAGTTCGACTTTATGGCGAAGAGGGGAACAAATAGATACGGCCTCGGGAAAAAAAGCATATAAAGAACGGAAACCGAATTTAGAGCAAAGATCTGGATGTTCTCTTGACAGTTCAGCCAAGTGGCCGAGGGGAGAACGAATAGATACAGCCTCGACAAGAAAAGTAGATAAGGTATGGGAAAGGTGTGGACTTATAAATGGTCAAATCTAGAGATGACAGAATGGCGTTGGAACGAACTTTTGCAATGGTTTTGTTTAAAGAAGAATATATAATTAAAACTAATTGTTCAAATTTTGGGTCTATTTTTGACTATCCTCAGTGTTGGCAACAAGTTGATGATAATTTTCTAGAATATTTAAAAGAGACACATCCTGGTGCCATACTTAAAACTTGATAAGGAAGATGAATTCGAGGAAAAGTTTTTGTTTTTTTTCGTTACAAAAGTCAGAATGCCAGGTCAGATATTAAATAAGAGAGGACTTTGATGAGAGTAGAGGGCCAGCAGTCAGTTTGCTTGGATTTTGCTGCCCTTATGGTACAGCGTAGTGTTGTTTTTCCTGTTGAGCATATCTTAGAGCGAGTCAAGCTTGAATCTCAAAAGCATCCGGAAAAAGCCTCAAAAGTATCAATAAAAGAGCTTTGGCAGTTAAAAGGAATAAAGGGGCTTTATGAAGGCTCAGTAGCCAATTTCACAAAACGATTTGTTAAAGATCTTTATCAATTGCCACTTACCTTTGCGTTAAATAAATTCTGGAAAGGACATCTTCCTGAGAAATATAATAAAGACAATCTAGGAGCTAACCTTTTGACAGGTTTTTCTGTTGCTACTTTTGTTCAATCTGGAATTACGTTGCCAATCGAGAGGGTGTTTATTGAGAAGACGACAAAAGAAGGATATAATTCATTTTTTAAAAAATTAGAAAATGAAGGCGCCTTAAAAAGGATTTCGATTCTTTATGAAGGTTATCAGGCAACCTTGTTACGTCATTCTTTTGTTTGGACAACTTTTTTTCTTTCAAACCATGCAGCTTCTCATCTAATAAAGAGAGTGGATTCTAAAGATCAGCATCCAAGCATGTCTTGGTTCGCTAGAGGTTTTTTTACAGGAACAACCGTTGTTGCTGCAGGCTATCCGTTGGAATTTCTTCGAAATCGTATTTTAATGGAACCAGAGGTTCTTTCTAAGGGAACCATAAATGCTGTAAAAACTCTTTGTAAGCGCTATGGATTGAAAGTTTTATATAGTGGCTCTCCTATTATGTTGATTCATAACTGTATTCAGACTTTTTTTCTTCAGACTTTTTTTGATAAGATGAATAAAAAGTAGACCAGGATTTGTATTTGTTATTTTTAATAATTTAATTGCTGTTATAGTCTTCAATGCTTTACCATCTATTGGAACTTTTATTATGGAGTTGAATATGGCAATGGACACTTTGGCAGAAGAATCTGCATTAAATTTATTTAATGGATATGTGCAGTCTTGCAGTTCAAATAAACTTAAGATAGTACAGTCAGATTTAAAAAATTGCGTAGTAGAGGTTTTGTCGAAAGATAATCTTCGAATCCACGCAATACTTAAGTATAGTGCCTATTTTTCTTGTTTAGTAGAATTAGAGCAAAAAGGGGATATTCTTTCTCATAGCTGTACATGTTCTAGTTATAGATGGCAAGAGTGTAATCACCCTGCTATGTTAGCTTTATATGTTTTAAAAAACCCTGCTCTTTTAAAAGATTTTCATGTCATTTCGATTTCTAATGAAGAAAGCAAGTGGCTTAAAACTCTTGAAGAGGAGCCCGTGGCCTCTTCTCCAAAAATTAGTGATTCATCTTTAGCCTATATTCTTGTGTCTAACCAAGATGCGCGCCCAATCCTTCATTTGGAGTTTTATACTGTCAGACAGAAGAAAAGTAAGGAATTCAAAGCTGGTCTCTCTAAGAGCTATAACATAGGTCAACTCTATGATTGGCCAGACTCTATAAAAAAGGGGCTAACGAGTGAAGATTGGGAAGTTTTACAGCTAGTGTTACAAAGTAAGCTAAGGGCTGGGGATCAGTCTTTGCCGATGATAAAAAAACTTATAGAAACAAATAGGTGTTTTTTTAAAGCTGTTGAAGTAGCAGCTCTTACTTGGGGAGAAAAAAGACAAGCTTCTTTTGAGTGGAGCTATGATGGACAAGGGAAACAGACAGTTCGTTTTACGGCAGAAGTTGGCGTAGAGTATTTCTTCTTTAATACAGAGGTTATTTATATAGATACCCTTAAAAAAACATGCGGACTTCTTAAGCTACCTATTTCTGCATCCGGCGCTAAAAAACTTTTAACAGGACCCTCGATTCAAACGCGTAAATCTTCTTTAATTCGAGAAAAGCTTGCTAGTATTTTAAAAGCCGCTCCTGTTAAAGAAAAGCCCTTTCTTAGATTACCTAAAACAGATCCAATTCCTCATGTGTCTTTAGATGTACTAGATAGTGAGGTCATAGAAGCGAGGCTTTCTTTTTTCTATAAAGATGCCAAAGTTCCTTATGAAAGAATTAATGCTTCTCCTACAAGTATGGTGACCACAGCTGATGCGGTGTATCAAGTGGAGCGGGACCTAGTAAAAGAGGGGAAGGTTAGAGAAGTGCTAGAAAAGCATGGTTTTGCATTAGATCATTATAATTCTGCTGTTTTTCATCTTTATGAAGAAGGTTTTATTGAGGAGATTATGATAGATGTAGTGCGAACATTTGTAACTCCTAAAAAACTAGAGGGGTGGAAATTTTCTTTCTCTGATAAATTCACCTTCCAAAATATACATGAAGTAGAGGATTGGTATGCGGATACTCTTGAGTCTGGAGAGGACTGGTTCGATTTAGAGCTTGGGTCTATTATAGATGGAAAAAGGGTGAATTTAATTCCTGCCTTAAGAAAGGTTCTAGGGACCCTTATTAAAAAAAATATCAATTTAGATAATCTTTCAGAAGAAGAATTGCAACAAAAAGTCATTGTTTCTATAGGAAAAGGAGATGCGATATTGATCCCGTTAAGTCGCTTAAAAACGATCTTTGGTGCTTTTTTTGGTCTTTTAGAAGGAACCGGAAGTGAGGATAAATTAAAGCTTTCTAAGTGGGACGCTCCAGCTCTTGGGGAATTACAAGAGGGCATGGGAGAAAAGCTTGTTTGGAAGGCTCCTAAACAATATGAGCAGCTTAAAGAGTTATTAAGGCGTACTAAAAAAATAGAGTTAGTAACGCCACCTCTTGGATTACATTGTGAGCTTAGAGCCTATCAATTAGAAGGGGTCAGCTGGTTACAGTTTTTACGAGCTTCTAATTTAGCAGGTATTTTAGCTGATGATATGGGGCTTGGAAAGACGATTCAAACACTAGCTCATATCCTTATAGAAAAAGAAAGTGGTCGTATGGAAAAGCCTGTTCTTGTGATAGCACCTACAACTTTAATGGGAAACTGGCTTAAAGAAGCGGCTCGGTTTGCTCCTGAGTTAAAAGTACTTATTTTACAAGGGGATGAAAGAAAAAAACATTTTGATACGATCTCTCAAAATGATATTGTGCTGACAACGTATCCTCTTTTAGCAAGAGATCAGGAAGCTTTGTTAAAACATGAGTTTCATTTACTTATTTTAGATGAAGCGCAAAATATTAAAAATGCAAAAACACAAGCACATCATACGATTCGAAAAATTCAAGCTAAACATAAACTTTGCCTAACGGGAACTCCTATAGAAAATCACCTAGGGGAGCTTTGGTCTTTTTTTCATATCCTGCTTCCGGGATTTTTAGGAGATGAAAAACAGTTCCAACAGGTATTTAGAAAGCCTATAGAAAAAGAGGGCTCTTTAGAAAGAAAGAAGATTCTTCAAAAAAGAATTCATCCTTTTATGTTGAGGCGTACAAAAGGTGAGGTAGCACTTGACCTTCCTCCTAAGACCGAAGTAATAACTCCATTAGATCTTTCGGAAAAGCAAAAGGATTTATATGAAGCTGTCCGTTTGACTATGATGAAAAAAGTGTTATCTGAAGTAGAAAGCAAGGGGCTCGCCAGTAGTCAAATTGTTGTGCTAGCAGCTTTACTTAACCTAAGGCAAATTTGTTGTGATCCTAGGCTCCTTAAGAATACGAATGTAGAATTAACGATGCAAGACTCTGCTAAGCTCGCGTACCTTGTGGAGTTTATTCCTCAACTATTACAAGAAAAAAGACAGATTCTCCTTTTTTCTCAATTCACAAGTATGCTTGCATTAATTGAGGCAGAGCTAAAGGCTCTTTCTATTCCCTATGCAATCATTACGGGAGATACAAAAGATCGGATCACCCCAGTTGAAGAATTCCAAGCTGGGACAAAATCGATCATGTTGATTAGCTTAAAGGCTGGCGGTACAGGATTAAATCTTACGGCGGCTGATACGGTCATTCATTATGATCCTTGGTGGAATCCTGCTGTAGAAAACCAAGCCACAGATAGAGCTCATAGGATAGGGCAGACAAAGCCTGTCTTTGTTTATAAGTTTGTTTCTACGGGTTCTATTGAAGAGAAAATTTTGAATTTACAGACTCGTAAAAAAGAGATGGCAGAAGGGCTATTTGATGAATCGAATACAAAGCCTCTTGATATGAATCTAGAAGATTTACATTCCCTTTTTGCACCGTTAGAGGTGTAGAAGAAAAGGCCCCTTAATTGAGGGGGCCTTCCCTTTAATTAGAAAGCAAATCCAATTTTTGCTGTAAACCCTTGTAAGGTTAGGTTTCCAGTATTATTCACAGTGCCGTTAGGCATATTATAGTTATAGTTTATCCAAATTTGTTCTTCCCATCCAGCTTTTGCATAGAGTTGATAAGTTTCGTTATAAAACCATGTCATATAAGTAAGGCCTAATCCCATTTCAATCACAGGTAAGATAGTTTGTGATTTTAGCTTGCTCTCTCGATCTGTTTGAATACCATCATCATAGAAGTAAGAGTTACAATGGTTATGTAGGCTGCTCCAAAGGGCTGTTATAGCAAAATCTCCATAGAATCCAAAAGTGCGAGAAAGATGCCAAACAGTATTTACCCCGGCTCTAGTTCCTATTCCGGATAAGGACTGAGTTAAAAATACCTTCGTGAAGCCATGTAGGCCTTCTTGGTTTTGGATGAGATTAGTTTTTTCTAGCATTCTAGCTGCTTTCATTCCAAAGTGTGGTCTAAGAGTTAGTCTTTTGCTAATGAAAAAGTTTCTGCCAAGTTCTGCATCTAAGATGTTGAATTGTTCCTTTCTAGAGCTTGTAGCATCGGCTAAAATCATAGAGCTTAAAATGCCCGATGAAGTATTTGTATGAATAAAAGAAGAGTAGCTAACTTCATCTTTAGATTCATGAGAACTTGAAGACCAAGGATTATTAAACCAGGTGTAGCCAAGATAAGTATCCCATCCATCGAAGTCTAAATCTAATCCAAGTCCTACTTTGAACCCGGGTTGAAAATGGGAAGAAGGAGATCTGACATGAGAATCAATTTCAGCATAATTCATTCCGGATACTTGAGATTTCCACCAGGTGAAATCTGCATCTACGAGAAGTCCTAATCCATTTTGTACTCTGGGTGCAACAGCAGGTGTGATAGTCCCTTTAGGTTGTGTTGTTACGGATGGAGCGGGAGGAGGTGTGGGAGCCTCAATAGCAGATAAAAAAGAAAGACTTGCGCAGCTTAAAAAAACAGGTAAAACTATTTTGTGTTTCATAAAATGTCCACGGGTTTATAAATGAAAATAGTGGCATCCTAAGCTACGTTGCATTTTGCAGGCAAGAAAAATATTTGCGGCCAAGATGACTCGAACATCCACCAAGTTGCCCTGACTAGAACCTGAATCTAGCGCGTCTACCAATTCCGCCATGGCCGCAAAAATTGCATTAAATATACTAGTTTTTGTTCTTTAAATCCATTCTTTTTTTGTGAAGATGAGGAAGATGTTCCTTATTTGTCCAAGTCTTTTATATAGATTCAATTCGTCGGTTATCTTAAAACTTTAAGGAAATAAGATGCATCCAAAATTCAAATCTAGAAAAAAAAAACTTTCTGTAATACAATGTATCCAGTTATATCATTTATCGGAGAAATAACCATGGCTCAAGAAAATATTAAGAAGTTGACGCAAGAAAATTTTGATGCAGAAATTGCATCTGGGGTAACGCTAGTTGATTTTTATGCAGATTGGTGTGGGCCATGCCGTATGTTGGCTCCTGTCTTGGATGAAGTAGCTAAAGAAGTGCAAGGGAAAGCATCTGTTGCTAAGTTGGATATAGATCTAGCTCAGAAGGTGACAGGTGATCTACAAATCACTTCTGTACCTACGTTAATCCTTTTTAAAGATGGAAAGGAATGCAAGAGAATTATAGGTCTTCGTGATGCTGATTTTATCAAAGATTTTGTGATCTCTGCTTGTTAGTCAATTCAAAGAGAATAGCAGGTCCGCTTAATTTAAGCGGACTTGTCTTATCCAAACGGAAATACCTGACTCCTTTCATCCTCTTTTACCTGCTCCCAAAACATACCTAGTTGAGGGGCCCTTTCCCAAGCGCAATAGCTTTCTGCTTTCAACAAGTCGGCAAAGCACCCTTGCTGTGGAAGTTCTTGGTATACCCAATTCCCGGATAACATCTGCAATAGAAATCTCATCCGAGAATTTAAATAAGCCTAGTATCTGCTCTTCAGCACCACCTTGAATGGTATCTGAGTGGATCCTTGGTAAAATACATTTAACAAAGTTTGTTCCTTCAACAACATCTGGGAGGAGCAATCCTTCTTGTCTGTAGCTTTTAAAAAGCGTGATAAATCCAGAGCCCATTTTTTCTATGTATCTAGCCTCCCAAAGAGTCTTTGCAATACTAGTGTTACGAACATAGGTGATTCCTGATTCTAATTCCGCTGTATCAATGGGTCCTGGTAATCCCCCAGGACTAAAAAATTCAATTCGGTCCGAATAAATAGAGATCTTAGTAGGCGCCTTAATGTGGTAATTGCGGTGCAAGATGGCGTTCATCAAAACTTCTCGAATGGCGACAGGGGGAATTTCCCAATGCTCCTCTCTTTGAGTTTTTTCGATTTTAAAAGATTTATTTAATCTTCCCATGATAAAGTCGAAAGCTGCATCAAATTGTTCAAAAAGGGTGTTTAACTGCTTGCTAAAATAGCATACTATCTGTTAATATATATTCAAATGAGCAGATTAATTAAAGCCGGTGAGGCATCTAAAATCCTAGGGGTAACCATTCAAACTCTCCGTAGATGGGAGAGAACGGGACAGTTATTGCCAGATAAAAAGACAGAGGGCGGCACACGTTACTATAATATCGATCGTCTTTTAGGATGTACAACATCAAAAGAATCCACCTTAACCTATGCTTACGCTCGTGTTTCTAGTCAAGATCAGAAGCAAGATTTACAAAGGCAAAAAGAAGTTCTTTCTTCTTACTGCACGGTTCATGGATGGAACTACGAAGTGATCTCTGATTTAGGATCTGGCATGAATTATAAAAAGAAAGGGCTAAAAAATCTGCTAGATGCTATTTTGAGTAAAAAAATTAAAAGGCTTGTGGTCACTCATAAGGATCGTCTTTTAAGATTTGGGGCGGAGTTGATTTTCACCTTATGCGAAATACATCACGTGGAAGTGGTCATTATCAATCAAGGGGAAGATGTTTCTTTTGAAGAAGATTTAGCTAAAGATGTTTTAGAGATCATCACCGTATTTGCAGCTCGACTTTATGGAGCTAGGAGTCATAAGAATAAAAAATTGTTAGAGGCAGCTAAGGTATTATTACAAGATGAGTGAATCAGAAACCTTTTCCTATCAAACAAGAATCCCTACTATAGGTGCTGCAGCCGCGCAATTAGATGCCTATGCAGATTTGTATGGTAGAGTCGAAAGGAATCTTTTTGTAGATCTTATAAAACCTCACGGTCTTGCTGCTTTGAAAAAAGATTACCTAACCAAGTATGGAATTACCGCTCGGCAGTTTAACGCCTGTAGAGTGTCTCTTGAAGGAAAAATTGAGTCTATTAAGCAAGCTAGACTTAAGAATATAGAAAA
>ORMF012648079.1_pt1 | contig 11517 bp, 15 predicted proteins | sample 1779871 | NCBI WGS metagenome assembly ORMF01 (sample SAMEA104232316, study PRJEB22302) | groundwater metagenome | biome: forest; feature: aquifer; material: groundwater | place: USA | collected 2011-08-07 | depth 5.4 m
GAAAAAATTTCCGAAGCCGTAAGTATAGTAGAATTAACGGCTTAAATTCATGGAGAGGTGGCCGAGCCCGGTTTAAGGCGGCGGTTTGCTAAACCGTTGTACTGGTGAAAGCCGGTACCGGGGGTTCAAATCCCCCCATCTCCGCCATTTTGCTTATGCAAAATGACGGCCCGCCACGAACTGGAAGTTCGTGTGCGGGAGAGCGCTCGCAGCGCAACTTCCAGTTGCGCGCGAGCAGTACTTGCGCATGAGCGCAAGTGCCCCTCTCCGTACTTTTTCTTATGAAAAATGACGGTCCTGTGGCGGCTAGGGAATAGCCGCCATTTGAATTTTTTATCATGCCCCCCGTCATAATCTCAGAGAAATCGAGGAGGAAACCATGAAACGCAAAGTGTTAAGTTTGACAATTCTAGCGCTCGCATTGAGCCTGTCGGTTCCGAGGGCGTGGGCCAACCACGGCGGCGGATATGGCGGGCGGGGTGGCCATGATCTGGGCGCGAAGTTTTTCTGGAAAGCGCACATGCTGATGGAGAACAAGGAAGCGCTTGGACTTTCAGCCGATCAGGCGGACGCGATTCACCAGCTGAAAATTGATGTAAAGAAGGAATGGCTGCGGCAAAGCGCTGAAATTGAGATCGCGGAAATCGACATTATGTCCGCGCTTAAGACTGAAAAGCCGGATGTGGATGCGGTTAATCAGCTGATCGACAAGAAGTATGAACTGAAAAAAGCGCTTTCCAAAACGATCGTGTCTTCGCTGGTTAAATTGAAAAGCACGCTCGATCAAAAGCAGTGGGATGCCTTTAAAAAACTTAAGGAAGACGGTAAGAAGGGCACTTGCTCGCGCTGTCAGGGCATGAAACACGGCTCTTAATACGGCCCATGAAAAACCTCCTGGCTTTAATTACGGGCAGCATTGCCGGCGGCCTCGCGCGCTATTATATGTCCGGCGCTGTCTTCCGGATCACGGCAAGCCGTTTTCCGTTCGGCACTCTGGCGGTCAACCTGACGGGATGTTTTATCATCGGCTTTATCACCGCCCTCGGCGCTGAAAAATTTTCGCTCAGCCATTCCGCCAAATTACTCCTCGTGACGGGATTTTGCGGCGCGTTCACGACCTTCTCGGCTTTCATACTTGAAACCGACTCTTTAATCCGCAGCGGCAACGTCTTCTGGGCCCTCCTTTATATTTTAGTAAGCGTCTGCGCCGGCTTTTTGCTATTCCGGCTGGGCGTCCTTGCCGGCGAAATAATCTAAAAGTCGCCCAAGCCTTTCCTACAGGGAAATCCGTCCTTCGTTCCTAGTTAGCCTTAGAAGCCAGCCAGTAAAAGGCGAAGGGCAAATAGAGCCTTTCCCCGAATGCCGGAATCGCAAAACTTGGCTATGCTGGTAGCATCCTAATCTTTAAGGGGGTCATTATGCGCAGCAAATCCAACAAGCTCAAAGTGCGGGTTGAACGCAAAATCGATATTAACCGCACGCCTCAAGCGATCTATTCGTTTTGGCGGGACTTTGAAAATCTGCCCAAATTCATGAATCATTTGGAAGAAGTGGAAATAATCGACGACACAACGTCGCATTGGAAAGCCAGCGGGCCCGGCGGCAAAACCTACGAATGGGACGCCGAAATTATCAGCGACCGGCCCAACGAATTTATCAGCTGGCACTCGCTGGAAAATGCCGAAGTAGAAAATGCGGGCTCCGTTGAATTCCGGGAAAAGCCGGGTGGCACGACCCAGGTGCTGGTAACGCTGGCTTACAATCCTCCGGCGGGCGCGGCCGGACACCAAATTGCGGAATGGATGGGCAAGGCGCCCGAGCAGGAAGTAGAAAAAGACCTGAAGGCGCTTAAATCAAATTTGGAAAAATAATCCGGAAAATCATTGCCGGAATGCCTGACTTTACCTCCCCGATTTCCCGCTACCCTTCGCGCTAATTTTTCGTTATACTTCACCTCCCGCTATTCATCAGCGATTGACAGTCGATGCGCCGGCGCTTGTGCCTATGCACAAGCACAACGCTGTCGCGGCTAAGGAAGCCGCGTACCGCGCAAGGCACTCGATAAAAACATCTCGCGCCCGTAGCTCAACTGGATAGAGCGTCTGACTACGGATCAGAAGGTTGCAGGTTCAACTCCTGCCGGGCGCACTCTTTCCTCTCTAAAATTCTGCGGTTTTAGCCTCAAGGCGAGTGCTATAATGCTCTCCTATCCAAAAGGAGATGAAGCCATTTCTCTAGACCTTCAAAAAATTCCTTTATTTCATGGGCTTTCGGCCGGCGATTTAACCCTTATCAAGTCTTGTCTGCATGAAAAGTCCTATGCTAAAGGCGAGATATTGCTTTCAGAGGGCGCGCCTTGCGGGCGGGTTTTTTTCGTAGAGTCAGGCCGGATTAAACTCTATCGAATGACCTCTCAGGGACGGGAGCAGATTTTGGAAACGCTCGGGCCCGGAGATACTTGCGCCTGTAACCCGGGCTCCGCCGAATGGTTCTGTAACGCGACAGCCGAAGCGGTTATGCCCTCAAAAGTATGGCTTCTTTCCCGCGATCTGTATGTCCGTTTAGTACAGACAAATTCCAAAATAAGCCTGGCGCTTAACCGCATGTTCGCCGAAAAATTGCGCTGCTTCGGTTCTTTGATCGAAGAAGTGGCTTTAAAAGACACTAAAAAACGGATCGTAAAATTTTTGCTGGATATGCTTACACAAGAAGCTGGTTCGCCGGGTAAAAAGGAAACATTGTTGATTCCCTTTACCCGCGAAGAACTGGCCCAGCGGATCGGCGCCGCCCGTGAAACCGTGGCCCGGCATTTGCATCAATTAAAACGCGCGAAGTTGATCGAAATTAAGCCCCATCAAATTATCATTTTAAACCGGCAAGGCCTCGAAAAGCTCCTCTCGTAACCCCCGCTAAAAAGCTGTTTTTATGTGATACTTGTCACATCCTTATTTCCATTTCTGCCGTACTCTTATAACGGAGGGGGCAACTATGGAAAACCATAATTTTAAAGCCTTGTTCCATATCGCCGTTTTAGAGCATTACGCCGGCATACTCAAGGCGACGAATTGCTTTCAAGCGCGTCTGATTAATCTTCATTTCGAAGGCAAGGCCCGTTTGGGAAGCAATCTCCGGCAGACCAGACAGGTTCTGGATTCCCTAAAAAAAGAAGTTGCCTGCCAAGTCCGGTTTGAAAAGACCAAGCTTTTTCCATTTCTTGTCCGCCACATACCCAAATTAGAACCGGCCATAAGCTTCCTAAAAGCAGAACATGGTGAATTCAACGCCCAAATAAAATATTTTGAAAAAACCTTTGAACAATTTAGAAAAGCCGGCCTGACACATGCTGAAACGTCGAAAGAGCTGTTCGAGGCCGGAAGGTATCTGATCTGCCTGCTGAGGCACCACATCCAGGCAGAGAACAAAATTTATGCGGCGATGACGGAAGATCTGAGGGACCATGAAAGAGTAGAGTTAAAAGATCTGTTCGAAACGGAAAAAAGCCATGAGCGTCCCAAAAAAGGAAATCAAAGAGTTAATCGATAAGCTGCTCCTCGAAATCGAGGAAGAAGATATCGGGATCAGTCTGTTCACGACGTTTTATCAGAATGAGTTTGAGTTGATTTTTTTCACAAAGCAGGACCGCGAACAGGTCTTGAAGATTTTGAAAAAGCTTTCTGATGACAGCAAACGGCATAAAATCATGCTCGAGAATGTAATCGCCGAACTAGGGAGAAAAATCCATGGAAAATGAATTCCTCAAAACTCTCTGGCTGCTTCGCTTCGAAAAGATGCGTAAAAACGAAGAGGAAGCGGCTTGGAAATATCAAGAGATCTTCAATTTGTGCCTTTTGAAATTCGGGAAAGACGATCCGACGCTGCCTCTTCTGGGACAGCTTGTGCGTGAGGAAAGAATGCATGAAAAGCTGGCCGAAGAGCTTCTGACTATCGGTCATAGAAATCATCCGGAATGCGGTGTGGTGATAATTTAAAAACCGGAAGGAGTGAGAGACGTGAGTAATTTTGAAAAATCAAGCGCCCATGAGCTAGAGGCCCAAGAAGCGCTGAAAGGGCTCAGCACCGTTCTTGAGCAGGGCTTGAGCGATGCCGAAGCCGCGCGCCGGCTTGCTCAATATGGGCCTAACGAATTAGTGGACCGCGGTGCAAAAAAACCATGGAGAATTTTGTGGGAACAATTGTCCGCGGCGATGGTGCTTATTTTAATTATTGCGGCGGTTATTTCCGCCGCCTTAGGCGATTTTAAAAATGCCGCCGCCATCACGGCCATTGTCATATTCAACGCGATATTGGGCTTTATCCAAGAATTCAAAGCTGAAAAGGCGATGATGGCTCTAAAAAAACTCACGGTGCCGCAGATTAGGGTCCGGCGCAGTAGCGGGATAAAAACTGTTCCCGCGCGCGAACTGGTGCCGGGAGACATCGTTTTGCTGGAAGCCGGAAATTTCGTGCTCGCGGATTGCCGGGTTCTCGAGAGTTTTAATTTAAGGGTCCAAGAAGCCGCTCTTACGGGGGAATCTGAACCCGTTGAAAAATACACAGAAACCATTACCGGGGATCTTTCGGGCGGGGACAAGCGCAATAGGGTTTATATGGGGACGGTGGCGACGTATGGCCGCGGGCAAGCCGTCGTTCTGGAAACCGGAATGAAAACGGAACTGGGCCGGATCGCGGAGCTTATCCAGCATGCCGGACAAGAACCCACGCCGCTTCAAAAGCGGCTGGATAAGCTGGGGAAACAGCTCGCGTTTGTCGCGCTTATGATCGTGGGCATTGTTTTTGCGCTCGGTTTATCTCGCGGCGAAGATTTAAGACTCATGTTTATGACCGCAGTCAGTATGGCCGTTGCCGCCATTCCCGAAGGAATGCCTGCCGTTGTCACCATTGCGCTTGCGCTGGGCGCGCAAAGAATGCTCCGGCGCCGGGCGCTTATCAGAAAACTTCCCGCCGTCGAAACACTCGGTTCCGTGACCGTCATATGTTCGGACAAGACAGGCACTTTGACCGAAAACCGCATGACCGTCACGGTGCTGGACGGCGCCGGCAGCCGTCTCGATTTAACCGAGCACTTTAAAGAAAACGAACCGTGCTTAAATCCCAACGCAGAAAAGACCACTCTGTTATTGGCAAAACACGCGGCGTTAAATTTATTGTTAACTGCCGGCGCGCTTTGTAACGATGCCTCGCTCGCGGCTTCGGAAAAAACAGGGGAAACGTGCGCGACAGGGGATCCGACGGAAGCCGCGCTGATTGTCGCGGCGGCCCGGCTTGGAATCCGGAAAGAGAAAGTAGAAAAAAATTATCCCCGTGTCGCGGAAATCCCCTTTGATTCGGACCGGAAAAGAATGACAACGGTCCACAAGTTTAAGGGGCATGAATTTCCAGGCTTGGGACCGGTCCCTTATGCGGCTTTCACGAAAGGGGCCTTTGACGGTCTCCTTAATCAATGCACACGGGTTTGGGTTCAAAATAAATCTGAATCCTTAACGCAGGCATGGCGCGAACGAATCACCGCAGCCAACGAAGATTTGGCCAAAGACGGCATGCGGGTTTTAGGTGTCGCTTTCCGGCCATTGGAAACATCTTCCGGAAAAAAAGAAGAATGGGAAAACGATCTCATTTTTATCGGGCTGATCGCCATGATCGATCCCGCCCGCCCTGAAGTAAAACGCGCCGTTGAAATTTGCAGGCAAGCGGGAATAAGGCCCCTGATGATCACAGGGGACCACCCTCTCACGGCGCAATATATCGCCCGGCAATTAGGTATTTCGAACGGCAGGATTTTAACCGGCGCCGAGTTAGAGCGGATGACGGCAGAAGAGCTTGAAAATGAAGTCGAAAAAGTTTCGGTGTATGCGCGTGTTTCACCGGAGCACAAACTTAAAATCGTGGAAGCGCTGCAAAAGCGCGGACATATTGTTGCGATGACAGGCGACGGCGTTAATGATGCCCCGGCTTTAAAAAAATCCGACATCGGCGTAGCGATGGGAATTACCGGGACCGACGTTTCCAAAGAAGCGGCGGACATGGTTCTCTTGGACGATAATTTCGCGACGATTGTTGCTGCCGTCGAAGAAGGCCGGGTGATTTATGACAATATCCGCAAATTTATCAAATATCTTATGACGACCAATTCAGCGGAAATATGCGTGATGCTTCTCGCGCCCTTTTTTGGCCTGCCTTTGCCGCTGCTGCCGCTGCAAATTCTTTGGATCAATTTAGTCACGGATGGGCCCGTCGCATTGGCTTTAGGCGTTGAGCGCGCGGAACGCAATATCATGAGCCGTCCGCCTTATCCGCCGGATGAAAATTTGTTTAGTCATGGAATGGCCCGGCACATTTTGTGGGTCGGATGCTTAATGAGTTTTCTTTCGATCGCGGTGGGATGGACGCGCTGGCAGTCAGGAGAAGCTTCTTGGCAAACGATGATCTTTACGACGATTATCCTGACGCAAATGGGGCAGGCTCTGGCGATCCGCTCTGAGCGCAGTTCGCTTTTGCAAATCGGCTTATTCTCCAACAAAGCGCTTTTAGCCGCGATTATGTCCACGGTTGTTTTGCAGCTGGCGGTTGTTTACACGCCCTTTCTTCAAGCTATTTTCAAAACGGTCCCGTTGTCCTGGCAAGAACTCGGGATTAGTTTCGGCGCAAGCGTCATCGTTTTCTCGGCCATTGAAACGGAGAAATGGCTGATTCGCTCAAACGGATTTAAACACAATCCGCCCGCCGGAATAAGCGCGGTCATAACCGGCAGACAAGGAGCAATAAAATGCTAACGCGCATATTTTTAGCCTTGATGACTTTGTGGCTGCTCATGAGCTCCTTGGTCTTTGCGAACCGGGACGAAGGCATGATGCCGGCCGATGGTTTTTTCCTGTCGGAGGGTAATCCCGAAGCCGGTCAAAAGGCCTTTGTCCGGCTGAGATGCAATGCCTGCCACTGGGTGCAAAATGAACCAAATCTTACTAGTCCGGTCGCGGAGAAGCTGGGACCGATGCTGGGATGGAAACAGGCGGATTACTCGCCCGGCTGGATCGCGAATTCGTTTGTTTCACCCTCGCATACGATTGCCTTTAATTCCGACGGAGAGGCTGATGGCGGCGAACTGTCGCGCATGGGAGATTTTAAAGACACGATGACGGTACGCGAGATGATGGACATCGTGTCTTACATAAAATCTTTGAGAAATACAAATCCAGAAAACAAAAGTTTCTAGGAGGTGTTTTATGAATGCCGCAAAAAGAATTTTGATAGCCTACGACGGGTCTGATTATGCCAATGCCGCGCTTGAAGATTTAAAACGTGCGGGTTTGCCGGCTGAAACGGAAGTCCTTGTAGTCACCGTGGCCGATGTCTTTCTGCCCCCGGGCGGGTTTGAAAATACTGAAATTCCCGAAGCTGTCGCTCCGGCGGTGCAAAAAGGATGGGATCATTCGGCGCGCATGGTGGAAGAAGCGCGGAAGGTTGCGGAAGAAGGCGCCAGAAAAATCCAAACCGATTTTCCGGACTGGAAAGTTCAGCCGGATGCCTTTGCCGATTCTCCGCCTTGGGGCATCATCCGAAGAGCGGGGGAATGGAAAGCGGATTTGATCGTGGCGGGCGCGCATGGACTGCATTCCACGGGAAGAATCGTTTTAGGTAGCCTGGCGCAGCTCGTGGCCACCCAAGCGGCTTGTTCGGTAAGAATTGTTCATTCAAAGCCCGAAGAGGTAAATTCCGCGCCACGAATCGTCATTGGGGTCGACGGCTCTGCGTACGCGTATAGAGCGCTCAATGAGGTTGCCTGCCGCAATTGGAAAAAAGGCGTTGCGATCCATCTCGTTACCGTGACGGATCCGCGGGTCATGACGGCGATTTTCTCCTCTGAAAAAGCGCTGCGCGAATTTGTGGAAAAATCTCCGGAGGAGCGCTGGGCAAAAAGGCTCATTGATCACGCCACAGACAAACTGATTTCGCGGGGCTTTACGGTAACCTCAGTTAACAAAGAAGGGGATCCCAAAAAAGTCCTGCTGGAAGAAGCGGACCGCTGGGGGGCGGATTGTATCTTTGTGGGCGCGCGAGGACTTAGCGGAATTCTGCATTCGCTGATCGGCAGCGTCTCCTCATCCCTTGCGGCCCGCGCTCATTGCACCGTGGAAATTGTGCGGGGCGTGTCCGTGCCGGAACGAAAGGAAGCAAAAGCAGATACAGGTAGAAGGCTTGAAGTTAAAAGTTAACCATAAGTGATGCTTGTCACAGGAAACTGCGGAATTAGCAGTTAGTCTATAGCAGATATAGGAGGTGACTTATGAGGCTCTATCGGAAGCTGGAGAGGGTTTTAAAAAGGCACAAAGTTGATTATGAGGTTCAAGTTCATCCGGAAACGTTTTCATCATGCATGACCGCCGAAGCCGAGCACATTTCGGGGAGAAAGCTGGTCAAGGCAGTGATGGTGAAAGCAGACGGAAGGGACGTTATGGCGATTGTTCCATCCAATAGGACCGTCGATCTTCTGAAATTGAGCACAGTCCTGGGGACAAATAACGTTAGAATTGCAACGGTGCAGGAATTTAAAGATTTATTCCCTGATTGCGAAATCGGCGCAATGCCGCCGTTAGGAAATCTTTACGGCATTTCTTGTTATGCCGACGAAAGCATTGGGGAAGAAGAAGAGGTTGTTTTTAACGCGGGAAATCACACGGAGACGATAAGTGTTTCGACCCCCGACTTTTTAAGGGTTGCCAAAGCCATGAAGTGTGATTTTTCCGTGCTTGGCAAAAAAATAGCATCTTAGGAGGAATTATGAAAACCGGAAAAACAAAATTTTGCCCAGCGCTTTGGTTCTCGGGATTTTTTGGCTTAGGGGCCATAGCGCATCTAGTGCGCGCGGTTACGGGATTCAGCCTTGTCGTGGCGGGCCGTGAAATCCCCGTTTCGTTTAGCGCGGCGATTGCCCTTGTTTTTGGGGCCCTCTCGGCCGCATTATTAATCCTTAGCGTGAAGCGGCCGTGTGAAGGTGAAAAAGACAAGGGTTCCAGTTGCTGTAAATAAGCGGGGTATTGCAAGGTTGAGAATTGAGGCTGGCATGAAAATCGCATTTGTTGAAATGAAAGATGCGTGGGAAAAAGAGTTTGTTAAAAAAGAACTGCCCGGAACGGACATTCTCTTTTTTGAGGAGACCGCCCAGGAACAAATCAAAAACCTGGCGGGCGCGGGCGCTTTGTCCGTCTTCATTAACTCGAAAATAGATAAGAAGCTGATCGCGCAGCTGCCCGAACTAAAATGCGTCACGACCCGATCAACCGGTTTTGACCATATTGATCTGAAGGCGGCTCAAGAAAAGGGGATTGCGGTCTCGAATGTCCCGACTTACGGCGAAAATACCGTCGCGGAACACGCCTTTGCCTTGATCCTTTCGCTTTCCCGGAATTTAAGAAAGGCCTATCTTCGCACCGTTCAAAACAATTTTTCTATCGATGGGCTGATGGGATTTGACCTCAAAGGAAAGACCTTGGGCGTAGTCGGCACCGGCCATATCGGCCTGCATGTCATACGGATGGCCATCGGTTTTGGAATGAAGGTGGTCGCTTTCGATATTAAAAAACAAAGCTTCTTATCCGAAGTCCTCAATTTCGAATACGTCCCTTTCGAAGAACTGCTAAAACGCTCTGACATCATTAGCCTTCACGCGCCCTATTTGCCGAGCACGCGGCATCTCATCAATAAAAATAATATCGGTCTTATCAAGAAAGGCGCGGTCCTGGTTAACACGGCGCGCGGCGGGTTGATCGAAACCGATGCGCTCGTCGAAGCGCTTGATAAAAAAATTCTAAGCGGCGTGGGACTGGACGTCCTGGAAGAGGAGGAGTATCTTCTCGAAGAAAAAAGACTTTTAGAGGGCGCGCAAACCGAAGAACATTGGAAGCGCCTCCAAACAACCTTAAAAAACCATGTTTTGCTTCACCGCGAAAATGTTATTTACACGCCGCACATGGCCTTTTATTCCCGCGAGGCCGTCCAGAGGATTTTAGAAACGACTGCGCAAAACATACAAGCGTTTCTTCGCGGCCAGCCTCAAAACAAAGTTAATTAACCCAAACCAGCAATCTTTCGACCGGTGCTGGAAATTTGATTTTTATGGTTCGGGCGCCATCCGGTATGAGTCTGCCACGGCCGCGGCATAATCACCCTCACAAATTCCTCCTATACGTTTTTCCGGTTTTCGCTATACTTTAGGGCGCCATGGATCAACCCCTCCACGATCATTTCATGCTGGAAGCGCTCAAGCAGGCTAAGATCGCCCTCGAAAAGGGCGAGGTGCCGGTAGGGGCTGTGGTGGTCCATGATAAAAAAATAATCGCGCGTGCCTATAATCAGATGGAAACCCTGCGTGATCCCACGGCGCATGCGGAAATGATTGCGCTGACGCAGGCTTCGGAGACACTCTCGCACGGCAAGCCAAACCACCGCGGATCGCTCGAAGGTGCGACTTTATATGTGACTCTTGAACCGTGCCCGATGTGCGCCGGCGCGCTGGTGCTGACGAAGTGCACGAATTTGGTCTACGGCGCAAAAGATATTAAAGCCGGCGCGTGCGAGAGCTTATACAAAATTACACAGGATGACCGGCTGAATCACCGTTTGAGCGTGGTGAGCGGCGTGCGCGCCCAGGACTCTTTGGTTTTTCTGCAGGAATTTTTCCGCAGGCTGCGCAAAGAGAGGCGTTGATGAGTCAGGAACCGATTTCCGCGGCCGAGCGTGACGCGGTTTACAAAACGATTTTCGGCCGCCGCGATGTGCGCCGGTTTTTTAAAGCGGACCCGGTCCCGGCCGAAGTGCTGGCCCGGATCCTGAAAGCGGCGCATCATGCGGGATCTGTCGGCTACATGCAGCCCTGGGATTTTATTGTGATTGACCGGCCCGCGATCAAGCTTGAAGTCCACCGGGCGTTTGAAAAAGAGCGGGCCGAGGCGGCGGAACGGTTTGACGAGGAACGGCGCAAAAAATATCTTTCTTATAAGCTGGAAGGTATCCTGGAGGCGCCGGTGAATGTCTGCGTCACTTGCGACCCGGCGCGTTTCGGACCCGAAGTTTTGGGCCGGCACAGTATTCCGGAGACGGACGTTTATTCCACGGTCTGCGCGATCCAGAATTTATGGCTCGCGGCGCGCGCCGAAAATATCGGCATGGGCTGGGTCAGTATTTTGAAACGGGAAGACCTGCGCCGTATTCTCGGGATCCCCGCTGAAATTACGATCGTGGCTTACCTGTGTCTGGGGTATGTCACGCATTTTCCGGATGAACCGGACCTTGAGACGCTGGGCTGGAACAAACGTGAAGAATTGACGCGCCATGTTTTTTTCAACGGCTGGAAGGGCGGGCCGGAAGGCGCTTGGAAAAATTTTTTAGAAATTCTCTGACAAAATCAAATGTGGAGAGGTCGCATAGCCTGGTCTAGTGCGCTCGCCTGGAAAGCGGGTAGACCGCAAGGTCTCGCGAGTTCGAATCTCGCCCTCTCCGCGC
>ORMF010950869.1_pt1 | contig 11515 bp, 9 predicted proteins | sample 1779871 | NCBI WGS metagenome assembly ORMF01 (sample SAMEA104232316, study PRJEB22302) | groundwater metagenome | biome: forest; feature: aquifer; material: groundwater | place: USA | collected 2011-08-07 | depth 5.4 m
AAACAGGTTTTCGGACCACGCCCTGGCGACCTTGATCTACGGGCCGGGGGGGGGGGGGGCTTCGCGCCGGATAGCCGCCGCTATCGTCCGTTCACGCCCCGTCAAGACATCGCTTGAACTGGCGAACATCATCGAGCGGGTGTCGCCGAGGCGTGGGAGCCGTATCAACCCGGCCACGAAGACGTTCCAGGCGTTGCGGATCGCTGTAAATGACGAGCTGGGGGCTTTGGAGTCTGCGCTGGAGCAGGCAGTCTCTGTGCTGGGGCACGGCGGGCGGCTGGTGGTGATCTCATATCACTCTCTCGAAGACCGGATCGTGAAGAACTTCATCAAGCGTGAGGCTTCCGACTGCGTGTGCCCGCCGGGCACGCCAGTGTGCCGGTGCGACCACCAGGCGACTCTGCGCGCTGTTACGAAGTCTCCGTTGACGCCGACCGAAGAGGAAGTACGGGACAACCCGCGGAGCAGGAGCGCAAAGATGCGGGTTGCCGAAAGGATCTAGACACACAGGACGTACCCGCTCCCCACTTGCCGCAAGCGCTGCACCAGCCGGGTGGGGGAAGTGCGGGGCAAGAAGTCATAGACAGGCCGGAGGAACTCAGATGCAGAAGGGCATGATTCAGGTCCAGGGCGACTACAGGGCAGTGATCGACATCGGCACGACGAAGGTCTGCGTCATCCTCGTGGCGCGCAGGCCTGACCGCCGCCTGGAGATAGCTGGCATGGGCGTCGCGCCGTGCGACGGTTTGCGGAAAGGCGTGATCGCCGACGCCGCGGCCGTGACGGACGCCATTCGCAAGGCTGCGGAGGAGGCGTCGGACCAGGCGGGCGTGGTGATTACGGCCGCATATGCCGGCCTTGCAGGCGCACACATAGACTCCGATGACAGGTGGAGCGCGGTGCCGCGCGAACCGGGCGTCAGGGCTGTGACGCAGGATGACCTTGTCGCGGCCCTCAAACATGTATCGAAGTTTGACCCGGCGCCGGGCCAGCACGTGCTGCACGTGATCCCGCGCACCTACACGCTGGACGGCGTGCACGGCGTGCGGAACCCGGAGGGCATGCACACCCAGGAGTTGCACGTCCAGAGCCAGGTCATCAGCGGCCCTGTGGAGCAGACCGAGGCTCTGGAGGCGGCAGTGAACGCCGCAGGCATGCGCTCTGCCGGGGTGATCGTCGAGCCTATGGCGACAGCAGACGCCGTGCTTGAGCCTGCCGAGAAGCAAGGCGTGACCGCTCTTGTGGACATAGGCGGCGGGAAGACGGACATCGCCGTGTTCCACGACGGGATCATGGTGGCGACGGCGATGCTGCCGGTCGGCGGGTATCAGTTCACGAACGACCTGTCCATCGCCTTCTCGCTGCCCTATGCCGACGCGGAGAAGCTCAAAATCGAGCAGGGCACGGTCATACCGGACTTCTTCCATGCCGCCGCGGAGATAGTCATCCGCCCCACCGGGATGCAGGGGCCCCTGACGGTCACGCACCGGGACATAGGCCAGGTGCTGAAGGACCGGGCGGAGGAACTGATCGAGATGGTGCGGATGAAGCTGGACATCCCGGCGCTGGCAGAGACGCCTGTCGAGACCATCGTCTTCACGGGCGGCGGCGCGCAGTTGCGGGACTTTGTCACGCTCGCAAAGCACAACCTGCAGAAGAAGGTCCGGCTCGGGGCGCCAAAGGGCCTCGACGGCCTGCCTGAAGCGCACCGCGACCCGTCCATCGCAGCGGCCGCCGGGATGGCCGTATGGGCGATGCGGAACCTCCCGGCGGAGAGCCACGCGGCGCGGCCGAAGGAGGCTTCGGCAGGCGTGCTGGGCGCGCTGCGGGGGTGGCTGCCCCACACGAAGTCTGATGTAGCGAAGAAAACACCGGCGAAGGTTTAGCGCCACGGCCGGAGGGCGAGTCTACGGGCAAGCAATCACAGGAGGCTTGGAATGGCTGACGGGTACGCATCACCGGCCGGTGACAAGGTCGGACAGGTAACGATCAAGGTTGTGGGCTGCGGCGGCGGCGGGTCGAACGCGGTGACGCGCATGTACCGCGACCCGCTCCAGGACGTTGAGTATGTGACGTTGAACACGGACCACCAGGCGTTGACGCGCAGCGAGGTGCCGACGCGGCTGCGGATCGGAGACCGGACGGCGCGCGGCCTGGGCGTCGGCGGCGACCCGGACAGGGGCCGGGAGTGCGCCGAAGAGAGCCGCGAAGAGGTCAAGTCCATCCTGCAGGGCTCGGACCTCGTGTTCATCGCTGCCGGCATGGGCGGCGGCACAGGCACAGGCGCGGCGCCCGTCGTGGCTGAAGTGGCGCGGGGGATGGGGGGGCTGACCGTAGGCGTGGGGGCGAAGCCGTTCGGGTTTGAGGGCAACCGGCGCATGAAACAGGCGCAGGACGGCATCTCGAAGCTGGAGAAGTTCGTGGACACGCTGATCGTGATCCCGAACGACCGCCTTCTCGCCATGGCGACTGAGCGCCTCACGATGGAAATGTCCTTCCGCATGGCGGACGACGTTTTGCGGCAGGCCATTCAGGCCATCGCAGAACTGATCGTCATCCCCGGTGAGATCAACCTTGACTTCGCCGACGTGAAGGCGGTTATGAAGAACTCCGGCCCGGCCTGGCTGGCCATCGGGCGCGGCTCCGGCCCGGACAGGGCGGTGATGGCGGCCGAGACGGCGATCTCCAGCCCATTGCTCGAAGTATCGGTGAGCGGCGCTCGGGGCATCATCTTCAACATCACCGGCGGCCAGGACCTGACGCTTCAGGAAGTGAATGAGGCATCAGAGGTGATCCAGCGCGTGGCGGACCCGGAGGCGAACATCATCTTCGGCCAGGCCTATGACCCGAAGATGGAGAACGAGGTGAAGCTCACACTCATCGCGACGGGCTTCCCGAGCGCGCAGGCAGAGCCGCACGAGCAGGCGATGAAGGCGGCGTTGTCCGAGGCTCTTTCGAATGAGGAGACTCTCGACCTGCCGCCGTTCCTGAGGCATAACCCGGCTGCCGCCCGAAGGCGGATGGCCAACGGCGCGGGATCTGTGAACGGACGCTAGATCTGTTCTGCCCCAACGCCTAACCGCCCGGGCCCTCGCCAGCCCGCACAGGTCCGGGCCGCCAAAAGGCCCGCCGGCACCGGCCGCCGGCGGGCCTATCGATTTAATGTGACGATCTCAGTGTGAGCAGGGTCAATGAGCGCTTGAGCAGGCGAGGCAAGATAGACTGACGGCAATTGACCGAAATAAGCCTGAACTGCCAGAGGGGCTTCCCATGACTCTCAAGAGGACCGTCAAAGCCTTCGTGCGCTGGGGTGAGACCCATTACGTTGCGGAGTGCATGGACATTTCCGGCGTGACTCAGGGCAAGACCCTGGACGAGACGATGGCGAACCTCCGCGAGGCGATTGAGCTCTATTTCGAGGGTGAGGACCCGGAAGAGTCAGGCTTCACATCCGACCCTACTATTCTGGTCACGCTTGAGCTTGAACCTGCACATGCCTAGACTGCGCAGGCTTTCAGGGCAAGACGTTGTCTCCATCCTGGGCAGGTTCGGCTTTGTGGTTCTGGGCCAGAAGGGGAGTCATGCCAAACTCCGCCGAACTGCGCCGGACGGGTCCGCGCAGACCCTGATCGTGCCGCTCACCGTGAGATGGGCTCCGGGACGTTGAGGGGCATCTTCGTCCAGGCGTCACGGTATGTGCCTGAGGATCAACTAAGGCCTCACTTCTACTCGCCATAACAGGACAGGTGGAGCGCGGCCCTTCGACTACGCTCAGTGTGAGCAGGGTCAGGCAGCCTTGATCTGGCGAGGCCGGGGCTACAACGGATTCCGGCTGGGAAGCACGGTCCGAACTCCCAGGGCGACGGTTCGCGTATCTGCCGGCACCATCACGGCAGCGTTAACCGTCTGTCAGACATCGCCCTCACCACGGTCTTTGGGCGTTGCGGAGCAGCCGGCACATGCCTGCCGGGGATGAGTCTGTCTCAGATAAGGGCGAACTCGGCGCATACTGAAATCAGGGATGAACTCGCCGGAATCGGCCTTGACAGCGATACAAGCCCTTGTAGTAGATTTCGCTTCACCCACTAAATCTTGGGTGTGGTTCCGGAGCCGGACCCACAAGTCCACGTCTACACTAGAGATAGCGATCCCTCACGGACTAGAAGCCGTCTCGAACACCGCCGTCCTCGCCTTGTAGCAGGAGAGGTCCTGAAACAAGTTCAGGATGACATCTCGGGAGTTCACTCCGCCTGAACCGGCGCTGTCCCGTCTGAGAGGGGCTGTTGTCCGGGACGGCCCAGCGGTCTGTCAGCCTATGCACTGCCCTTTCTGCGGCCATAACGAATCAAAGGTGATCGACTCGAGAGAGTCGCCCGACGGCATCCGCCGCCGCAGGGAGTGCACGCGCTGCGAGTTACGATTCACGACGTATGAGCGCGTGGCAGCAATGCCCCTCATGGTGGTGAAGCGAGACGACAGGCGGGAGCCGTTCTCGGCTGAGAAGCTGGAGCGGTCGCTGCGCCTGGCCTGCGCCAAGAGGCCGCTGACGATAGGCGCGATCTCAAAGCTGGCTGCGGACGTGGAGAACGAGCTTCACCGGCTGGGCAAGGCCGAAGTGGAGAGCCGGGTGATCGGCGAGATGGCTATGGAGCGGTTGCGGGCGATGGACCGGGTGGCTTACATCCGGTTCGCGTCTGTGTACCGGGACTTCCAGGACGCCGGCAGCTTTGCGAAAGAGGTCGAGGCGCTAGAGAGCGCAGACGCCCAGGGCAAGGCCAGCGTGAACCAGCTCGCCCTGATACCGGACAACGTGCCGAGGCTGGCCGACCGGTCGAAGAGGGGCAGAAGGCCCAGGGTGACGCAGGAACGATAGCTCCGGATATCCACACGAATCCACAGGAAGTCGAGGCTCCCGGCTCTGACAGGCCTGTTGGAAATCAACGGGTGAGACCTTACAGTGACACCCCCTGAACACATTCACCTTCAAGTCAATCCCAAACGGACCAGGCAAATGAACACCTCCGAGAGCCTCACGCCCTGCGCCTATTCCAGAAATGCGGCGTCCATGGCGCGGCCGTCCCCTGCTCGCACCCAGAGCATCCCGCGCCATTCAGACACACGGACGCCTCTCCTGATCCTGAAGTAGGCGTCCCTGGCGCTACCGGGGACTGTCCATCCCGAAGCAGCCACGTGCGCGGGCCGGGTGAGGTTTCCCCTCCGGGACTGCGCAATGACACAGAAGACTTGGTTCATCCACCGGCCTGAGACAATAGAAAGACACCATCCGAAAGGTACAACCAAATGGCAGAACAACATGACCGCGCTGCGAACAAAATCGCAAAGCGTTACGACGGTGCCTACGACTCCACTTCCAGCCCGGATGTAAAGACCCCTTACAGGCGAATCGAGGTCAAGAGCACCGCAAGTGAGATCCCTACGGCTGTGGCACAACTGGGGAGAACTCAGAAGTTGAGGTATGTGGCCTTGCCAGCCAGTGAGATACCGGCGGCACGCAAGAGCGTCCCATCACACGTCGGGCTGATGAACCACAACGGGGACATCGTCAAGCGGGCGCGTTCCAAAGGCCACTAGAAGCTTGACCAACTCTGCGTAATCTTGCTCGCCCACGGCCATCTCAGCAAGCAGATGTGTAGTCCGTGGTGAATACCTGAAAGAGAGACTGAGGTAACGCTATGACTTCGGAAAATAAAACAGTGTCGGGCTCCGGATATGTGATCACCGTCGGCCAAAACGAAACCCGGATCCTTGTGCATCACCAACTCGACCAAACCACTGGTGCAGTTCAAGCATTTCGGGCACTTATTGAGAATTTCCTTGCCGACCGTTCTTCCCCTGTTGAATTCGTGCTTGTCCCAGGGAGAGCGCTTGCGATTGTTCGTAAGAATTTGGACTCCAATTCTATCGAACGTTTGAAGAATCTTCTCTCGTGGCTGTCTTCATTCGGACGCTCAGACCGCGGAGGTCGTGACGAAAAGGGACCTAGCGGCGACTTGTCTTACCCCACAAAGGGCACTACTCGCAGAGATCCTGATCCTGATCCACTCGTCGGGAGGGATGGAGATGAATACCGGATTACCGGGCACACCACGGGTCGCAATCCCTACATCAACGACCTAGACGAATGCACAAGGTGCGGAACTCCGCTCGGTCGTGACCGGAAATGCAAACACTGTGGCCACCAACACGCGATTGATGGATAGCATCCATCGCCCTCTAATCCAACATCAACGTTCTGAGGCACTCTTCCATGAAAAGCCCAATAAACGATGAGCGCCACAGTCTTATCGAACAGATCAGGTCAGGCCATGATCGACTGCCGTTAGGAGATCTCGCCCGGCAATTAGGCGTGCGGCGTGTTTACCAGTCTCGCAAAGTAGCCGACGCAGTGGTTGAAAGCACGGCGGATGGCTATGTGATCTATCTCAATCCTGATCGGGCACGCACCAGGCAACGGTTTTCGGTGGCGCACGAGCTAGCACATATCTTGGTCGATCCTCGAGTAAACATGGCAGCACGGTCGGGTGCCATCGAAGGTCACGGCCAAAGAACCGGAACGGAAGATGTCTGCGACTCCCTCGCCGCGGACATCTTGATGCCACGGGCCATATTCGCGCGTCACATGGCCTACAACGAGTTGTCTCCTTCAGCGTTGCAGCGCCTAGCGAAGGAGTTTGACACATCACTTCAGGCGACATCATTCCGGGCAGCGGAGTTAGCGACAGAATCGGTGATTGTGTTTGCTTGCGATCGAATGTCAGCGACTGGACGCCTCGCTGTCAAATGGTCCAGATCGTCTCCTTCGGCAAGGTCGTTGGGAGCCATTCTTCCCAAAGGCAAACACGTCGATGATGTGCCCGAACTGAACGAAGCCGGACGATCCGGCACGGATCGAGTCATCAAAGGGAAACGGCAGTTCGATCTGGGGGGGTACATGGGGGTGTTTCCGTTTTCAGCTACCGCAGTCGGTACCGGCAGAGTACCGACAGTGCTGTCGGTGTTGAAAGTGAATGCTGCCTAGTCGGAACTGCACCCACTGAACACCAGAACAAAATTGAGATCCATTGAGAGTAGATGCGAAGAGAAAGGTAACGGGGGAAACATGGCTGGCGTTCGAAATGAATCCGAACCTGTAGCCAAGAGGGCACCAAAGCAAACACCGGGGCAACGGGAGCTCATAAAAACAACTTCTACTGCGGCCAAGTCCGATCCAGTTCAAGGCTTCAAGCCGGCGCAGATCACCGACAACTCGCTCGTCGTCCTCAAGAAGCGCTACCTGCAAAAGAACGACAGGGGCGAGCTTGCCGAGACGCCTGAGGGGATGTTCCGGCGCGTGGCGGACGCGCTCGCAGAGCCGGACGGCAGGAAGTACGGCAAGTCTCCGGCGCAGGTGAAGGCCGTCGCCGACGAGTTCTACCGGGCGATGGCGTCGCTCGAATACCTGCCCAACTCGCCCACGCTGATGAACGCCGGGACGGGCGCGGGGACGCTTTCGGCGTGCTTCGTGCTGCCTCTCACGGACTCTATGGAGGGAATCATGGGCGCGGCGCATGACGCCGCCATGGTGCAGAAGTTCGGGGGCGGCACGGGATTCGCCCTGTCCGAGATCAGGCCCAAGGGCGCGTCCATCAAGACGACGCACGGTAAGGCGTGCGGCCCCATCGCAGTGCTGCGGCACCTGTCGTCGGTGTCAACCCTCGTGACGCAGGGCGGGAAGCGCGACGGGGCGAACATGGCCGTCATGGACGTGCACCACCCGGACATCGAGGAGTTCATCACCTGCAAGGCGGTCGAGGGCCAGATCCACAACTTCAATATCTCTGTGGGCGCGAGCGACGAGTTCATGCGCGCCGTCAAGGACGGCACGGACTTTGCGCTGAAGGAGCCGCGTTCGGGGAAGGAAGTGGGCCGGAAGAACGCCCGCGACCTGTTCAACAAGATCGTGCAGGGGGCGTGGCGCAACGGCGAGCCGGGAATGATCTTCCTTGACGAGGTGAACCGGAACAGCCCGGTGCTGCACGTTGGCCGCATCACGGCGACGAACCCGTGCGGGGAGCAGCCGCTGCTGCCCAACGAGTCGTGCAACCTGGGCTCGATTGACCTTGCCAAGTTCGTGACGGGCGTTCACGCCACGGGCGCGGTGAAGCGCGAGGCGCTTGCGCCGGGCAAGGCCGTTGCCGCGGGGCTGCCCGGGATTGACTGGGAACACCTGGGCAAAATGGTGCGCCTGACGGTGCACTTCTTGGACAACGTGATCGACGCTAACAAGTACGCCGTGCCTGCCATCGAGGACATGACGAACCACACCCGCAAGATCGGGCTCGGGGTCATGGGCTTCGCAGACATGCTCGTCGAACTCGGCATCCCGTACGACTCCGAGGCGGGAATCGAAACGGGCCGGAACCTGATGCGCTTCATCCAGCAGGAGGCGGACGCGGCCTCGGCGGACCTGGCGAGGGAGCGCGGCCCCTACCCTGCCTGGGAAGGCGGCGCGCCGCAGAAGCGGGGCGAGACGCCCATGCGGAACGCCTGCCGCCTGACCGTTGCGCCGACGGGCACGATCTCGATGATCGCCGGGTGCTCTTCGGGCATCGAGCCGATCTTTTCGCTGGCATTCAGGAAGCAGAACATCCTGGAAGGCCAGACGCTGTACTACGTTGACCGCAACTTCGAACGGATCGCCCACGAGCGCGGTTTCTACTCTGAAGAACTGATGGGCTATCTCGCGGACGGCGGCTCGCTGCTGGACCGCGATGACGTGCCTGAAGACGTGCGGCGCCTCTTTCATGTTGCCTCCGACATTTCGCCTGAGAACCATGTGCTGATGCAGGCCGGTTTCCAGGCGAGCACGGACGCCGGCATTTCTAAGACGATCAACTTCCCGAACTCGGCGACGGTCGAGGACGTTGAGAACGCCTACTTGCTGGCGTGGAAGACGCATTGCAAGGGGATCACTGTGTACCGGGCAGGGTCTCGAGAGAAGGAGGTCCTGGCGACGGGGCACGCAAAGGGCAAGTCCGCCGACGGGACGAAGGCCGCTACGGCTGTCGCTGAAGCAACGGGCGCGGCTGAGGCTGTCGAAGCCACAAGCACGGACGACGCAGAGGGCGAGGTCGGAGGGTTCGTCCCGCAGTATGTGACGCCCAAGGAGCGGCCCGAGATGATCCAGGGGATCACGCGGCGCATGCGCACCGGCCACGGGAATATGTACATCACGATCAACGTTGACCAGCACGGCCAGCCGTTCGAGATATTTGCGACGGCGGGCAAGTCGGGTTCGTGCGACTCTGCCCTGACGGAGGCTGTGACCAGGCTGGTGTCGCTGTCGCTGCGGTCGGGGATAGACCCGGAAGACGTCGTCCGCCAGCTCCGGGGCATCACGTGCCACCCGAACTGGGACCAGGGCACGGTCATCAACTCTGGCCCGGACGCCATTGCCATTGCGCTGGACAGGCAGCTTCAGGCGCGGGAGAAGCCGGCCGGGAAGATGGAGGCGGGGGAGCACGGACAGCTTGCCATGCTTGAGCGGCCCTCGGCGAAGGAGCTGGGCCGCCCGACGGCGACGGCTGTGCCTGTGATTCAGTCTCCTTCAGGACTGACAGGGCGAACGGCGAGCCGGGTCCCGGTCGCGGCCGGTGTTGGCTTTGCCAGCCTGTGCCCTGACTGCTCTGGCACGCTGGCGCACGAAGAGGGCTGCCAGAAGTGCCACAACTGCGGGTACAGCAAGTGCTAGGTCGCTGAAGAAGAGACAGGAGGGGGCCAGAGAGATTCCGGCCCTCTCTTTTTGCAGAGTGACCCCACCCCGACCCTCCCCCTGAAAGGTGGAGGGAGTGAAGCGCACCGCCAAAGGTCTCTTCCCGGCGCGCCGGAACTCAGAACGATAAGCGAGGCCCTTCGATCCCGGCAGGACGGGACGCAGACGGGACGGCCATACCCTCCCCATCTCAGGGGGAGGGACGTAGGGTGGGGGTCGCCAAATCAGACAGGCGCGCCGACAAGGGCCTCCCCTATCCGGATCAATACGCCTTCGAGGTCCTGAAACACGTCATTGTTCCAGAACCTGATGACTGTATAGCCCTGCTTTTTGAGTGTTTCTGTCCGTGCGCGGTCTTTCGCTGTTGCCAAGGCGTGCTGCCCGCCGTCGATCTCGATGACCAGCATCGCTTTCCGGCAGCAGAAATCCACGATGTAGTCTCCGATGACGTGCTGACGGATGAAGTGGTGGCCGTGGACCTGTCTCGCTTTGAGATGCGCCCAGAGCCGACGTTCAGCATCCGTCATATTTGTACGGAGTTGGCGCGCACGGGCAAGCAGTTTTTTCTAGGCCGGATCGGGTGAAGTGGTCAAAGCGTGCCCTGACGATCTGCGAAAGATGCGACCCCCACCCCGACCCTCCACCTGAGAGGGGGAGGGGAACTTTAGCCCCCGCAAGGTGACGGGGCCCACCCCCCTGCCCTATCCCCTGACCCGGCGCCACTTCCGCAGGGATGCCATCTCCCGCGGCGGTGTCAGAAAACGTCCGACCTCGACGTAGGAGACTTCGGCGACGTAGATGTCGCCACGAGAGTCAACCGCAACCGAGTGGGGCCAGAGGAACTGGTCGGCCTCTTCGCCGGGGAGCGGGTTGCCGAGGCGTTGGACCTGCTGGCCGGTGCGTGTCCAGATGCCGAGGGCGTGGCCGATGTTGGGCACGTCCCGCTGGACCTGTGCCGGACCCTGCTCGGCAATGTAGAGGTTCCTGTCCGCGCCCTTCCCCGCAAAAACGGAGACGGCCTTGTGGACGTGCCACTCCTGAACAAACTCGCCCGTCTGCGTGAATACCTGGACGCGGTGGTTCTCGCGGTCGCAGACGATGACCTTGTCGTCGAAGAGGGCCAGGTTGTGCGGGAGGGAGAACTTGCCGGGGCTGGTGCCCGGCTCGCCCCACGAGAGGATGTGCTTGCCCTTCTTGTCGAGGCGGTGGACGCGGGAGTTGCCATATCCATCAGAGATGAAGATGTCGCCGGATTCAGGCGAGATGGCGACGTCCGTGGGCTTGTTGAACATCTTGCCGGACTGTTTCGGCGCGGGCACGCCGGAGCCGACGGCCAGCAAGACGCGGCCTTTGCGGTCGCACTTGTAGATTCGGCAGCCGACGTCGTCCACGAGCCAGAGGTTGTCCTCATGGTCAACGAAAGCGCCGTGGGGGCGCTTGTAGCGGGAGCCGGCCCAGCCGGCGACGGTGTTGCCGTAGGGGTCCTGGATTGACCGAAAACCTGAGTAAGGGTCGTCATTGCCCCAATTGTCGAGCAGGTTGCCCTGAGAATCGAACTTCAGGACGGGCCAGTTGCCGCGGTTGAAGACGAAGACGTTGTCCTCCGAGTCAACGGCCACGGCTGTGGACTCGCGGAGCCAGATGCCGTGGGGGACTTTCGCCCAGCCGGCGACGGCTTCATAGGCGGTGTTTTTCGTGGCGGGGGTGAGGGGGCTATTTGTGGGGGGGGGCAGAGGGGGCGGG
>ORMF012478247.1_pt1 | contig 11515 bp, 7 predicted proteins | sample 1779871 | NCBI WGS metagenome assembly ORMF01 (sample SAMEA104232316, study PRJEB22302) | groundwater metagenome | biome: forest; feature: aquifer; material: groundwater | place: USA | collected 2011-08-07 | depth 5.4 m
CACGCCCGCGCACTACTACACGACGGCCCACCTTCATTTCCGCCTCTGAGAGGACCGGAGCGTCCGTCGCAATTGCGGCAGTTCGCGGCGATACGCTTTCGCGTCGCCGTAGTCGAAAAACAAATGGTACCGCGCATGCGGTGTCGGAATCGCTCGCGCGTGCTTGATCGGGCACCAGTACTGCTCGGTGCGGGCGGCGATCTCGCGGACGTAGGCGATCACGCCGTTGGCGTATCCACAGTACACGCAATTCATTTTCTCGATACCGTTCAAGTACGCGAGCTTGTGGCGGTCGAGGACGAAGTAACGACGCCGCGGGACCCGGGCGACGCCGTAAATCGGAAAGCAGACCCACTGATAGACCGTGACCCAGAGATCCAGCGCAACGAATGGGAGCAGCAATGAATAGATGACGGGCGTCGTCAGGAGGGACGCGACGCGTGATTCCCACAGGAATGCGGGGATACTCTGCCTGAAGGCCCGCTGCGCACGGCGAACCTCGTCGTCGAACCAGACGCTCCCACGGTGGACGCGGAACCTCCATCGCTCCTGCTGCTCGTCGGCCTCGCGCGTGAGATCGTCCTCCGCTTCGCGAAGGCGCTCGATGATTCTTTCGACGTACGCTCCCATTGATTTCGCTCCAGACGTGTTGGTCAGCAGGCGTGCGCCCGCATCGCGTCGGCGCCAACTGGCGGAGGCACAGCCTCCTGGTCCCTCGCCTGGACGTGCCACAGCCAGGCGTAGAGCCCTGCGCGGGCCATGAGCTCCTCGTGCGTGCCACGCTCAACGATGCGGCCGCGGTCGAGGACCACGATCAGATCCGCGTCACGTACGGCCGAAAGACGATGCGCGATGATCAGCGTCGTGCGTCCCGTGCGAAGCGGGGCGAGCGCCGCCTGCACGTCCCGTTCGGATGCGGCGTCGAGTGAGCTCGTGGCCTCATCGAGAATGAGAATGCGGGGGTCCTTCAACAACGCCCGTGCGATCGCCAGGCGTTGACGCTCGCCGGCGGAGAAACGGTAGCCGCGTTCGCCGACCACCGTGTCGTAGCCGAGTGGCAGCGCGGCGATGACGTCATGTATCTGTGCGCGCCGGGCGGCCTCCTCCACGTCCGTCGACGGAGACGACGGACGCGCATACCGCAGGTTTTCCAGCACGGTCGTATGGAACAGGAACGTCTCCTGCGTTACGACCGCCATGCTCCCTCGGAGCGAGCTCAGGCTCACGCCCCTGATGTCGATCCCGTCGATGGCGATCGACCCGTGCGTCGGGTCGTAGAGCCGCGTCACGAGAGCCGCGATCGTGCTCTTCCCGGCGCCGGACGGCCCGACGATGCCCAGCGAAGCACCCGCGGCAATCGTGAGGTCGATGTGGGAGAGTGACTCGCCGGAGTCGTCATACGCAAACGACACGTCCCGAAATTCGATCCGGCCTTCGACGCGCGGCAGCGAGACGGCGTTCGCGGCGTCACGAACCGACGGCTCGCGGTCCAGCACGTCGAACACGCGATCGAAGTAGGCGTAGCTCGTCATCAGATCCACGTGCACCCCCGCGAGCCCGCTTGCGGGTCCGTAGAGGCGCTTCAGGACTGTCACGAACGCGACGACGGTACCGAGTGCGATGTGCCCGTTGATGACGAGCACGCCGCCCAGGGCAAACACGATCGCCGGTCCGACTGACTCGAAGAGGCCGAGCAGCATGCGGAACCAGCGGCCCACGAGCGTCTGCTCGAGCGATAGCCGCCTGATCTCATCCGCCTTGCCCTGAAAGCGGAGCACTTCCGCGTCTTCGCCTCCAAACACTTTCACGAGCAGCGCTCCTGACACCGACAGGGTTTCAGTGAGGATGCCGGTCAGCTCGCTCATCCGCGCCTGCGCGGCCCGCTTGAGCGCCTTTCGCATGCGGCCGACACGCCGCGTGGGGGCGATGAACAGCGGTAGGAATGCGAGCGCGACGAGCGCGAGCCGCCAGTCGAGCGCGAACACGAATACTGTGGTCGCCGTGAGGATGATCGCGTTCTGGACAATGTCGACGAGCGTATCGCTCACGGCGCTGCCAACCCCTTGGACGTCATTCAACACGTGACTGACCGCTTCGCCGGGCTGCTGCGTCGCGAAGAACGCGAACGGCATCGCGTGAAGGTGGCGGTACAACGCCACACGCAAATTGAACATGACCTGCTGGCCAATCCTCTCAGCGCTGTATTTCTGAACCACGCCGAGAAGCCCGGCTGCCAGCGGACCCGCCACCATTCCGGCGCAGTACAGCCACAGCAGCCTGGCGTCGCCACGGGGGATGGCGACATCGACGATCTGCTTGATGAACCAGGGAAGCGAGAGGTCCAACACCGCACCAAGCGCGATGCAGGCGATCACGACGGCGGCGCGGCGCCAGTAGGGTCTCACATGGGCGAGGATCCGCCGCAGCGTCTCGCCTTCGACGGCGGGAAGCTCCTTGGGGTCGATGTAGGGTTTGCGCACGCGCGAAACCTTCGGCTGCAACGGATGTTCCAGCGCCGCCCGTCTCACCTGCGCGTGCCAAACGTGTGGGTGGGGGCCAGCCCGACTACCGCCGGGTGGTTCGGAGCGTCTCGCCGAAAATTTATCCGCGGCGCCGCGGAAGATTTCCCAGCGCGCGGTTCCGATCTCGCGGATCGAACGATCTTTCCGCGGCACATCCGTTGCGGTACGCAGGTTCCATGCGGCTCACGCTCGCGGTCGCGCTGGTGTGCTTGACGCTGGTCCCTGGGATTGCGCGATTACAGGCCCAGGATCGGTCGTCGGTGAGCGATATCCGGTTCAAGGTCGGGGATCACCCGTCTCTGACGCTCGGTGCGCTGAAGCTCGACGCCACCGCACGCATCGAGAGCAACGTGCGAATGCCCACCCGCGACGTGGGACTCGACGAGACCCACGTCGCGTGGGGAAGCCGGCGCGCCGGGGTCGAGGGAAAGCTCTGGAAGCGGGTGTCGTTCGAACTGGAGCGCGACTTCGGCCGCCGCACGACACCGTGGAGGGACGCCTTCGTCAACGTTCGCATCGCAAAGGCCTTCGAGGTCGAAACCGGCCGTTTCAAGATTCCGTTCGGCCGCGACGCGCTGACCGGCAGTGCCAACCGTGACTTCGTCTACCGGTCACTGGCAGCGTCACAACTGTCGCCCAGCCGCGACACCGGCGTCATGATCCATGGCCGGCCGTTCGGCCGGGTACTCGAGTATCAGACCGGCTACTTCGTGCGTGACGGCGACCACTCACGAACCGGATACACCGACGGCGGGCGCGACGCCATTGCCGTGCGGCTTGTCGCGGCGCCACTGGCATGGATGGGCGTCGGCCTGCTTGCGCCTTTGCAGGTGGGACTGGCCGTGGCGCGGAGCCGTCTTGACGGTCGGCTGGGGCTTCGCGGCCGCACGGTCTTGGGCGACGGAACGTTCTTCGACCGGCTTTTCGTGAACGGCGCGCGGAGGCGCACCGGTCTCGAGGCTGAATGGGCCGCTGGCCCGATCTCTCTCTCCGGCGAATACATCGTCGTCAGCGATGAACGGACGGGGATGGGGTTCGATCGTGGAGATCTTGCCGCCGTACGTGCGCAGGCGTGGTACGGCGCAGGCGCGTGGGCGCTGACGGGGGAGACCAGGCGCGGACGGCTGGAGCCTCGCCGCCCGGTCGTCACCAACGGTTACGGAGCCCTCGAGGTAGCGGCGCGCGTCGAGCGCCTTCGGTTTGATGCGGCCACCTATCCTGGCGCGCCGTTCGGCTTTCCGTCGGGTTCGACATTGCAGTCCAACAGCGATCGCATCACCACGCTCGGGATCAACTGGTATCTGAATCACTACCTGAAGGTCCAGACGAACGTCGTGATGGAGTCGATTGACGACCGCCAGCGCAGCCCGGCACCGGCCGCCGAGGGGCGGTTCACGAGTGTCGTCGCGCGCTTTCAATTTCTCCTGTGACGACCATGTTCAAGGTCCCTCGGCCATTCATTCGCTTGGCACTGGCACTGGTCAGCGCCGTCGCGTTGTGGACTGCCGTTCCGGGACGTGCGGCGGCACAGACGCAGGATGATTTCTTCAGCGATACCAGCCTTCAGGACGTGCGGCTGTTCGTCAACGCGCGGGACTGGCAGACGCTGAAGGACACGTCAGACCAGGACACCTACTATCCGGCCGATCTGCGCTGGCGAGGTCTCACGGTCCGCAATATCGGCGTCCGGTCCCGCGGAAACACCACGCGCAACGGCATCAAGCCCGGGCTGAGAGTGGACATCAACCGCTACGTCTCGAATCGGGAGTTCCTCGGACTGAAGGCGTTCGTCCTCGACAACTCGTACAGCGATGCATCGCTCATTCGCGAATCGGTCGCGATGAAGATGTTCATGCGGCTCGGCCTGCCGGCCCCCCGCGAAGCGCACGCACGGCTGTATGTGAACAACCAATTCGCCGGCGTGTACGCCATCGTCGAGGCGGTAGACAGGACGTTCGTGACGCGCGTGTTCGGGGCGATCGAAGGCGAGCTCGAAACCGGCGGTTATCTGTACGAGTACGAGTGGGTCGGTCCCTACGGGTTCGAGGATCTTGGGGGCGCGCTCGAATCGTACGCAGTGCGGTTCATCCCTCACACGCGCGACACTGATTCGATGTTCGGGCTCTATCAGCCGATCGCCGACATGGTTCGCGCCATCAGCGAGACGTCCGACGATCGGTTCGTCTCCGTGGTGGGTGGATACCTCGATCTGCGGCTTCTCATGAAGTATCTCGCGATCGAGAACTTCATGGCCGACCGCGACGGGCTCGTGGGAGAGTGGGGCCTGAACAACTTCTACCTGTATCGGTTCCGACAGCAGGGGCGCCCATCGGTGTTGATTCCCTGGGACGAGGATCGCACCTTCGAGGCGGCGGATCATCCAATTGACTATCACCTGGAGACGGAGGTGCTCGTCCGCCGCGCCATGCAGGCGCCGGAGCTGCGCGGGATCTATCTCGACACGCTGCGGACGTGTGCGGCCTTGTCCACGGAGCAGGTGACCGGCGATTCACTCGGATGGCTCGAGCGCGAGGTCGATCGCCAGGCGCGCCAGATTGCGCCGGCGGTCGCCGAGGATCCCGTGTTTCCGTTCAGCGTCGATGAATTCGAGGCCAATGTGGACGTCATGCGTGCGTTCGCCCGCATCCGTCCCGCATTCGTCGGTTGCCAGGTCGCGAACGGCCTGGATCCGCAGGCGCCGCAACAGCGGTGTTCAATCCCATGACTGCCATCAAGCGCCTCCCCATCGCCGTGCTTGTTGGTATCTGCTGTGGCATTGCCACTCCGGCCGCGGCGCAACGTGACAGTGCCGTCATCGGGGGCGCCGTGCGCGGCGAGACCGGCATGCCGCTCGGCGGCGCGACGGTCACGGCTCGGAATCTTGCCACGGGGTTGCGGCGAACAGACACGACAGCGGCCGACGGCGACTACGTCATCGCGAATCTGCCCGTCGAAGGCGCCTACGAGGTCAAGGCCGAGCTGCGCGGATTTGCTCCCGCTGTGCGTGGAAACGTTTCGCTGCACGCCAACGAACGCGTCACGATCGCTTTCTCCCTCACTGTTTCGGCGGCGGAAAGCGTGACGGTGAGTACGGCCGCCGAGCCCTTGCCCGATCGTGAGCGATCGACGCTGCGGCAGACCGTTGACGATCAGTTGATCCAGGCACTTCCGCTCCTGGGGCGCAACTTCGTCCAGCTCGCCTCGCTGTCGGCCGGATTCACGGGCAATGCCGACTTCCCGAGCCCGCAAGGGCAGATGTACTGGACCAACAACGTCCTCGTCGACGGTGCGAGTCACTACTCCAAATGGCGGAGCGCGCCGCGCGCGTTCTATTCAGGGTACGGACTGGAATCAATCAAAGAAGTCCAGATTCTCACCAGCCTGTTCCCGGCGGAGTTTGGAGAGGCGCTCGGGTCGGTCACGAGCGCCATCACCAGATCGGGCACGAACGAATGGCACGGCAGTGCCCTGCTGTTCATCAGGAACGAGGCGCTCGATGCGATGCCGGCGTTTGCCGCCGCGAAGCCACCGGTGCGCGCGCAGCAGTACGGCTTCTCGCTCGGCGGCCCGCTGGTGAAGGACCGCACCCATTTCTGGGGAAGCTACGAAGCCAGGCGCTCGCGCGATCGGAACATCGTCGTCTCCCCGGCGGCTGTCGACACGCAGGTGCCGGATAACCAGGATGAGCGCCTCGCGTTCTTCAGGATTGATCACCAGACGGCGCGGCAGCTGGTCACCGCGAGGTACAACGGCCAGTTCTTCCGATGGCACGACGAGCCGGGCGGCCTGGTGCTTGCCGGGGCCGGAACGAAATACAGGAACGACGTTCACACGATCCTGGTGACCGACGGCCTGCAGATGGGGAGCCGTACGCTCAACGAACTGCGGCTGCAGTTCGCCCGCTACGTGGACATTCGCCAGGATCTTCAGCCAACGGTGTTCGTGTCGCGCGCGGGCTACTCAGTGCAAGGCGGGATGCTCGGTCCACTTGGATTCGGCGCCAACCCCGAAGATACGTGGGAAGCCGCCGACACGCTGTCCCAGTGGAAGGGGTCTCACGCCCTGAAGGTCGGCGGCGGACTGCGTTACGTCCGCTCGCACAACACCTCGCTCGGTTACGGACGCGGCGCGTACTTCTTCGCTGGACCTCCCGACCTCTTCAGCACACCGTTCCAGTTCGTGCAAGGCATTCCTCAGAGCGCGTCGGCGACCGTCGCCGATCCCCGGAGCGTCTCTTCGTGGGGCTTCGTGCAGGATGACTGGACGATTCGGCGCGGGGTGACGCTGAATGCCGGTCTCCGATACGACGTCGAGAGCGTGTTCAGCGTCCGTGGGTACGACGTGCCGGTTGACAAGGACAACGTTCAGCCGCGCGTCGGCGCGACCTGGGTACCGGACGGTGGCGGGCGGCTCGCGATACACGGTGGCATCGGCCTCTACACGCAACAGCAACTTCTGTATCCGATCAACCGCGTGCAGCTCGAGGGGATCGACGGCGTCGCGATGATAGTGCTCCCGGTGGAGTCGCCCGTGGTGCCGGTGTTTCCGGCAGTTCTGCCGGCGCTTCCGTCTGGGCCATTCGCACCGCCGCGGGACGTCCATCGCGTGGGCGTGAACCTGCTGAACCCGTACTCCATTCAGTCGACGATCGGCGTCGAGAAGGCGCTGCTCGGGATGGTGTTTGCGGCCGACTACATTCACCTGCTCGGACGCGACCTGCTGAGTCTTGTAGACGTGAACGCGCCGGCGTCGAACCCGAAACCCGGACAGCGGACTGTGGCACAGGCGGACGCCACGAGGCCCATCGTTCCAGCCGCAGGCACGTACCGAAAGATCATCACGCTCGGTAATCAGGGTCGCAGCTGGTATCGCGCACTGCAGCTCAAGACCGAGCGATCCACAGTGCACGTCCAGGCGGTTGTGTCCTACACGTTGGCGCGTGCGGAGGACACGGACAACTACGACCTGCCGGAGGACAGTCGCAACCTGGCCGCAGACAAGGGCCGTGCGCTCGCCGACATCAGACACAACGTGGCTGGTGGCGCAACCTGGGAGCTTCCAGGCGCTTTGCTGCGGGGGTGGTCGCTGTCGGGCATCGGGACGTTTCGAAGCAATCGACCGTATACGATCACCTGGGGCGACGATCGCAATGGCACAACCCAGGGCGATGCGCGCCCGGGCGACCGCAATACCGGAAGGACGGGCGCCTACCGGAACATCGACGTCGCGCTTGCGCGCCGGTTTCGCACGGACAGCACGGTCATCGAAGGGCGAGTCGAGGCGTTCAACGTCTTCAACGCCACGAACTACGACCAGTATGTGGGCCAGTTGGCGTCACCGCTCTTTGGACGCCCGGTCTCCGCGTTTCCGCCACGACGGCTTCAACTGGCCGCCATCGTGAGGTTCTGACCATGCCCCCGATGACGCGGTCACGCGTCGTTCTGCTCTGCGTGCTGACCGTGCAGTGCGGCGGCACGCCGACCGAACCGACGGCGACAGTCCCGACGCAGTCGCTGCCGCCGGGATCGCCCGCGCCGCTGTCGCTTCCGCTTGCGCCGTCGCTGCCCCAGGTATTTGTCGGCGCCGGTGACATCGCGGTGTGCGACGCGAACTCGCAAGCGACCGCGCGGCTGCTCGACACGATCGGCGGCACGGTATTCACGCTCGGCGACAACGCGTACTTTCACGGCACCCGAGAGGAGTTTCGGGACTGTTATGGTCCAACGTGGGGGCGACACCTGAGTCGTACGCGCCCGGTTCCGGGAAACCATGATTACGAGTCACCCGGCGCCGCGCCCTATTTCGAGTATTTCGGCGCCAATGCCGGCCCACCCGGTCTCGGCTACTACAGCTTCGAGCTGGGGGACTGGCACGCCATCGCGTTGAACAGCAACATTGCCGTGGGATCGGGTTCCGCCCAGGCTGCGTGGTTGCGCAGCGATCTGTCCAGCAGCCGCGCCAGATGCACGGTGGTGTACTGGCATCACCCTCTGTTCACATCGGGACCAGACGGTTCGTCGCCGCAGATGCGGGACTTCTGGCGCATCCTGTATGACGCGGGTGGCGATCTCGTGCTCAACGGGCACGAGCACCTCTTCGAGCGGTTTGCCCCCCAGGACCCCGATGGGCGTCCGGATCCCGCGCGAGGCATCCGCGAGATCATTGCAGGCACCGGTGGAGCGCCCGGATACCAGACAATCAGGGTGGCCCCGAACAGCGAGGTGCGGATCACCGGCGAGTTCGGCGTGCTGAGGCTGACGCTGCTCGCAGACACGTATCAGTGGGAGTTCATTCCCGTATCGGGCAGAGGCGACACCGGAACCGGTTCATGCCATTGACCGGGATCACGCGCCGAGCTTTGACGCCAGGTACTCGACGGCACTGTTGAGCGACGCGAGACGACCGTAGTCGGCTTCCGGAACCTCGACGCCGAGCTGCGCGTGCAGCGCGATCACGAAGTTCAGATAGTCGACCGAATCCAGATCGATCTGATCGCGGAAGGGCACATCGCCGCGTAGCGTGGCTGGATTGATCTCCGGCGCGACGCGGGCGAGGGTATCGACAACGGTCTGCTGCAGCTCGGCGCGCGTCATATCGCTCCGTGCACGGCCGGCCTGGTTCTCTTCTCGGCCTCGGCCACCCGCAGCGTCGTCGTGATCGCCGTATCCGGATTGAGGGAGATGGAGTCGATCTGCTCGCCGACGAGCCATTCGGCGAACTCCGGATAGTCTGACGGCGCCTGGCCGCAGATGCCGATCGGTTTGCCGACCCGTCTCGCCGCCGCAATCGCGCGCGCGATCAGCCAGCGCACGGCGTCGTTGCGCTCATCGAACAGGTGCGCGACGGTGCCCGAATCGCGATCGAGACCAAGGGTGAGCTGCGTCAGATCGTTCGAGCCGATCGAGAAGCCGTCGAAGATCCGGAGGAAGTCCTCCGCCAAGATGGCGTTCGACGGGACCTCGCACATCGCGTAGATCTCGAGCCCGTCTTCCCCCTGGCGGAGGCCGTTGGCCGCCATCGCGGCGATGACGCGCCGCCCTTCATCGACCGTCCGGCAGAAGGGAATCATCACCTTGATATTCGCGAGGCCCAGGTCGCGGCGCGCGCGCAGCAGCGCCTCGCATTCCAGCGCGAAACCGTCAGCGTACCGTTCGTCGTAGTAACGCGCCGCGCCGCGGAATCCAAGCATCGGGTTCTCTTCTGACGGCTCGAACTGCCGGCCCCCGACGAGCTGTGCGTATTCGTTCGTCTTGAAATCGCTCATGCGAACGATCACCGGTTTCGGATGGAACGCGGCGGCAATCCTCGCGACGCCTTCGCTGAACCTCTGGACAAAGAACGCCCGGGCGTCCTCGGGTCCGATGCGGCGGGCGATCTCGCGGACGACCGCCTCGTCCGCCAGGTGCGGATACCGCGCCAGCGCCATCGGATGAACGCCGATGTGGTTGGTGATGATGAACTCGGCGCGGGCGAGGCCGACCCCCTGATTCGGAATCATCGACAGGTGGAACGCGCGGCTCGGGTCGCCGACGATCAGCATGATGTGCGTGCGTGTACGCGGCACGAGTATCGCGTCGAGGTGGTCCACGACGAAGGGCAGGCAGCCGGCATAGACGTGTCCTTCGGCGCCTTCCGCGCAGCACACGGTGACCTCGTCGCCGTCTTGCAGCATCCGGGACGCCGTGTCCGTACCGACGATGCAGGGCAGGCCGAACTCGCGCGAGATGATCGCCGCGTGAGCCGTGCGGCCGCCCTTGTCCGTGACAATCGCGGCGACGCGGCGCATCACCGGCTCCCAGTCGGGATCGGTGTTCTCCGCGACCAGGATTTCTCCCGGCTGCACGGCGGCGAGCCCTGCGACATCGCGTACGACGCGGACACGCCCGGCGCCGATCCGTTCGCCAACCGCCTGGCCTTTGACGAGCGGCGCGCCGGGAACCACCGTCAGGCGGTAGACCTCGGCTATCGCCGCCAGCGTCTTGGCGGAGTGCACCGTCTCGGGGCGCGCCTGCACGATGAAGAGCTCGCCCGTCTCGCCGTCCTTCGCCCATTCGATGTCCATCGGTCGCGCATGCCCGGCGAGCGTCGAATAGTGGTCTTCAATCGTCCGAGCCCAGCGCGCGAGCGTGAGCACGTCGTCGTCGGTCACGCAGAAGCGCGCGCGCTCGGCCGCGGGCGTCGGCTCGCTTCGCGTGCCCTTGCTCCCGTCGGCGTAGACCAGACGCACTTCTTTCGTTCCGATCCGACGGCCGATGATCGCGCGATGGCCGGTGGCCAGCGTCGGCTTGAAGACAGTCCATTCGTCCGGGGTGACGACGCCCTGGACGACGAACTCGCCAAGCCCGTACGCACCGGACACCGTGACGACGTTGCGGAAGCCCGACTCGGTGTCGAGCGTGAAGATCACCCCCGAGCTCGCGAGATCCGAGCGGACCATCGGCATCACGCCGACCGAGAGCGCCACCTCGAGCTGGTCGTATCCGAGCCGGGCGCGGTAATTGATCGCGCGATCGGTGAAGAGCGACGAGTAACACGCCTGCACGGCGCGCAGCAGCCCCTCGCGTCCACGAACGTTCAGGAACGTTTCCGCCGCGCCGGCGAAGGAGGCTTCCGGCAGATCCTCCGCGGTGGCGGAGGAGCGTACAGCGAGCTCGGGTTCGCGGCCCAGTCGCGCGCAAAGCCGGTCGTACGCGGATAGGACCGCGGTGCGCAGCTCCGCCGGCAGCGGTGTCTCCAGGACGGCTGCCCGCGCCGCGTGCCCGCGGCGCGACAACTCGGTCAGGTCGTCGAGATTGAACGGCGTGAAGATCGCCCGCAGCCTGTTCTCGAGGTCGCCGCTCGCCAGGAGCCGGCGATATGCGTCGGCCGTCGTCGCGAAGCCATCGAGTACGCCGACGCCCTGTGGCTTCAGCGACCGGAACAGCTCCCCGAGCGATGCGTTCTTCCCGCCGACGCGCGGAAGGTCCGCCAAGGTGATGTCAGAAAAATCGAGA
>ORMF012626393.1_pt1 | contig 11515 bp, 17 predicted proteins | sample 1779871 | NCBI WGS metagenome assembly ORMF01 (sample SAMEA104232316, study PRJEB22302) | groundwater metagenome | biome: forest; feature: aquifer; material: groundwater | place: USA | collected 2011-08-07 | depth 5.4 m
GTCACCCTTGGAGTAGCGGTCGAAGGGGACGTTCTCGGCCTTCGAGACCAGGGTCCGCTCGAAGGCGGCGATTGCCTGCCACGCGAGCTCGATCGTGGGCTGGTCCACCGCGAAGACCTGCTTGAACTGGTTCACGTACTCAGGAATCTGGCGCAGGCGCTCCTCCATCATCACCGGATCCCCGTTCCCTGCCACGTTTCCGGTCGCCGCGGCAGCGGCCTGGGACTCCAGGCTCGTCACCTCCCCCGCCCAGAACAGCTTGGCGTAGTAGGCCGAGTTCAGGACCGTCTGGGAGTTGCGCCAGTGCTCGCTCCCCGGATAGCCGCGGGAGAGTGCCTGGCCGGTCCCCCAGCCCAGCGTCGGGTCATGGCACGACGCGCACGAGGTCGAGGCATCCCCCGAGAGCCGCGTGTCCCAGAAAAGGAGCTTCCCGAGCTCGACCTTGCCGGGAGACATCGGGTTGTCCGGGGGAACCGGAACGGGTGGCAGTGGACCGATTGCGCGGTCTCGCTGGCCTTCGCCGGGGGCTCCGCTCGTCCAGAGTCCAACACCGAGGAACAGCCCTCCCAGGAGGAGGGCAGCCCATCGCGTCGTTTGCATGACCCGTCTCCTCAGTTTTGGCCGAGTTTCCGGGGCGTGTAGTCGGGTAGTTCCGGCCGCTCGACGATCACCGGGTCGCCGGCGAGGCTCTTGAGAAACTCCACCAGCGCCCGCTTCTCGCCCGCGGTGAGTCCGAGCGGCTTCAGCAGCGGGCTCTTGTTGCGGTGCTGCCCCCCGCCCCCGTCGTAGAAGGCGACCACATCCTCGAGGCTGGCGAGGCTTCCGTTGTGCATGTACGGCGCGGTCCGGCTGACCTCGCGCAGGCTCGGCGTCCTGAACCTCCCCCAATCCGCTTTCTCCTTGGTCACGCCATAGAGCCCTGGGTCCTCCCGATAGTTCTCGGCGTTCGGGGCGCCGAGCGTTCTGAAGAAGCGGCGGAACGTGATGTGGCGGAAGGGATCGGCAAAGATATCCGGGTTCTCGGGAACGCCCAGCGCGTGAAACTTCTGGTCGGAAAGCAGCGCCCCGTTGTGACACTGCGCGCAGCCCGCCTTCCACTGAAACAGCGCGAGGCCTTCCTTGGCCTCCGCTGAGAGCGCGCTCCTGTCGCCTCTCAGGTAGCGGTCGATGGGCGCGTTCCGGGAGGTGATCGTTTTCAAGAAGGCGGCCACCGCGGTGAGCGTCCGGCCGAAGGTCGGCTCCCCGCTGAAGGCCTTCTGGAACAACTCCACGTATTCGGGGACCTGCTTGAGCCGCTCGGCGAGGAGCCGGCCATCCACCTGCATGAAGTGGGCCTCGGTCAGGTGATCGCGGACGAGCGTCGGCAGGTCGGACCCTGCCATCCGGCCATCCCAGTAGTTGCGCTTGTAGTAGGCGGCGTTGAGGAGGGTTTGGGCATTCCGGAAGTACTCGCTGCCGGGGTAGCCCGTCGAGAGCGCCTTGCCGTCGCCCCACCCGGTCGCCGGATCATGGCAGGTATCACAGGAGACGCCCCCGTCCCCCGAGAGCCTCGGCTCGAAGAAGAGGTACTTCCCGAGCTCCACCTGTTCCGCCTTTGGCGGCTCGATGGGCGGCAGCGGCTGGAGAGCCTGCCCCCACGCCGCGGAGGCAGCGCCAAGCAGTAGGGGAATGCACCAGCTCGTCAGACGTCGTCGCATGGACCTCTCCTGGATGAGTCGGTCACTTCGCCACGATGAAGGTGCCGCGGGCGTCCTTCACCATCCGCGGCCACACATAGGCAGGCCAGATCCTCAGGGCCGGGCGGGGGCGTGCGGGGCGGCTACTTCTTGCTGGCCAGCGAACGCATGTAGTGCAGCAGGCTCCAGCGAACGCTCTCTGGGAGGTGCTTCCAGGGGGGCATAACCCCGCGTCCCTCGGAGATCTTCCAGAAGAGTTCGCCGTCACTCTGGCCCTGGATCACCTTATCGGCCAGGTCCTTCGGCTTCGGGTTCAGGGCCGCGCCGCCGGGACCATCCCCCTTTCCCCTGCTGCCATGGCAGACAGCGCAGTTGGCGTCATACGTGGCCTTGCCATCCTTTAGCCCGGTCGCTCTGGCCACGGGATTCTTCGTGGCCTTGGCCTCGGCCGGGACCCTCCATTCCTCTGCCGCCGCTACGCTGGCGGCAAACAGAACCATCGCCACGGCCGCTGTCCATCGCCTCATCACTGTCCCCCTTTCCCTGCCTCAGGCATCGGATGCCTTTCTGGTGCCGCTCGCGCGCCTTGCACCAGGGATCGGGATGGGCCCATATGGCTGGCTCGGCCGGTTGAACAAATCTAGCTGTGATCCCATACGCGGCACCTTGTATTCTAAGGATAACGTGGCAACAAAATGAACGTTACCACGGCCAGGACCCATGGTGAAGCGAATTCGAAGGTCTCCTCGGATCCTGTTGCCAACAGCCAGCTCACAAGGGCATCAACTGCCCGGACGGCGCACTCGGAGCTCACCCTCTGGAGCCTAACGGCAACTCCGGCCAGGAGCCAGTAGGGCTTTCTCCCGCCTTTATTTGACCTTCACCAAGGCGTATGCGCCGTACTCGTAGGTCACCCGCTGCTTCACGCCGTGGCACTCGATGATGTCCCCCGGTTGCACATCGTCCGGGAGAATCACCACGTCATCGCCCACAGCGCAGCTCGCCTTCTTGACCTCGGTGACCGACCAAGTGCCGTCTTTTTCGCTCGCCCGGAGCGAGAGGCCCGCTCAGTTGGGGCAATCGAAGATGTCCCCGTTCGTGATCCCGGCCGGGATCTCGATTTCCTGCCCTCACCCCTTGCAGAATGCGATCGGCACAGTGATGCCTCCTTGTCAGCAGTCGCACTTGATCTGCGATTCCCAGCCGTCATCGGCTATACGTTTCCAGGTCATGACCTGTGGCACCACGTGCGGCAAGAGCCGCAGCCCTAGCCCGCTTGGGAGGATGGGGAGACCAACCCCATCCGTTAGCAGCATGAGGGCATAGGCCCGCTCAACAACTTGCCGCCTTTGCCACTCGATCCACGGGGCCACGGGACCGAACTGATCCGCGAGGAGCGCGCGAAGGTTCGAGAACACCGCTAGGCCTCCTAACCCCAATCCGAAATTCTCACCGCCAAGGCGCCAAGAATGCCAAGACCGAAATGGCTCATTGGGGGGAAACGAACGAAACTGCTGAAGACCCCAGAAACCGAGTTTCGTGTTCTACGATGCAGAGATCAAAAACATCTATTCCTTGGGGCCCTTGGCGTCATGGCGGTTCAAGGGTTCCCTCGGATCAGGGCTAATTGATACCCAGCAGGCGCTCTAGCTTTCCCCGATCGAATCCGACAACAACCTCGCCGTCAATCACCGTGACCGGCGTGGCCCTGTAGCCGAGCTTCAGGAGTTCCTCGAGCGCCTGGCTGTCGGCCCGGATATCCTTCGACTCGAATGGAATCCCTTTCCGAGAAAGAAACTCTTTCTCTGCATTGCATGAGCCTCAACCGGGCTGATGGTACACGATGACTTGTCGTGCCATGCTGTCCTCCTCGTACGAGGGTGGAATCTCACCGTTCGGCGCGCGATCGCCCCGTTACCGCAGTAGGTTCTCGAAGATCATTCGGCCGGCCTCCACGGCCTCGGCGAGGCTCAAGGCGGTGCCCTGCTCACCTGGACTGGCATCCCGCCACGCTGCCAGGTGATCTGCGGTGCAGAAGAAATTGATCAGGACGCAGCGGGATGTCGCCACGTAGCCACAACTGTCCTTTTCCGGATACCAGGCAACCAGACCGGCCGGCCGATGCGCACGAATCTCCCCGTCAGCGACGTCCACCTCGACGGCCGCATGGCACCAAAAGCATTCGGATCGAATCTGTGCGGGAGTATCCAGCATGAAGGGGATGCCTAGGGCATCAATGGCACAGAGCGCGTGCAGTGTTCGATTGTGTATTTCCACTCGGTGACTCGTCGGCTTGGCTGAGAATGGGTAGGCAGCGGCAATGCTCGCCTTGGCGGCGTCGTAGACGATCAGGTCGACCGCGTGCAGCTTGGTGAGCATTGCTGATGCATCCTCTCGCGATGCGAGCTGAAGGTGTCGTTGAATCTCGGGGATCCGTGGGCCTCGACCCGTGTCCGCGAAGTGCCGAAGGATGTACCGACGCGCCCGGTCCTCGACCTCGGAAAGCTTCGCCCTGGTCAGGCGCCGGGCTACCGTGTCAACGATGGCGGTGATGGCCATGCCCCGCCCTTCTAGCGGGAAGCCGCGACGCTGGCTCGGAAGCCGACTCTTTGGACTGCCGCAACGAGCTGTTCCGGCCTCACCTGCGCCGGATCGTATTGGACGACAGCCTGGCCCTGCTCCCACCGGACGTCCACCTTCGCGACCCCATTCACTCTCTTCAATGCGCCGGCGACCGCCGCGCCGCAACTGGGTCAGGTCATTCCTTCCACCCCCAGGACTACCTGCTTCGTAGCTTCCGCCGCCAGAATCGTCATCGGCAGCAAGAATACAGCCAGGAGTGTCGGAATTACCAATCGCCGGGTCATGATGCCTCCATTCACTTCGAAGTTGCTGGTCAGGGCGAGGGAACCAGGTTTAGGGACGGGATGCTGGCGATGACCAGGACGAGAACGGTGGTCACCCAGAGCGTGAGCTCCTGTCGGGTCGGTGGCCACCAGTGTATCCCCTTACCCTGCTGCCACTTTGCCCGGTACGTGATCACATACGAAGAAGCCAGGAAAATCATTGTCACTGTGAGAAACATCGGCCGATATGCCGCCAGACTGGCGAGCGCCCCGAAACTGGCGATCCCGAGGTTGATCGCCAGCAGGGGTCCGATTCAGCAGGCCGAGGCGAAAAGGGCGCTGCCAAGAGAGCCGACATGGGCGAACAACCGTTTCATAGGATCTCCTGTCTCCGTTAGGCGAAGAGGTCAGTGGGCGGGAAGCCAGCGATGGGCCCCCGCCCAGAACCCCCCGAGGCCGCCAGACAGCGCCCCCAGCACAATGCCGCCCATCAGGGAAAGCGTGAAGAGTCCTGGCAGCGCGCTGCACACAATGATGACGTAGGGGAGAATGAGGACGGCGAAGGCCACACTCGCCGCCGTACCGTGGACCAGGGGCCGCGTCTCCAGGAGCCTGCCTGAGAGGAGCCCTACGACAACCAATGGGACGAGGCCATAGAAGATGCCCACCACGAAGAAGAAGCTGCTGTCTGGGAGATCGACGAACGGCGCGTAGGCCCGGAGGGTCCGGCTGCACCACTGGAAGGCGACCTCGTACGGCAGGAGAAGGGAATTCCCGATGGACAATGCCACCGCAACCAGAGCGGCCAGACCCACCCCCCGCCATCGCACCGCGGCGGACGAAACCTTCCGTGCCTCCCCGACCTCCGCCGCTACTTGTGCCAGGATCTGATGGTCAACTGTTGGGTCTAAAGAGGCAACAGGGAGGTCAGCCAGCGCCGCCCACATCCGCCGGAATGCTGCCAGTTCGAGCCGACAGGGCTCGCAGGAAGCGACATGTCCCTCCACGGCCCGGAGGTCCTCGGCGGCGAGGTCGCCGCTCAGGTAGGCAGCAATCTGGGATTGCGCGTCGTTGCAGTCCATCCAAGCCCCTCTGCTTCTCTACCCAGTTAAACGAGCCGGGACAGAAAGGGTTACAGGCGAAAAGCAAGCAGAGGGAGAGACCAGGGTGGCGGGAGGTTACGCGAGGAAGCCCCGACGGAGGGCCTGGAGCGCCCGGTGGGCACGGACCTTTACCGCGCCCTCCGACGTGCCTAGGATTCCTGCAAGCTCGGCGTACCGGAGTCCTTCGAACCGACTCAACAGCAGGATGGCGCGGTCTCCTTCCGGTAGTTCGGCGAGCGCGGCCTCAAGACGCCGCCGCCACTCCGACGCCTCGGTCTCTTGCAGGGGGCCCGGCCTGGTGTCTGATATCCCCGCCAGCGCGGTCGGGGAACCAGCCAAGACCTCAGTGCGGCGCCTGGCTCCCTTCAGGTGATCCAGATAAAGGTTGCGAGCGATGGTGAACAGCCATGTGGCAAAGGGGGCCCGGGGCTCGTACCGTGCCCGGTCGCGGAAGACCCGGAGGAAAGTCTCCTGGAAGAAGTCCTGGGCAGTGGCCGGGTCACCGGTGTAACGCACCAGAAATGCGTGGAGGCGATCGCGATACCGCCGGTACAGGGCCTCGAAGGCGGCCCGGTCGCCGGCTTTCACGGCCAGCATCAGCTCCTGGTCGCTCGCCTGGCTCATTCACGCGCCCCCCGTGATCGCTGGCGCCGTGGCGGCGGGTCAATCCGCGTACATGTGGCGAGGTGCGCTGCGTTCTCGGCGGCCAGCCGGTGAGCCAGCTCCACGAGCCCCCGCACCCTCCGGTCGATCACCCGGTAATAGGTGAACCGGCCGCGCTCCTCCGCGGTGACGTACCCGCACCAGCGCAAGCAGGCCAAGTGACTGGACAGTCGCCCTTGCCGGATCCCGAGGCGCCGGAGCATGGCGCTCACGCTCAGCTCCCCCTCGACCAGAAGCAGCTCCAGGACCTTCAGCCGCGTAGGATCACCCAGGACCCGGAAGAACCGGGCGGTCGCGTTCAGCCGGTTGAACTCTCCCCACGGCAAGTGCCTGCGAAGGGCGCGCATCCTGGAGGCCGTCGGTCTGTTCATATACGGATAACCGTATACGAAAGACTCGTCATGTGTCAAGCGGGGAGGACGGCGCCTTTAGCGGTCAGGGAACGGCTTAGCCGAGAGGGGAATCCGATCTGCGTACCGGGTGGCCGGAAGCAGGTGCAGGTAGGCGGGGAAATCCTATCGGTGCGGCAGGTAACCCTGGTGCCTGACGCAGTTCCAGAAAATCCGATGAACACTTCCGGAGGTCTTTCTGATCAGGGATGCGGGCGCCGCCTCCGCCTCTCAGGACTTGAAGAGACGGGACACGATCCGGATCCCATGCTTCCGTCGTGCTCTCGAATCTTCCGGGTGTGAACTCAGACAAGGCCCTTGAGATACTCGCGCACCATGAGAGCGGCCGTGGCCCCTTCTCCGGCGGCGCTGGCCACCTGCTTGGTGCTGCCGGCCCGGACGTCGCCGCACGCGAAGACGCCCTTCGTGCTGGTCTCTAGGGTGGGACCGGTGAGCACGAACCCCCACGGGTCAAGGTCGATGGCGCCTTTCAGGAACTGGGTGTTGGGCTCCATCCCGATGAAGACGAAGACCCCGCCCGGGGTGAGCTCCTCTGCCGCACCGGTGTCCAGGTGTCGCACCCGGATCCCCTGGAACTTGCCGTCCCCGCGAAATTCCTCCACCGCCGAACGGTAGCGGACCTGGACCTTCGGGTGGTTCCGAATCTTCTCGATCAGGATCCGGCTGGCCTTCAGTTCCCCCCCACGGACGAGGAGCGTGACCTTGCTCGCGAACCGGGTGAGAAAGAGGCCCTCTTCGACGGCGCTGTTGCCCCCGCCCACCACCGCCAACTCCTCGCCCTCGTAGAACGGGCCATCGCAGGTGGCGCAGAAGTGAACCCCCCGGCCGATGAACCGCTCCTCTCCCGGGACACCCAGGCGCTTGTAGAACGACCCCGTCGCCAGGATGACCGCCCAGGAGCAGAATTCCTCGCCGTTATCTGTACGGACGATTCGGTAGTCCCCATCCCCCTCGATGGCTTGGGCGGCGCCAAAGTGAAGCGTGACCCCAAATCGCTTGGCCTGCCGCTCGAGCCGGCCCGCCAACTCGAGGCCCCCCACGGCATCCGGAAAGCCGGGGAAGTTCTCGATGCTCTCGGTGATGGCGGCCTGCCCGCCAACGGCCTGCTTCTCCAGGACCAGGGTCTCGAGGCCCTCGCGGGCCGCGTAGATGGCGGCCGTGAGGCCGGCCGGACCACCGCCCACGATGACGAGATCGGCGAACCGACAGCGTTCCTTTGGGGGGAGGTTCAGACGGCGGGCCAGATCGTCCCGCGGCGGCTGCACGAGGACCGTCCCATCCTCCAGGGCCACGACGGGCACGGCCTGCTTTCCCGCGACCTGTTCGATGAAGGCAAGCCCGCGGGGGTCCGTCTCGACGTCAATCCAGGTGTACGGGATCCGGTGCCCCCCGAGGAGCTTCCGGACCTGCTGGCAGTCGGGACACCACCCGGTGCCATATATTTTGAGTCCAGTCATCGCATCGACCCTCTGTGCCAGGAGCTGTGCGCGGGCCACCCAGGGTTACGCCAGGGCGAGCAGCCGTTCGATCTTTCCGCGGTCAAAGCCAACCACCGCCTCCCCATCAATAAGGGTAACAGGCGTGGCCCGGTATCCCATCTTCAGGAGCTCCTCCATCGCCGTCTTATCTTCGCGGATGTTCTTGTCCGTGAACGGGATGCCCTTCTGAGAAAGATACTCTTTCTCTGAATGACACGCCCCTCACCCGGGTTGGGTGTATAGGATGACTTGTTTTCCCATGAATTCTCCTCCCCGGATTACGAACGCTTCGGCTTTCCTCAGGTTTCCCAATCAAGGCTAGGGATTGGCAAGAGACACACTGCGTCCGCCGCCGGCGCTGATCGGTCCGAGGCCCTAGCCGTCAGTCTCTAGCGAGGAGGTGACCTACATCACACCGGAAAGTTTCGCGACAACCAATGCCACGCCCATGAGGATGACGATGCCGACCATCATCTTCTCGTGGCCGCACATCCCATGCTTGGCCTTGCAGCCGTCCAACGGGCACATCATTGCCATTGGATATCACCTCCCCTCTTCGGGTTCAGCCTCGGCAGATCCGGGGCTGCCTCGATCTGCTCGCCCGACCATTAGATGCCGCAGCTTTCGAAGGGGTTCCCGGAAATCCCGGGCTCTTTCGCGGGGAGCCGCTCGGCCGAGGAAGATGCATCCGCAGCCGGGCTCTCGAAAGGCGAGGCAGCGGGGAGGGTATCCGACGAGACTGAAGACAGCCGGAGAGAGGCTGACCCTAGTTGGTAGGCCTGGATGGTCCGCGCTGGAGGTTGTTTCGGAGGAAATCGCGAAGGCGAACCTTAAGCTCCTCAGGCATCTCCTCGCACGCAGCCTCCCTCGTCAGCGCCAGTGTCTCCTTGAAGGTTTGCAAGAAGGCCGTGCACTCTGTACACCCGCGAAGATGTGCTCCGAGCTGGCGCGCAACCGTGGGTTCGAGATACCCATCCACATAATCAGAGAGCAGGTCCACCATCTGGCTGCAGGTGATCATTCGCCAGCTCCTTTCGACGTAGGCCGGCCGCGCCGTTCGGCATACTCGGCGAGGCGGCCTCGGAGGAACAGGCGCCCGCGGTGCAGTCGCGCCTTGAGGGCCGGGACCGTCAGGCCCAGGGCGTTGGCCGCCTCGTCAGTGGGCAGACCCTCCACATCCCTGAGAAGGACCACTGCTCGGTATTCGCCGGGGAGCTCCTCCAGGGCCTGTCCCAATACCGTCCGGAGCTCGGTTTGCAGGAGGGCAGCCTCGGGGTCTTTCGACCAATCCGGGACCGGGGTGAGGTGGCTCCCCTCCTGGCTAAACCGCGGAAGGACCTCGTCCCACGGGACTTCCACGCTCCTCGCCTTGCCCCGAATCTTCATGAGGGCGGCATTGGTCGCGATCCGGTAGATCCAGGTCCCCAACGAAGACTTCCCCTCGAATTCACCGATGCTTTTGAGCACCATGAGGAAGACGTCCTGGCAGACCTCCTCGGCATCGGCCGAGTTCCGGGTGATCCCCAGGGCAAGCCGATACATGCGCGCCTCGTATTTGGCCAGGAGGCTCTCAAAAGCCCCCGGATCCCCGGCTCGGAGGCCCGCGACGAGGAGTTCATCGGGAGGGGGCGTGGTGCTTTGGGCCCCTGCTGATTTAGATGCAGTGAGCCGCGAGAAGATACGCCGGGCCGATTGTCGGATGCCCACGGATCGCTCCGATTGCCTTCAGCCGTATAGGGATGGTGTCCCTGGAGGACAGTACCTTAGCGGTCCAGTTCCCCGCCGGGGCAACGACACTCACGGAACTCTATCTGGGATTATTCAGGAATGCAACCCATCCCTGGGGGCCGGGGTCGGTGGGGTACGTTTCCCAAAGGCGCGGCTAACCTGCGATCATCCACGGGAAGGTCTCACTCAGTGATGAGTATCCGGAGGCAGGCGCCTCACGTACAGATGACGGAACATGGAAAGGCCGACAATGAGGCCAACCATTGCCCACAGCGCCGCAGCGTGAAGGCCCCGAAGGGCAACGACGATCTCTCCGACCTGTCCTGCGAACACGTACCCCAGACCCGAGACGGCGACGACCCACACGAAGGCCCCCGCGCCGTCGGCGCCCAGAAAAATGGGGTAGGGAACCCGTGACGCGCCGGCCATCGAGGGAACGACCGTCCGGAGGCCCGGGAAGAACTTCGCCACGAGAAGAGACAACGAGCCGAAGCGTGAGAAAAGGGCCAGGGTTTTATCGTGGCACTGAGAAGACCGAGAAGTGAGTCGGCAGAACAGATGCAGCGCCGGACTTCCTCGCCGGCGGCCGAGGTAAAACCAGACATGGTCCGCCAACACCGCTCCCACGACTGCCGACAGGATGATCCAGCCTGGCCCGAGGTGGCCGGAGGCGGACAGCGATCCTGCAATGAGCAGGACGATCTCCGAGGGGACCGGCACCACCGTCAGGTCGAGAAAGACCCAGCAAAGGACCAACCAGGACCCGTAGGTCATGAGGAACAGCAACAGGCCGTCCATCACGTACCTCCGGCTGGGGCTTCACAGGCCCGCTCCAGCGCGCCGCTCATGCGGCCCTCCGCATGGGGCGGGGCTGCGGAGAGGCCTCCGATCCGACCGCGGGTGCAACGCTCATCGGGGGCACCCGGCCTTCGTTCCTGGAGTGAAATCCTTTGGAGCGCCCGGACCTTCGTACCGGTTGGGGCCTTCGGCGACGCTCCAGCCAGCGCCCCACGGCGGACGGGGCGGCCCCCAGGACCGTAAGGCCGACCAAGGCCCAGGGGAATGCGAGCAGCAGACCGATCACAATGCCGTACGCAGTCACGTGGTCTTCCCCTTCACTCGATCGTCGTCCAGGCCACCGCACAGTTGGCGCAGGCTGCACCATCCGGTGACAGGGCGGCGGATTTCGCGCCGCGCTTTGCAATACCGATCTCCTCATCTCAAAACACCAGCCTCCTATAGGGGTAGATGCTTGTTGCTCCGACAAAGGTTCCCGCGCGCGAGTGGGTTCATCCCCGGAGGTGGGTGATGGTGATACGGACAAACCAGGGAGCAGCGTAACCAGTCCACCGGGCATTCTGCGCCTCGCCATCCTTTCATCTCTTGCTTGGGGGGGGTCCCGAGATGTCGCAGCGCAAGGAGGGTCAGCATGAATACCGGGGACCGTCCTTCCGGGATTCCGAGCTTCCACTTTCGAAAGGTCCAAGCGGCGTGCCTATGAGCCCGGAGGTCGCTAACTTGGCATAGTGCCTTGCCACGTCGGGATCGTGGTCTCCTGGCCACACACATGGCTGTTCCTCAGTGGGACAGGTGGTGTTCCACGATATGAGA
>ORMF011719971.1_pt1 | contig 11507 bp, 10 predicted proteins | sample 1779871 | NCBI WGS metagenome assembly ORMF01 (sample SAMEA104232316, study PRJEB22302) | groundwater metagenome | biome: forest; feature: aquifer; material: groundwater | place: USA | collected 2011-08-07 | depth 5.4 m
CAGGCGGGTCCTGCGGATCCGGATATCGAGCTGTACCTCGGCCCGGAGCCGTTGATCGAGAGCGACGCACCCGAGATCCGCGCCGAGGCCGAGAAGGCCGTGGCGGGCATCGACGGCGCCCGTGCGCGCGCCGAGAGGCTGACGCGCTACGTGAACGCCCTGCTCGAGAAGAAACCGACAGTGAGTCTCCCTTCGGCGCGCGAAGTGCTCAGGACCAAGGTCGGCGATTGTAACGAGCACACGGCGCTGTACGTCGCAATGGCGCGATCGATCGGGATCCCGGCGCGCATCGCGGTTGGTCTCGTGTATGTCCGCGGCATCACCGGCGCGTTCTACTACCACGCATGGCCCGAGGTGTACATCGACGAAGGATCCGGCCGCGGCTTGTGGCTGCCCGTCGACCCGACGCTGAACGAATTTCCCGCGGACGCGACCCACCTGCGGCTCGCCCGCGGAGGTCTCGACAAGCAGGCCGCCATCCTGCCGCTGATCGGGCGGCTGAAGATGACGGTCCTCGATATGAAGCTCGCTGAGAATTCCACGCCGATCCTGGTCGGTCGGCCATCGGACCTGTCTCCCATTTCGCTCGACGTGCCGCAGCGCCGCACCGGCGGCTGCTGCTGGTGGAGCCCGTCACGCCGATGATTGCCATTCACGATCTCGTCAAGCAGTACGGCAGGTTCACCGCGGTCGACGGTATCTCGCTCGACGTCGAGCCGGGTGAGATTCACGGCTTCCTCGGCCCGAACGGCGCGGGAAAGACGACGACGCTTCGCATGATTGCCGGGTTGCTGAAGCCGACCTCGGGACGGGTGGTGGTCAACGGTCATGACATCGCCACGGATCCCGAGCTGGCAAAGACGTCGCTTGGATTCATTCCCGACCGGCCGTTCATCTACGAGAAGCTCACCGCGGGTGAGTTCCTGCGGTTCCACGCTGGCCTCTATGGGCTCGACGGCGACGGCGTGACCGAGCGCGTGCACGAGATGCTGGATCTCTTCGAGCTGCGCCGCTGGGAAAACGAGCTGGTCGAAAGCTTCTCGCACGGCATGAAGCAGCGGCTCGTCATGTGCGCGGCATTCCTGCACCGGCCGCAGGCGGTAGCGGTCGACGAGCCGATGGTCGGTCTCGATCCGCGCGGGGCGCGGCTGATCAAGGACGTCTTCCGCCGGATGAGCGAACACGGCGTCGCGATCCTGATGAGCACCCACACGCTCGAAGTCGCGCAGGAGATGTGTCAGCGGATCAGCATCATCCTCAAAGGGCGAATCATCGCGCAGGGCACCGTCGATGAGGTGCGCGGGCTGGCGGGCGCCGGCGACGACCATTTGACCTCCGTGTTCCTCAGGCTGACCGGCGGCAGCGCGCTTCAGGAGCTCGACGAAGTCGTATGAAGGGCGCGTTTCCGTATCTGCTGCTGCCCCACTTCTGGTCATCGCGCAATCGCACACGGCGGCGAGAGCGGGGCGATCTGATGCGCGGACTGATATTTGGCGGCGTGGGCCTGTTCGTGTTCGCGGCGCTGTTCGGGGGCGCGTTCTGGCTCACGTGGCAGCTCGACGACTACGACGAGCTTGGCGACTACCTCCTGCGGCTCGGCCTGTCGTGGCTGTTCATGACGTTCCTTGCCTTCCTCACGTTCAGCGGCATCGTCACGGCGCTGTCGACGTTCTTCCTGTCGGAGGATCTGCGGCTGCTGCTGGCGGCGCCAGTTGCCGCGCGGCGCCTGTTCTACGCGCGGTTCGTGCGTACGGTCGTGCAGTCGTCGTGGATGGTCGTGGTCTTTCTGGCGCCTGTGCTGATGGGCGTCGGCCTGGCGCGCTGCGCGCCGATCAGCTTCTATCTGACGTCGGTGCTGACGGTCGTTCCATTTGCCGTGATCCCCGTCGCGCTCGGCACTGCGTGCACGTTGCTGCTCGTCAATGTGTTCCCAGCGCGCCGGGCGCGCGACCTGCTGATGCTGATGGGCCTCCTCTTCGCGGGGAGCATCGTCATCCTGCTGCGCATGATCCGTCCCGAGCAGCTGATGCACGTCGAGTCGCTGCCGGACGTCACAGGGTTCTTCGCCACGCTGCAATCGCCGGTGACGCCGCTCCTGCCGTCGTTCTGGGCGGGCGAGACGCTCTTCGCAAGCCTGAAGGGTGGCTGGGACCTTGTCCACACCGGCGCGCTCTGGACGACGGCGCTCGCGTTTTGCGTGGGGCTCAGGGCCGCAGACGAGCGCTGGCACTTCGCCGGCTACAGCCGGTCGCAGGAAGCACCCAAGGCGCGTTTCACCAGGCTGCGCAGTCTCGACATCATCGCGCGCCTGCTGCCGCTATCGCAGGTGCGGCGGCAGCTGCTCGTGAAGGACCTGAAGATCTTCCTGCGCGATGTCAGCCAGTGGTCGCAGCTTCTGCTGCTGCTCGCGCTCGTGCTGATTTATCTCTACAACTTCCGCGTGCTCGACCTGGGGCGAATTCCGTACATGAGCGGGTTCATCAAGAACGTCTACGCGTTCGTGAACCTGGGGATGGCGGGCTTCGTGATGGCGACGGTCGCCGTGCGGTTCGTGTTTCCAGCCGTGTCGGCCGAAGGCGCGGCATTCTGGATCATCCGCACCTCGCCAGTCTCGCTGCATGATTTTCTCTGGTCGAAGTTCTGGACCGGCCTCGTGCCCGTGCTCGTGCTGACAGAGGTCCTGACGATCGGGGCCAACGAGCTGCTTGGCGTCGATCCGATCCTGAAGGTCGTCGCGGCGTGCGCGATCGTGTTTCTGAGCTTTGCGCTGGTGGGGCTGGCGACCGGCCTTGGGGCGCGCTATCCGCGGTTTACCGTCGATCCGAGCCAGGTGGCCGGCTCGTACGGCGGCGTCATGTTCATGATCCTCGCCGTGCTGCTGATCATCGTCACGATCGCGCTTCTCGGCTGGCCGTCGACGACCTACCTCTGGTTTCAGCTTCGCCACATCCCGCTCGGCCCCACGAGGCTGGTGATGATGGGAGCCTCATTCGTGGCGGCTGCGGTGATCAGCGTCGCGACGTGGCTGATCGGCATGCGCTCAGGCGTCCGCGCACTCGAAGCGATGCGCAACTAAGTCCGCCTCACCAATTCTTCTGCCGCCGCCGCGGCGCCAAGCAGTCCTGCGTTCGGATTCATGATGACCTGCACCGGCATCGCCGACAGGAGCTCTGTCATTGGCGGTTTGTTCCGGAAGGCCGCCATGAATCGTCCGGCCTGCAGCGCCGGCAGAATCTTCGGCGCGATGCCGCCGCCGACGAACACACCTCCGGTCGCCACGCCGCGCAGCGCAAGATTTCCCGTCTCGGCTCCATACGCCTCGACGAACATCCACAGTGCTTCTTCGCACGCCGGGCACCGGCCTTCGAGCGCAGCTTCTGAGATGGCTGCGGGCCACTGGTGAGTGTCGAGGTGTTGCACCTCGTCACACCGCCTCCCGTGGTGTGTGAAACGGTGCAAGTTCACGAGGCCAGGGCCGCTGAGCACCTGTTCCACTTCAGCGCGGCCGTAGCGTTCGCGCAGCATCCGGACGAAATCGAGCTCGCGGTCGGTGCGGGCTGCGAAGTCCGCGTGGCCTCCCTCCGAAGGCACCGGTACGAACCGCCCGACGATCCGGTGCAGGTACGCCTCGCCGAGGCCGGTCCCTGCCGCAATCACCACTGCGTTTCCGTCGAGCGCTGGCGCGCCGCGCTGAAGAAGGACCAGCTCGTCGTCGTTGAGCACGGGCACGCTCCGCGCCATTGCCTCGAGATCGTTCAAGAGGATGACTTGGCGGGTATCGAGACGCCGGCCGATCTCCTCGGCTGTGACGTCCCAGTCGATATTGGTCAGCCGTGCCCTCTGTTCGACGACGGGGCCGGCCACGCCGACCGCGGCTGCCTCGATCTCCATCGTCGGTCCGACGTCGCGCGCGAAGGCATCAAGGATCGCGCTGAAGCTGACGAACTCCTGCGTCTGGAACACGTGGGACGCGATGGGCCGTGGGCGTCGATCGCCGCGTTCGAAAAGGCCAAGCAGCGTTTTGGTCCCTCCGAGATCGCCGGCGAATAACATGACTGGATTATAGTGAACACACGTGACCGTCCCCGCGTCGGCCAACATCGCGAAGCGTCAGCTGCTCGAGCGTTACAAGCACGTGCGCGACGATCATCTGCGCTACATGCAGAAGTGGGGACTCATCAGGCCCGCGCATCGCGAGAACGGCGAGACGCTCTACTCGTTTCTCGACATGACGGTGGTGCGCCAGGCCGATGAATCGTTGGCGGACGGTGCGACGTTCCGTTCCGTGCTGCGCAGCCTGCTCGCGTCGCGGGACGGCCAGCTTGCTTTCGACTTCCGGATCGAGGCCCAGCCGGCCAAGGTGCTGCAGCTCAAACGACGTGAGCCGCCACCCATGGCCGCGCTCATGGATCCGCTCCTGCCGGACGAGGAGTCATCGGCGGATCAGTACTTCATGGCCGCGTCCATACTCGACGATGGGAGCCCGCAGAATTTCGAGGAAGCGGCCACCGCCTACCGCCGGGCGTTGGAGATCGATCCGTACCTGGTGGCGGCGCTGATCAACCTCGCCAACATCCACTACGCGCGGGACGAAATCGCCGAGGCGCAGGCGTTGTACGAACGCGCGATCGTGCTCGAACCCGACGTGTTCGAGGCACACTTCAACCTGGGCAACATCTTTCACGATCTCGGACGCTACCGCGAGGCGCAGGCGTGCTACCGCGACGCCCTCAACCTGAATCCTGGCTATGCGGACGCCCACTTCTATTTCGCCGTGACGCTCGAGAAGAACGGACAGTCGCAGGAGGCACGCACCCACTGGCGTGCGTACCAGCAGCTCGCGCCGAGTGGGGAGTGGGTGGAGTTGGCCAAGGAGTTTTCAGACTAGGGTTCAAGGCTGAGAACCGGACCCCCTGAACCTTCTGAACCCCCCGAACCTCCTGAACTTCGTTCAGTAACTGTAGTCGTCGGAAGGATTTCTCTTCTTTGGCGCGCGGCGCAGCTTGTAGTACTGGCACTCAGGGCACCATGCGTCCGCATCGAACCCCTGCATCCCGGCGTACGGCTTCACCTCGCGGTGTGTGCAGAACTCCTGGTTGCCGTTCTCCGCTGGCTGCTGCCACCGGCACGAGCGGAAACGGACGAACGCCGCCGACGCCGGCACGTCCGAGGTCGCGGGCGCATGGCCATCGGGCATCGGGTTGGCAGGCGGGGGGCTCGTGACCGGGGGGCTCACCGGCGCCGGGCTCGTGGGTGCGGGCACCTGGTCGTCGGCGGCGGCTCGCAGCAACGTATTGTTATTGAAGTTGGACGCCAACGGCTTTCTCCAGCGCGCGAAGCGCGCGCAACTCTTCTGGGGCGGCGAGGGTCAGCGCGCTCCCGGTTGATTCGGCGCGGCCCGTCCGGCCGACGCGGTGTACGTAGGCTTCGGGCGTGTCGGGCACTTCGAAGTTCACCACGTGCGCGATGCCATCGATGTCGAGCCCCCTGGCGGCGACATCGGTGGCGACCAGCACCGGGAACGTCCCGGTGCGAAAACCTTCAACGGCGGCCATACGCTGCTGCTGCGTGCGATCGGCGTGCAGCGCGGCGGTCCGGATCCCCATCCCGCTCAGACGCGACGCCAGGCGCTCGGCGCCAATTTTCGTCCGGCAGAACACGAGCACAGGTCCCGTCGCCTTGTCGCGCAGCCACCGCGCGAGCCACTGCACTTTTTCAGCCGCCGCCACCGTCTGCACGAAGTGCGAGATGGTTTGTGCGGGCCCTCCGCGGCGACCGACCTGCACGTACTTCGGACTACGCAGGAACTCCTGCGTCAGCTTCAGCACTTCCGACGGCATCGTTGCCGAGAAGAGCAGCGTCTGGCGCACCGCTGGAAGCGCCGACAAGATGCGCTGCACGTCTGGCCAGAAGCCCATGTCGAGCATCCGGTCGGCTTCATCGAGAACCAGCACTTCGAGCTCGCCGAAGCCCACCGAGTCGTGTCGCATGTGATCCATCAGCCGGCCGGGCGTCGCGACGATGATGTCGACGCCTGCTTTCAGCGCACGTTCCTGGATGTCCATCGGCACACCGCCAAAGACAGCCACGCTGGATACCTTCGTGTGATACGTGAGCCCCTGGACCTGATCCTCGATCTGGACCGCCAGCTCGCGCGTCGGCGCGAGAATCAGCGCGCGTGTCGCCGCGCCCCGGGCCGGACCCTCGAGCAGAAACCTCTGCAGAATGGGGATCAGAAACGCGGCAGTCTTGCCGGTGCCCGTCTCCGCGCACGCGATGACGTCGTTGCCGGCGAGGGCAAGTGGAATCACACCGCTCTGGACCGAGCGTGTTTCCGTCCATCCAAGGTCCTTGATGCCGTTCAGCAGGCGCGCGTCGAGGTTCAGCGTGTTGAACGAGAGCGGCGCAGGGTCGAACATCTCGGGCTCGTATGCGAGCGCCGTCGGCTCCGGATTCGGAGCCGCGTGTGGGCGATGACCGCCGTGACGACGCGAGGACGAGGGGCCGCTCCGGCGGCTGCGGCGTTTGGGTGATGGGGCGTTGGTGTGCAGTGTCAAGGGCGGCTATCGTGCGCGGAAGGTGATGATGCCGCGAACCGGATCGTAGGGAGAGACGCCAACCGTCACGCGATCACCGGGGACGACCTTGATGCGGAAGCGCCGCATGCGGCCGCTCAATTGCGCGAGCACTTCGTGACCGGCATCACACTGAACTCGATAGAGCCCGCCGGAGTGCACCGCCACCACGGTTCCTTGCATGTCGATTAGATCGTCTTTGCTCAAAACTCATCCTTTCACCAAATCTAGCAACGAGTGTGCCACACGCGGGGGCGAGGCGCAACGTTAACAAAATTAAATATCTTCCTGATTATCTCGTTCACAAACCCACCTTTATTTGGTCGAAGCGCATCACGGCGGATTTCGAGGCGACGCTCAAGGCGTTCCTGCGTACCCCACCACCACCGAAGAATCTCGGTAGACCGAAGGCGAAGAAGCGGAAGACGGCGAAGAAGCGCTAGCGGGTCGCGGCTGCGACGCCTAGGAAGTTCAAGACCCCGGTGTTCGTTAGGATGAGCCGGATGATCAGGGCGGCGACGAGCACGACTCCGACAGCAACAAAGTACCGGTAGTCCGTGCACAGGATGCGCATGACCCCGTATAGGTTGACGCCGTGACGGTAGAGAAAACGACCGGGTCGATCCAATAACATGATGCCTGCCTCGATCAAGCTATCGGCTGTTGGACCCTCCGGCCACAGGCGTGGGTTTGTGAACGGCATGATTACCAATATCTTCAGAGCGATTTGACGTGGCGTTCCACTTCAGCGGCTAGTCCGGCATAGTCTTCACCCCGCAGGCGCATCGGGGCCCCGAACGCCACGCGCACGCGACCCGGAGTCGCCATTCTTGCCTTCATATGGAGCACGCGATCGACGCCATCGAGCCGTACAGGGACCACGGGCACGTCCAGGCGAGCGGCAATCATCCCGATGCCGCCCCGGAATGACTTGATTGATCCCGTTGCCGACCGTTCACCTTCCGGAAAGATGAGCACCGACCAGCCGCGGCCCGTGAGCTCGCCTACATAGGCCAGCGTCTGCCGCGCGCCCGCTTCGCGCTGCGGCAGCGGGAAAGCGTTGAAGTAGAACGCCGCCAGGTAGTAATTCACCGTGTTCGTGAACCACTGGCGCCAGGTGTGCCCCTCGGGAAAGAAGTGCGCCTTGAAGAACTCCTTCGCCATCGCCGGCGCGACACGCGCGCGCACACGCGCAGGCAGCGCCGCAAGGATTACGGGCACGTCCATGTGGCTTTGGTGATTCGAGGCAAAGATTACCGGACCGTCGAGGTCCTTCAGATGCTCGCGTCCCTCGACGCGGATCCAGGCGAACGTGCGTGCGAGCGGCAGGATCCACGTGGCCAGTGAGAGCCGGCGGATGACGCGCACAGGCCACGTGCGGTTCCACGACGGAAAGTCGACAGGATCCGCGACCTCTTCCGATGGGGGCGTATGCTCGACGAGTTGCCTGAGATCGGACACGCTTGCCGCTTCGGCGAAGCGGCCTTCATCGAGGCGCGTCTGAAATCGATCCTCGAGCGCGATCATCAGCTCTACGCGCTCGAGCGAGCTGAGTCCCAGTTCCTCCAACGTCGTGGCGCCGCTGACGTCGCGGCCGTGGGCGAAGCGCCCGATGAGCGATTCGAGCGTGTCGGAGGCGGCCGCAACGGGTTGCTCGCCCGACTGCACCCAGTCGCGCAGCACGCGGCGTTTGAGCTTCCGCGTCCCTTCGGTGCGCGGAAGTTCGCCCGATGTCCAGACCGACGCTGCGCGGATTCGCTGATGGTCCTGGAGCCGGCCGTTGGCGGCGCGAATGATCGCATCGGGCTCGACGCCAGGGTCCAGCACGAGTACGGCGTGGACGCGCTCGTCGGTCCCATGCGACACGCCGACGACGCCTGACTCGCGTACGCCCGGCAGTTCGTTCAGTACTCGCTCGACGTCCTCGGGGAAGACGTTCATCCCCTCGGGCGTGACGATCATTTCCTTCTTGCGGCCCTTGATGAAGAGTCGTCCCTGGACGTCCCGCTCTCCGATATCACCCGTGTGCAGCCAGCCGTCGGAATCTAAAACCGCGTTGGGATCGGGGATCAGGGAGCCGGGATCCGGGACCCGGGATCCGGGATCCGCTTGGGATTTGGGATTTGGGATTTGGGATTTGGAATTTTCGCAATACCCGCTCGTCACGTTTTCCCCTCGCACGAGGATCTCGCCGTCGTCGGCAATGCGCACTTCGACGCCTTCGATAGGCGTCCCCACCGATCCCTTGCTCGTCTTGAACGGATGGTTCAGCGTGACGATCGGCGCTGTCTCCGTCAGCCCGTACCCCTGGATGACCGCGAACCCCATGCGGCGCCAGAACTCCTCGAGGTCCGGTGGCAGCGGCGCGGCGCCGACCACGAACGCCCAGAATTTCAGCCCGAACGCGGAGTGCGCGCGGCGATAGCGCCACCAGCGTCCGGGGATCGAGATGCCCCGCGGCGGCGTATCCGCCGACTCCGGCCACGCGCGCGTGGCGTGGTCGCGCAGCACGTCGAGCATTTTCGGCACGCACACCAATACCGAGATGCGCCGCGATTTGATCAGCCTCAGGATATCGTGCGGGTTGAAGCTGCGCGTGAAGATGACCGTTCCGCGCACCATCGGCGGGATGCTGGTGGCCATCGACTGGCCGAACATGTGGCTGAGCGGCAGCAGGTTCAGGAAGCGAAGCGGATGAAAGGGCCTCGCGTATTTCCGGTATTTCAGGATCTCGCGCTCGACGGGAACGATGTTCGCGAGAACGTTGCGATGGCGGATGACGACGCCCTTCGGCTCCGCCGTTGCGCCGGACGTGAAGATGATCTGTATGATGTCGTCGCGCGAGATGGCGACTGCCGGGATCGGGCCGTCGGCATGCCAGTCGAGATCGGCAAACAACCATCGTGCCGCATCGCCAAAGTCGGCGTTCGGCGTCCGCGGTACGTCATCGCCGATGAGCACCACTCGCGCCTCGACGAGTGCGCGTACCCGTGCCGCGAATTCGGGCGATGACCGGTAGTCGATCGGGACGACGATGACGCCGGAGATGAGACAGCCCCAGTAGCACGCGACCCACTCGGGACGGTTCTCGCCCCAGAACACCACCTTGTCGCCCTTCCGCAGGCCGGCGGCCGCGAGCCTGGCCGCCAGGCCGCGCGCGGCGCGCCCGACGTCCTCGTAGCTGTGACTCCGCCGGCGATACCCATCGTCATACACGAGAAACTCGCCACGGGTCGTGATGAGGTCGCGAAAGAAGTCGATCAGCGTGTCCCGCGGCATCTGGGCATTATCATGCGTGGGGCGGATCGTGTCCGCCTTCGCCCTTCGGCTTCGGCGAGACTCGCCGTAGCGGAGCGCGGAGGCGCTTGGACCCGCCGCGGACTCGATGTCACTTCCACCCGCTCTTGCGCTCGGAACGTTCTACGAAGGCGTGATGCAGGCGGCGCTACGGCGGTTCTTCAGCCGTGCGACGCTCGAGATCGAGCCGGCATCGACGCCGTCCTCGTCGCTCGAGCAGCCGCTGACCATCGAGCCATCAGCCGATCCAACGACCCTAATCATCTGCTGGACTGGGACGCGGTACAAGCTGCACGCGTCTGGACGCTGGGCGTTCACCCCGCATGAAGTCCGGGTTGCGCGGGCCATCGGCGCGGTGATCAGTGCGCGGTACCGCGCGATCCTCAACCCGCAGCTGGCGGCCGAGCGGGGTGAGCTCTTTCGCGGTCAGATCGAGGATCGCTACGTCGGCGCGTTTCTCGACGAGCGGCCGTACGCCCAGGACCTCGACGATCACAGAGTTGATCGGATTGCGTCGGTGATTGAAATGCTGCGTCTCGCCGCGCTGTCGAGCTACGAGAACCGCCCGATTTCGACCGGCATTCTGATGCTCGGTGGAGCGCACGACCCGTGTCGTCCGGAGCCCGCGCCGCGGGAACGAGTGCCCGCGTACCTGGAGGCGCTGACCTCAATCAAGAGTTTCTATCGGCTGGCCGACGGCGTCCGCACGGTGTTCCTCGCCGACGCCGAAGGGCGTTTGCTCGACATCATCGACGTGGACCGGTGGAGCCACCAGATGTGCCCCGATGCGATCCTGGGAGTGCCGGGCGCCAAGACTTACCAGGCGCACGCGCGCGCGACGCTCGAGGAGCGGAGCGTCTGCGTCGTGCTCAGCCCGTCGCGCGAGATCAAGGTGTTCGCCGAGGGCGCGGAGGTGTTCGCGTTCCGCGGCGCTTCATGGCATCTTCTCGACTTGAAGGCAAAGTACGAGCTGTGGGCGGAAGCGGTGGAGAACGGACCGCTGGCGCTGCGATTGTTTCAGACGGCGCTCGATCTTGCCGACGCGCGGGAGGGCGCGCTCTTCGTGGTCGTCCGGGATCCGGCGGAGGCCGTGGCGCAGGTGGTCGCGCCGGCGGATCGCCTCGACATCTGCGCTCGGCCGGAGCGGTTCGCTGCACCCGTGCCCTCTCGCCGGGAGGTGCTGCGTCTGCTCGAAGGGCGATCAGCAACCGCCCTCGATCCGAGTGTGCTGTCGACGCTTGCGTCGCTGGATGGGGCGGTCGTCGTCGACCGGGAGGCGCGGCTCCTGGCCGCCGGCGCCATCCTGCGTCACCCGCAGTCGGATGAACCGGAGCAGGGTGACATCGTGGAAGGCGCGCGCACCACGGCGGCAATGGCCGCCAGCAAGTTCGGACCCGTGCTGAAGGTGAGCGAGGACGGAATGATCACCTTCTACGATCGCGAACGGGTGTGGGATATCTGAACCTGAAGGGGTTAGGGGTTAGGGGTTAGGGATTAGCACTACTTTGTCATCTTCTCAGCGGCGGATTCCGCTGGAAGGAGACGATTAGATTCATCAACTTGCGGTTATTGACGACGTAGAGCACCGCCATGATCTCGCGCACCCACAACCGAACGTGCGGCAACGTCGGGCGA
>ORMF010795974.1_pt1 | contig 11506 bp, 7 predicted proteins | sample 1779871 | NCBI WGS metagenome assembly ORMF01 (sample SAMEA104232316, study PRJEB22302) | groundwater metagenome | biome: forest; feature: aquifer; material: groundwater | place: USA | collected 2011-08-07 | depth 5.4 m
ATCGCCTTCGTGAACTGCAGCGCGACGTCGAGTGCGGCGTTCGAAGTGCGCGCGCCGCGGACCAGCTCGACCAGTTGCATGCGATGCACCGGATTGAAGAAGTGCATGCCAACCACGCGATCCGGCTGCGCCAGCACCGACGCAATCGCATCGATCGACAGCGCCGAGGTGTTGGTGGCCAGGACGGCCTCGGGCCCGACCAGTTGCTCCAGCTCGCGGAAAACCCGCTGCTTCACGTCGAGTTTTTCCAACGCGGCTTCGACCACGAGATCGACATCGCGCATCGGCACGTTCGTGTGCAGCGGCGTGATGCGATCCATCCCGGCGGTAGCCTCGGCGGCAGTGAACACGCGCCGTTTCACCGCGTCGCCGTAGACCTTCTCGATCGCGTGCAGCCCGCGCGCGAGCGCGTCCGGGCTTACGTCCTTCAACCGGACCGGAATGCCCCGCGCGCTGATCCACTGGGCAATGCCCGCGCCCATCGTGCCGGCGCCGATGACCGCGGTGTGGCGGATCGGGCGCGCCTCCCTGTAGGGCGGGGTCTCCTGACCCCGCCGGGGTTGCTGAGGCCCGACGGCGGCGGGGTCGGGAGACCCCGCCCTACAAACCTGAAGTTTCTTCGCGCGTTCCTGCAGGAAGAACACGTTGAGCAGGTTTCGGCATTGCAACGTGCGAAAAAGCTCGAGGAAGGCGGCCCGCTCCAAGGCGAAGCCTGCCTCGAGCGGGAGGCTGGCGGCTTTCGTGCACACCTCGATCGCCTTCAGGGGCGCCGGATAATGCCCGCGCGTCTTGGCCAGCACATCGCGACGCGCCTTCGCGCCGACCACGAGCGAGAGCGGCGGCCGGTTCGCCCAAAAACGGGGCGTCGTGTGCCGTTTGCCGCGGCCGATCCACTTGCCCGCCACCTCGAGCAAGTACTCGGGATGCGTGACTTCGTCGACCAACCCAAGCTTCAGGGCCTGGGCGCCGACAACCTGTTTGCCCGCGAGGATCAGTCCCAGCGCCGCCGGCAGCCCGATCAATTTCGGCAGCCGCGTCGAACCGCCCCATGCCGGCAGGATCCCGAGTTGCGTTTCCGGCAGCCCGAGCTTCGTCGCCTTGTCCGATGTCGCCACGCGCCAATCGCACGCCAGCGCGACCTCCAGGCCGCCGCCGAGGCACACGCCATGAATCGCGGCCACCGAAGGCACTCCCAGCCGGTGCAGGCGCTCGAACACGCGGTGCCCGAGGCTGACCATTTCGCCGAGCGCCTGGTCTTCCGCGTTCTTCGAAAACGCGTTGAGGTCCGCTCCCGCGATGAAGATTTTTCCCTTCGCGCTGGCGAGGATCACGCCGCGCGCGGACGGATCTTTTTCGACGGCTGCGACATGGCTCTCGAGTTCCAGCAGGGTCTCGCGATCGAAAACGTTCGCCGAGGAGTTCTGACGATCGAAGGTGAGGACGCAGAGGCCGTCGGGCGTTGAAGCGCGGGAGATGTTCATGACGGAGGGGAATGGCGTGGGGAGTGCGATGAACGAAGCGCCCGGCCGCCGCGCGGTCCGTGGACGTAAGCGCGCCTGGCCGGCCGCACCGCGACGGCCGCGGCGTGCTTCCGCGGCGGAGACAGCGCGCGCCGCGGCGTCACGTCGTGCAATTTCGGAATCATCCTGGCGATTTTCATGCAGCCTCCAGCCACAAGGCCCCGCCCTGCCCACCGCCGACGCACAGCGACACGAGCGCGCGCCTGCCACCGCGACGGCGCAATTCCTTCAACGCCGTGAGCACAAGCCGGGCACCACTCGCGCCGACGGGGTGGCCGAGTGCGATGCCGCCGCCGTTGACGTTGAGCTTTTCGTGCGGAATTTCGCCGAGCGCCCCCGCCCGCCGCAGGTGCTTGCGCCCGAACTCCACGGACGCGGCCGCCGCCTGGCACGCCAACACCTGCGCGGCAAACGCTTCGTTGATCTCAATCACGTCCGCATCCTGCGGGCCGAGGTTCGTCCGCTGCTCCGCGCGCGCGATGGCGTAAACCGGTCCGAGCCCCATCCGGGCCGGCTCACAACCCGCATACGCGTAGTCGATCAGCCGGCCAATCGGCGTCAGCCCGGTCCGCCGCAATCCCGCCTCGCTCATCACCAGCAGCGCCACCGCGCCGTCCGTGATTTGCGATGCGTTGCCCGCGGTGACGGTGCCGCCGCGCTTCTCGAAGACAGGTTTCAACTTGGCCAGCGCCTCCATCGTCTGGTTCTCGCGCACGCCGTTGTCCGAGGTCACGGCCGCCGGCTTGCTGCCGCCGCGCGGGTAAACCGGCCAGGTCTCCTCCGCCAGTTTGGCCTTCGCCGCCGCCGCCCGCTGGTGGGACTGCAAAGCGAACCGATCCTGCGCGTCGCGGGTGAGCCGCCAGTCGCGCGCCAGGGTCTCGGCGGTCTGGCCCATGTTCAGGCCGACGACCGGGTCGGTCAGCCCGAGTTGCAGCGTGACGCGTGGCGCAAAATCGGCGGGCCGGAATTTCAGCAGGCTCGAGATTTTCTGCACCGGCGTCTTCGCCCTGGCCAGGTCGCCGTATTTGCGGGTCGCGCGCTCGTTGTACAGCAGCGGATACCGCGTCATGCTTTCCGTCCCGCCGACCAGGAAAATATCGCCGCGGCCGGCTGCGACTTTCTCGGCCGCCTGCGTGATCGCCTCGAAGCCGGAGGCGCAGTTGCGGTGCACGGTGAGGGCCGGCACGTGATCCGGCACGCCGGCGCGCAGGGCGATCACGCGGCTCGCATTCGCCGCGTCCGCCGGCTGGCCCACGCAGCCGAAAATCACCTCGTCGATTTGGGCCGGATCCAGTCCGGTGCGGGCGAGCACGGCGGCCGCTGCGGTGCGCCCCAGTTCGATGGCATCGGCGCCGGCGAGCGCCGTGCCCATCTTGCAGAACGGCGTCCGCACGCCGTCGACGATGTAGAGAGTTGAATTCATGGAAGAAAGTGCAGCGCGGCCAATCTGGCCGCGCTGAAGCCCGGGCCGGTTGCCCGTGTCACCACGGAATGTGCCCGGCCTGCCCTCATGTGTTCGCCGCCTGCGGGTGACGCATTCGGCGCGGCAGCACGGGCGGCTTGGTGTCGACGTGCGCGGTCGCGCCGTTGGTTGCCACCACGACCGGCGAAACCGGCGTCGCTTTCGGCCGGTGATCGACGACCTTCTGCTCCTTCAGCGCGACGCCAACCTGGTGCAGCGCCTTCATCTCCTCCGCCGTGTGGAAGACCAGCTTGTTCGGCCGCAGCTCGAAATTCGCCTGCAGCAGTTCGCGCAATGTGGCATCAAGCGACGTCTCCATCACGCCGTCCATCCGGGCGACGTGCAGCACGATTTCGTCCAGATCGAGCGGGTCGTTGTGTGCCTTGCGCAGCTCGATTTGCCACGCGCCGAGTCCCGGCACGTCGTCGAGCGCGTGCTCGAGTTCGTTGAAGTCGACGATCGTGCCCTTGATCTTCTGGAACCGCATCGCCCGAAAATCCGAGACACGCGAGATCCGGCCCATCAGCCGCGGCAGGGTGCGGCCACAACAGGGGCATTTTTCCCAGGTGAGGCCGTGCTCGATGTGATCGCCGGTGCGGTAGCGCAGCACGACGGTGCCGCGGGCATCGATCGGCGTCCAAACGATCTCGCCGCCCTGGCCGTCCGGGACCGGTACGCCGGTCTCGGGATCGATCACCTCGACGATCCCCATGTCCGGATAAAGATGATACCCCGTCGGCTCCTCTCCCGGGGTGAACGGACACTCGGTGAACGCCAGCTTCGCCTCGGTGAAGCCATAGGTCGCGATCACCTCGACGTTCGGCGAACCGAGCTGCGCGCACATCCCGGCGAGCTTCCGCCGCATGCCGTCCGGCACCTTTTCGCCGCCGAGGCAAATCAGCCGCACGCCTTCGATCCGTGCGTGTTCGTCGAGCGCCTGCTGCAGCACGTGATAGATGAACGTCGGCATCGCGACGAGCACCTGCGGCTTCAGCTTGAGGATCGCCCTGATGTTGCCCTCGGTGCCCATGCATTTTCCGCCACCGGTCGAGAGCGCGAAGGTGTTCCGGTTCAGGCCCGCGAAGTGCATGCACCAGAACGCGAGGTGCGGCGCGAACGGAAACATGTTCAGCATCCGCTCGTCCCGCGTCACGCGGGCAATTTCCGCAATCCGGCCGCCGCCGACCGTGAGGTTTTCCAGATCATGCTGCGTGTACAGGAAAGACACCGAATCCGTCGACCGCCCGGTGGTCGCGGTCATGAAGGTCGGGCGCCACTCGCGATCGAGCTCGTCCTTCACCCGCGCCCGCCCGCGCAGCAACGCGCGCGCGATGACCCCGGGACGCCGCGCGAGCAGTTTCGCATCCGGGATCAGCGCGAAATTCATGCTGCGGCGCGGTTCCTGCGGCGTGGGCAGGAGATCCTGCTTGGAGGAGAACGGGATTTTCCGCAGGTCCTCGATCGTGCGGATGTCGGAGGCACTGAGACCGTGGTCGGCAAAAACGCGCCGGTAGTGCGCGGAGAACGGCAGGACACAGTCGCGGAGAAACCGATGCAACTTGCGGCCTTGCAACGCGCGTGCCGTCGCACGGTCGAGGTTGTGCCAGCGGTGGGAAAGCACGGAGATCGACATGGGGAGGAAACCGGACCGAGGTTGAGGTGGACCCGTTGACTGCTCGGACTACTGGCCAACCCGTGGGTGTGGTGGGGTGAAGGACCAGGGAACTTGGACTCGCCGATTGCCGCGCGCGTTCCTCAGCGCGGTTACGGAGTGGGGGGTGGGGAAATCTCTGATTTGGGCGTTGCGGGCGTCAGGCCGCGCGGGTGAGCGGCGCTTCCTCACGCGGCGCACTGGCGGGGGGAGGGAAGCCGAGGAAGGTCGCGATTTCGGCGCTGCGGCTCAGGCCATCGCGCTCACCGATTTCCATCATCTTCCGGATGAAGAGCGGCTGGAAGAGCAGCGTGGCGATGAGGTCCGAGCGGTTCGTGTCGCGGCTGCCGAGCCCGCGGATGATATGCCGCAACGCGCGCGGCAGCTCGTTTTCGAACTCGGTGGCGATCACGCCGAGGTCCTGCGATGGACGAATCACGAGGGCATCGACGTGCCGGAGCCCGAGTTCGCGGCTCTTCGGGTACTCGGCCACCAGCCGGTTCATCCGGCGAAGCTCGGCCGCATCGGTGTCGAGCATGTCGAGGAACACGGAGTCGAGCATGACGCTGAGCACGGTGGCCGGCGGCGGGTATTCCACCGTGGGCCGGTTGGCCTCGGATTGCCCGAGTTCGACCGCGGTGGAAATCGCGATGATCTTGTCGGCGCCGAGATTGACCGCGGCGGACAGCGGCGAGGTCAGCCGCACGCCACCGTCGCCGTGCCAGGCGTTGTGCAGCTTCGCCGCGGGAAACACCAGCGGCAGCGAGGACGACGCCATGATGTGCTCGACGGTCAGCGGATCGGCGATCCCACAACGATCCATCGAGCTCCACGGCCGCACGTCGTCACCCTGCAGCCAGGTGACGGACTGAGCGGTCGGGTATTTCGTCGTGGTGATGCCGACGGCGGAGATGCGGCCGCAGCGGATGTTTTCCGCGAGGCCCTGCAGCTTGCCGTCGGGGCTCTCGAGCACGCGGTGGAGGAAGCGGCGGAGCGGCGCGGTATCGACCATGCCGCGCATTGGCGGCAGGAGGTCGGCCCCGCCGGACATCAGCCGGAAGATCCAACGGGCGATGTTCGTGCCGAGGGCGCGAAATTCGGTGCGAAAGACCTGATCGAGCGTGAGGCTTTCCCAGTGTTCAGCCAGCCGCGCGACCGCGACAGGCAGTCGGTCGGTGATGTTGGCCATCAGGGCGACATTGATCGCACCGGCCGAAACGCCGGTGAGAATCGGGAACTGAAGCTCCGGGAACACGCGGACCAAACTGCGCAGCACGCCGACCTGGTAGGCCGCACGCGCGCCACCACCGGTCAGCAGGAGCGCCATGCGTGGTGGCCGGGCGCCGCTGATGGGGTGTTGGGATTTGTAGTTCATGGCAGCACTCGGTCGGCAGACCGAGCCATCCTTAATGACCGCGCGAAACCGCCGGAGGTTTCACGGCTGTTAACCCACCCGCTCCTGGGGCCACTACCTACTCACGCAGGCGAGCTCCGCCCGGCCGGACATCTACGGCGCCGCCATTTGCGCGCGCAACCAGCCCGGACGGTTGGTCGTGAGCCCATCGATCCCGATCGCGGCGAGGCTCCGCGCGACCGGTGGATCGTCCACCGTCCAGACGTAGACTTTGAACCCATTGCGACGAATTTGTTGCAGAATTTTCCCATCGAGCCGCCACTGCCAATCGAGGTCCACGCCATCGAGGCCGGCGGAGCGCGCAGTCGCCGCGATTTCGGCCACCGTGGCGCACGGCGCCTCCGCTCCGGCCGCCGCGAGCCAGCAGACTTCATGACGCCGCCCGGCGCGTTTCGCCGCCGTCGCGGCGGGTAAATCGAAGGTGATAATCGCGATCTGCCCCGGCTGCGCGATGATCGCGCCGTGCTGGGCGGCGAGGCTGCGCTGCAAGGCCGGCACGAGTTCCGGTCCACCCTTCAACTCGACGAAGAGCCGTTTGCCCGCCGGCAGCATCGTGAGCACGTCATCCAATGACGGTATCTGCTCCCCGGCAAACCGTGGATCCTTCCAGCGGCCGACGTCGAGCGCCTGCAGTTCCGCCAGCGTGCACTCACGGACCATCCGGCGCATCCCGGCGGTGCGCTGCGTATCCGAATCGTGGATCACCGCCAGCCGCCCGTCTCGCGTGAGGTGCACGTCGACTTCCAGCGCATCGGCATGCTGCGCCCACGCCAGCCGCGCGGCGGCGAGCGTGTTCTCGGGCGCATCGTGCGAGGCGCCGCGATGGGCGATGATTTCCATGGCGCCTAACATTACTTTGCTCAGCGGCGGCTCAAACCTTCATTCATCTTCAGAGGGAGTGTCCGGCTTATGCGGGACACAACTCGCGAGCTCATTTCGCCGCGTGGCTTTGTCACGTATTACGTGACAAGTGCCGGTCGCGGCGACGGGCCACTGCCGGCCCTTTCCGCGCCGGCGCGGGTTGGAACCGCGGTCTCGTTTGTCACGTATTACGTGACAAACCGGGCGCAGCGGAATTTTGGGCTGGTGACCGCCGGCGCCGGACGGAGAATCGGCGCCATGAACCCCGTGCTGTCCCGCCGCGAGTTTCTCAAGACGACCACGACCGCCGCGGCCGGTCTCGCGCTGGCTCCGCAGTTGGCGCGCGCCGCCCCCAGCAGCCCGGGGCAGCCCTTTTCCTTCGTGCTCCTCGGCGACCTGCACTACGACAAGCTCGAGCACCACGACATGGCCTGGGTGCGGCAGGACAAGCCGAACGATGTCCGGCAGATCGAGAACTACAGCCAAATCACCCGCGACGTCATGCCCGGCCTTTTTGACCGCGTGCGGGCGACGATCGCCACGATGAATCAAACTCCGGCGACGCGGGTGGCGTTTGTCCTCCAGGCCGGCGATCTCGTCGAGGGCTTGTGCGGCAGCGAAGAACTTTCCGTCCGGCAAAACACCGAGGCGCTCGCGTTCCTCCGCGGTGCGCGGCTGGGCGTCCCGCTGCTGTTCACCAAGGGCAACCATGACATCACGGGCCCGGGCGCGGTGGCCGCGTTCACCGGCGTGTTCCACCCCTTCCTGACCGAACAGGTGCGCGCGCTGACGCCCGGCGCCGCCGAGTTGAAAAACACCAGCTACACCGTCGATCGGGGCAATGTGCAATTCGCCTTTTTCGACGCCTATGAGTCCGCGCGCAGCCTGGAGTGGTTCGAGGCCGTCGCGGCCCGCCGCACTGCCGAGCACTTCTTCGTGATCGTGCATCCCCCCGTCGTGCCATACGGCGCGCGCGCGAACTGGCACGTGTTCGCCCATCCGAAGGAGGCGAGCCGCCGCGAAAAATTCCTGGCCCTGCTCGGCGGGCAGCAGGCGCTCGTGATCGGCGGACATATCCACAAATACAATTCACTCGCCCGCACGGCCGGCCAGGGGCGGTTCGCCCAGTTTGCGCTGAGCAGTGTGCTGAGCGCGCCGGCCGCCCAGCCGAAGGACGTCCTCACCGGCGTCGCCGCGTACAACCCGGATCAAATCAAGGTCGAGCCCACCTTCTCCCCCGCGAACGAAGCGGAGCGCCGGGCGATTTACGAAGTCGAACGGCCCTTCGTCCGCGCCTTCGAATATGCCGACCTGCCCGGTTACGCCGTCGTCACGGTCGACGGCGCTCGCGTCACCGTGAAGATGTTCGCCGGCAGCGGCACGGCGTTGTGGCGCACGGTCGACCTGACGGCGCTGGCGCGCGGGTAGTGGGGTGGAGGCGCGAGGCTTTCGGGCGAAACGCCAGCGCGATGCCCGCCCCCGCAAACTCCCGCGGACCGTCGCGGCGGCAGGTCTACCTCGCCGCCGCATTGCTCGTCGGGGCGGGGATCCTCGCCTATGCGAACAGTCTCACGGGGGCGTTCGTGTTCGACGACCTGCCGGCGATTCGCGACAACGTGACGATTCGGCGCCTGTGGCCACCGCTGGCGCCGCTGTCACCGCCGGCGAACACCGGGATTGGCGGCCGACCGCTCGCCAACCTCAGCTTCGCGCTGAATTACGCCACGACCGGGCTCGACGTTCGCGGATTCCACGTGGGCAACCTGCTCCTGCACCTCGGCTCGACGCTCGTGCTGTTTGGCCTCCTGCGACGAACCCCGCCGTTCGCGACCCAGGGCGCCGTCTGGCCGGCCGCCGCTGCGTTGCTCTGGTGTGTTCATCCGCTCGGGACCGCGGCGGTGAACTGGCTATCGCAACGCACCGAGCTGCTGATGGGATTCCTGTATTTGTTTTCCCTTTACGCATTCCTCCGGGGCGCGGGTCCGGGTGGCGCTCGAGGCTGGCTCGCCGCCTCGGTGGCGGCCTGCGCGCTCGGGATGCTGAGCAAGGAAGTCATCGTGACCGCCCCGGTGCTGATCCTCCTTTACGATCGCACCTTCGTCGCCGGTTCCTGCCGCGCGGCGTGGTCGCAGCGGCGCAGCTACTATCTCGCGCTGGCCGGTACGTGGGCCGTGCTCGGCTGCGTTTTGACCACCGGCCTGAGCCAGCGCAGCGTCGGGTTCGGCTTGGGGGTGTCGGCGCTCGATTACGGCCTGATTGAGGCGCGCGCGCTGTTGCATTACCTCCGGCTGGCGATCTGGCCGACGCCGCTGGTGTTCGATTACGGCCCCGTCCACCCGGCATCGATCCCGCGCCTGCTCGGCACCTTCGTCGTGCTCGCACTGCTCGTCGTTTGGACGGTGCGCGCGGTGCGACGGCGCTCACCGCTCGGTTTCGCGGCCGCGGGGTGCTTCGTGCTGCTGGCGCCCACGTCGAGTTTCGTGCCGGTGGCGGAGCAGCCCATGGCGGAAAACCGGATGTACCTTCCGCTCGCGGCGCTCGTGTCGATCGGCGTGTCTGCCACCGCGGCCGTTCCGCGACGGCCGCGAAGCCTCGCGCTGCTGGCCGCCGCCGCGGCGCTCGCGCTCGGCACGGCAGCGCGGAATCGGGTTTACCACAGCGAAATCGGCCTGTGGGCCGACACCGTGCGCAAGCGGCCCGAGAATCCGCGGGCGGCCTACAACTGCGGCATCTGCCTGCTCGAGGCCGGGCGGCCGGGTGAGGCGGTGCCTTGCTTCCAGCGCGCGATCGAGCGCAAGCCGCGCGACGCCAAGTTCCACCACAGCCTGGGCAACGCGCTGCTCGAACTGGGCCGGCCCCGCGAGGCCCTCGTTTCTCTTGCCGAGGCGGTGCGGCTGAACCCGAACCATGCGGCCGCCTGGTACAACTACGGCACCGCGCTGCTGCGCAGTGGCGAAGCCGCCGCGGCGATCGAACGCTTCTCGCGTGCGGTGCAACTGGCGCCAGACTCGGCGCCGATGCAGAACGCGCTGGGAAACGCGTGTTTTCAGCTGAACCGGCTGGCGGAGGCGATCGCTCATTACGAAGCCGCGGTCCGGCTCGATCCCACTCTCGCCGACGCGCACTACAACGGGGGCAGCGCGTGTCTCGAAGCCGGCCGGCTCGACGAGGCGATTGCCCATTTTGCCGCCGCCGCGCGACTCAAGCCCCACGACGCCGAAGTGCACAATAATCACGGGGCCGCGTTGCTGCGCGCCGGCCGGATCCCGGAAGCGATCGCGGCGTTCGAGACCGCGTTGCGCGTGCAACCGAATTATGCGGATGCGCGCGACAATCTCGCCGTCGCCCGCGCGGCCTCCGAATCGGCGAGAAAGTAATCGGCGCGGCGCAGCGCCAGCCCTTTCGCTTGCGCCGAATGGCGCGAGGTGGTTTGCTCGGCGCACCTCAAGCGCCGTTTCTTGCGACCGCCGCTCTGCCGCCCTCCGTCCCAGCTCCTGTTTTGCCGGATCGCGGCCCAGCCCGTCTTGCCACACCATGACTACCCCCAATGACCATCGCCTGTTCGCACCTGGCCGTCCGGTGCTCGCGCTGCTCCTGCTCGCGTCAGCATTGAATATCCCGATCGCCCGGGCGCAGAACGCCGCGGTCGGCGCGCTGGCCGGCTCGGTCAGCAATTCCGCCACCGGCCAGAACCTCGAAGGCGCGGAAATCACCGTCTCGCCCGGCAACCTCTCCGTGTTCGCGATGCGCGACGGCCGGTTCATCGTGCCGAACCTCGCGCCCGGACTCTACACGGTAACCGCGACGTATTCCGGGCTGGATGCGAAGAGCGTCGAGGCCCGGGTGACGGCCGGCACCGTGTCGAACCACGATCTCGGCTTGAGTTCCAGCGTGTATCAGTTGGACAAATACGTCGTCGAAGGCGAACGCGAAGGCAACGCCCTCGCCATCACCCAGCGGCGGAACGCCGGCAACGTGAAGGAAGTCATCTCGTCCGACGCGTTCGGCTCCATTGCCGATCTCAACCTGGGCAACTTCATGCTGCGGCTCCCCGGCGTCAGCAAGGAGGAGTCCGAGGGCGAGATCATCCGCATCCAGGTGCGCGGCGTGGATGCGAACCTCAACGCGCTGAGCATCGACGGCACGCGCGCCGCCAACGGCTCCACGCGCGACTTCAATCGCGGCTCCGAGATCGACAAGGTCCCGACCGATTTCATCGAGACGATCGAGCTGACCAAGGCGGCGACGCCGGAAATGGACGCCGACTCGATTGGCGGGAACATCAACCTCAAGACGAAGAGCGCGCTCGACCGCAAGGGCCGCCGCATCACCTACCAGTTCGGCAACACCTACAACCTCGACCAGAAGTCGTTTCGGCCGCTGGCCAGCGTCAGCTACTCCGATGTGCTGATTCAGAACAAACTCGGCATCCTCGTCTCCGCGAGTTACAACGAGTCGCACAAACCGCGCGATCGCAGCAATATCGTTTACGAGCGCACCACGGCAACCGACCGGCCGGCGTTCTTCAGCGCGAGCAGCTGGGGCGAGGACCGGCTGAAGCACAAGCGCGCGGGATTCGGCGTGCGGTTCGATTACAA
>ORMF010922405.1_pt1 | contig 11505 bp, 9 predicted proteins | sample 1779871 | NCBI WGS metagenome assembly ORMF01 (sample SAMEA104232316, study PRJEB22302) | groundwater metagenome | biome: forest; feature: aquifer; material: groundwater | place: USA | collected 2011-08-07 | depth 5.4 m
CACCGGAAGAGTCGTGCTCAACGCCGAACGAAGGTTCTGGGAACTGGTCACTCATCACTTGTCACCGGTCACTACCGCCGGCGCAGCCGGCGGGTAGTGTTTCTTCGCCTTCTCCAGCACCGCGCCGTGGGGCGTTGGCTCCCACTCGTAGTCGTCGGGCTCGACGTAGTCCTTCCGCATCGGGTGATCCTTGAACTCGTCCCACATCAGGATTCGCCGCAGGTCGGGGTGACCTTCGAACCCGACGCCGTACAGATCGAACACCTCGCGCTCCTGGAATTCCGCCGCGCGCCACACCGGCGTGAAGGACGGCAGCGTGACGCCATCCGTGCGATTCGCCGTCCGCAGCCGCACAATCACCGGCCCGTGTTTCAACGCCATCGAGTAGAGGTGATACACCACCTCGAGACAGCCGGGCAGAAGCTTCCTGGTTTTCTGCTCGATGATCTTGCCGGGACCGCCGGCTGCATCCGGCACGTTCGTGCGGGTCGTCTCGATGATTTCCTTCTCGGGCCAGTCAACGCCGGTGACATTGGAGCAGAAATCGAGCTTCAGCGCGGGGTCGTCGCGCAGGAAGAAAGCGATGTCGCGTGCCTGGGGGGCGCCCACCAGCAGCGAGTGCTGTGCGGCCGGTCCCGGATTGGTGACAATCGAAATCTCCGCGCCCGGAAAACGGGCGCGCAGCCGATCGCGGAGTTGTTCGAGGGTTTCCATGCGGCGAGCTAGCGTGCGTCGTCCTCGTTTGTCATTCTGAGCGCAGCGAAGAATCCAGCAGGAGGCCCGGCCGAGCGAAGCGGTGCGGGAGTCCCATTGGATTCTTCGCTGCGCTGCTGATGAACCCCTTGGTTTGTCATTCTGAGCGCCAGCGAAGAATCCAGCAGGATGTACGCATGCGGTCGCGCCATTGGATTCTTCGCTGCGCTCAGAATGACAAGAGAGGGACAGTTCATCGGCAGGAATCCGCCCAACGCTCGGCGTTGGTTACGAGTCTCAGAATGACCGGCGTTGGAGATGGAGTGGCGGTCGAGCATGCTCACTCCTTCCGCACGATGGTCGGCGCTTGCCACACCTCGGGATTGCTGGGCGGTTCGAGATCGCGTGCGCCGAATTCCGGAATGGGATATTCGCACTTGTCGTCGCGCTGGAGGTGGCGGGGCGCGTCGGGCCCGCTGATTTTCTGGCCGCGAATTTTTTCCTGCAAGGCGATGAGCCCGTTCAGCAGCGCTTCCGGCCGCGGGGGGCAGCCGGGGATGTAGATGTCGACCGGGATGAAGCGGTCGATGCCCTTGAGCACGTTGTAGCCTTGCTTGAAGGGCCCGCCGGAAATCGCACACGCGCCCATCGCGATGCAGTATTTCGGCTCGGGCATCTGGTTCCAGAGTCGCACGACCTGCGGCGCCATCTTCTTCGTGACGGTGCCGGAGACGATCAACAGGTCGGCCTGCCGCGGCGACGGCCGGAACACCTCCGACCCGAACCGGGCGATGTCGAACCGCGCCATCGAGGCTGCGATCATCTCGATCGCACAGCACGCGAGCCCGAACTGCAGCGGCCACACCGAGTGGCTCCGGCCCCAGTTGTAGAGCTCCTCCATGCTCGTGAGGAGGATGCCATGCCGGCGCAATTCGTCGCGTTCGGCCTGGGAGATTGATGGCGCTTCGCTCATGCCGGCGTTTTCCCCAGTGGTCTTGACCACGGATAACACGGATGAACTCGGATGATTTGCTTCATCATCCGTGGCCATCCGTGAAATCCGTGGTTGGTATTCATTTCCACTCCAGGTGTCCGCGTTGCCACGCCCAGACCAGACCTTCCGCGAGCAGCAGCACGAAGACCAGCATCGCCAGCAGCGCGCCGGTCGGGAGACCGGTGAACGCGACCGCAAACGGCAGGAGGAACAGCACCTCGACGTCGAAAATCAGGAACAGAATCGCGTAGAGATAGTAGTGCGCCTTGAACTGAATCCACGAATCGCCGGTCGGCGGCACGCCGCATTCGTACACGTCGTTCTTCACCCGGCCCGGCTTCGGCGGTTGGAAGAACCGGAACCACAAGCGCGCGACCGAAAGCAGGATCAGCGGAAACGCGACCGCCACGAGCGCAAACAGGGCGAGGAACGCGTGGGGATGATCGGTCGTCATTCGAAGCCAAAAATTTGTCTCGCGGGGTGGGTTCTCAATTCAGAATGACTTCCGTTTCTTGGTGAAAGCCGCGCATGAATTGCAACGCCGGGTATCCCCGCCATTCGCCAGCGGCTGACGGGAGAGAACGCGGAGTTTGGGATGAACTAAAAGGAGTCGATGCACCAATTTCAATCAACAGTCCCGCCGGCGCATTTCAAACGCTTTGATCTTATCCCACGATCGCGGCGAAGCGGGTGAAACTTATCGCACGCCAGCCGGGCCGCAGGCCGGCCCTCCAGGCCCGAGCCTCCTGCCTTGGCGGGACGAGTCCGGTAGCCGGCCTCAGGCGGGAGCGGCCCGCTGGAGGGACGAGCTCCGTCTCGTCCCCAGAAGCTTCGGATCGACCGCCGCGCCCCCTCAGTCGGTCCGCCCTGACCTGATACCAGCGGCTTGATTGTTTTGGACTGTTCAGGTGGGGCTCGCTCTCCGAGCGGGCCTGGGTTTCAGCGTGAATTGCACCATGAAACTCAGGCCGGTTCGGAGAACCGGCCCCACCCCGGAGAAGTCAGAATGTCACCAGACATTGGTATGACTTGGGCACGCTGGGGCCCAAGCCGTCATTCGCAGAGTGTAACGTATTACGTTACACTGTACATCACCCGTTGATGGCGGCGGTTCTGGACGAAGGGGTTCACGACGCCGCGCCGGCGACCGCGTGCTTCAACTCGATCTGGCGCAGTCCCTTGGCGGCGAGCGCCCGGTAGCAGTCGGGGAGGTCGAAGGTCTTCAACACTTCCGGCACGAAGGCCGACAGCGGCCAGTCGTAATCGGCGGCTTCGGCGATCTCATCGTAGCTCGAGAGCGCGCGTTTCAACGTCACCTGCGTGATCCGCGCGTCGAGCAACGCGGCCAACGTGGCCGGAATCGTGCCCCAACCCTTCGCCGCGAGGTGAATCTCCTCGTGGCCGTTTGCCGCGAGCCAGTTCACGAGTTGCAGCAGGTCGAAGGTGCGCTGGGCCGGGTAGGACCGGTCGAACATCACGCCGTAGATCGCGTAGAAATAATCGCTGCCATAGGGATCGCTGAAGGGTTTCGCCGTCGTGTTCGGCTGCGATTCGCCGACGCCGCGCACATCGCAGGCATAAAAAGCCGCATTGGGTTCGGCCGCGACCAGTTCGCGGATGAAGGGTTCGTCGCGGAGCTCCGCGTCGGCCGAGCGGTCCGCCACGTACAGCACCGCGCGCCTGGGGCCGCGCGGCGGCCGTGAGACGAGCGCCTGATCGCTCAGCCGGTACACGACGCTGAGGATGCCGGGCTCCGTCTCGACGGCATAATTGCCGGCCCAGCGCTTCGGATAACGCCGCGTGGGGGGCGCGGGCAGGATGCGATAATCCGGCACCCCCTCGCGCGGCGGCAGCCGCAACGCGCTCTCGACGGCCCGCTGCAACGCCTCGCCGCTGAGCGGCCGCCGCGCCTCGCGCAGGCGCCGCGCCGTTTCAGCGGTAAACGACATGACGGTCCGCGAGCCGAGCGGTCCGACCTGGCCCTGCGGTGTGCACCAGAGCGTCTCGTCCTTTTCGAGAGTCAGTTTCGGCTCGTCGCCTTGCCGGGAGACCTGCGTGAGCTGATTGAACCAGGCGTACATCGCCTCGCGGTTCTTCTGGTGATAGCCGTGTCCATCGGGCCCGATGAAGAGCGCCACTTTTTCCGTGGCACCGAGGAGCGTGTAGAGCTGCTGCAGATGCCCGTAGGATTGCTCGAGCCCGCGCGCGTCGAACGGATCGCGTTCCTGGCCGAGCAGCTTCAGCGGCCGCGGCGCGAAGGGCAGGAAGAAGTCCGAGTGATCGAGCCCGAACGCCAGCGTGTGGGGCGGGCATTGCTCGGCGTCGGCCGGCTGCTCGCTCTCGAACATCCGGCGAAACGTGTTGATGAAACAGCTCGGCGCAGCGGCGGTGAGCCGCGGCTCCAGCGCGCACATCCACGTGGTGATCGTGCCGCCGCCCGAGTTGCCCGTCACCATCACGTGCCGCGAATCCACCTCGGATCGCGTCAGCAGATAATCGAGCGCGCGAATGCCATCCCACGCCTGCCACGTGCCGAAGAATTCGCCGACGAGGAGTTGCTGGTGGCCGACGAAGTTGTGCTCCCACGTGTTCCAGCGCAGCACCGGTTTCAGCTCCGGCGTGAGCCGCTGGGTGCGTTCGCCCTGACCCGTCGGGTCGATCAGCAGCGTGATGTAGCCGAGCCGCGCGAGGCCCTGCGCAAACGACTGGTAGGTGCCGGAGGCCTTGCCGTTGTCGGAGTGGCCGCAGACGCCGACCACTCCGGGCAGCGGACCGGTCCGGCCCTTCGGCAGGTAGAGATTGCCCGTCACCAGGAAGTTGGGACGGCTCTCGAAAATCACGTTCTCGATCGTGTAGGCATCGCGGTCGACGCGGGAGGTGACGCGCGGGTTGAGCGGCGTCCTGGCCGGCAGCGGGCCGAAGCATTGCTGCACCTTCGCCGCGCGATCGCGGATGAACGCCTCGGCCTCCGCCCGCGTGCGCAGTTTTTTCCGCGCCGCCTCGGTGGTCCGCTCCTGGCTGGCAATTCGCGCGAGGAAGAAATCGTGCATCATCCGGGGAAACCGGTTGAGCGGCGCGAGCTCGGCCGGTGGGGCGAGGGGAGCTTTCGGCGACTTCGCCTTTGCGTCGGTTTTCGCCGGCGCGGCGGCGGCGGCGGCCAGCGCGGGAAAGGCCGCGCCGCCGAGCAGTCCGACGCTGGCTTGTTGCAGGAGCGCGCGGCGGGTGAGTGGCGCGGAATGGCCGGAAGCGGTTGGCTGGCTCAAAGCAGGAAGAGAGGCCGGGCGTTGCCGTCAGAAGCGTCCGCTGACCCCGAACGTGATCGTGACGAAGTTGACTATGGTGTTCGACATCCGGTCGGGCACGAAGAAATACAGCCGCTGCGGCTCGTTGAGGAGATTCGAGACATCGCACGTCAGCGAGAGCGAGGGCCGCACCTGGTAGGCCAGCCCGAGGTTGACCGTCTTCCGCGCGAACCGAAATTCGTTGAGCGCCGGGCTGGTCGCCGAGTAAGCGGCGATGTGGTCGCCGGTGAAGTTGTAGAGCACGCGCGTGCTGAATCCGCGGTAGCGCCAGCTCAGGCTGACGTTGCCGGCGCGCGGGATGAAGCCCGCGACCTGATCGGTCGAACGATAGACGGAGCCGCCAAAGTTTCCGTGGGTATTGATGATGGTGTAGTTCGCCGAACCACTGAGGCCGCGCAGAAACCCGGGGAGAAACGTGAACTGCTGCTGATAGCTGAACTCCCAGCCCTGCGCGATCGCGGTGCCGGCGTTCGCGGAGATCAGGCGGGTGAAGCCTTCGTACTCGCCGTTGTAGCCGTTGTCGGTGCCGCCGGCCACGATGCCGGCGTTGGTGCCGGTCACGATGTAGTCCTTGATCGTCTTGTGGAACCAGCCGACGGAGAAGTTGCCGACGGGCTCGAAGTAGTACTCGAGGCTCGCGTCCCAGTTCTTCGCCATCTGGGGCAGGAGCGCCGGATTGTTGATCGTCACCGTCCGGTTCGTCTCGCTCACCGTTTCATTCGGCAGCTGATTGGTGATGCCGGGGCGGCCGAAGCTCGTCGACCAACTGAGCCGCGTCTTGAGGTTCGAGGTGACATCGTGGGTGAGGTGTGCGCTGGGAAACGCCTTGGTGTAGCTGCCGCTGGTTTCGCGCCGGTTGGCCGCATAATCGCGCTGCGCCGACCCGACCGGATCGGCGACCTGTTGCGCCGCGGTGCTCGCCACGCGGGCGCGCACCCAGCCGCGGCCGGTGGTTTCCGTTTTCTCCTCGCGCACCCCGGTGAGAAATCCGGTGCGTCCGAGCAGCCCTTCGCGTCCGAGCCGGCCATTCGCCATCACGTAGCCTGCCGTGACCGCCTCCGTCGCTTTGCGCACCCCGGTGTATTTCAACTGCTCGTGATAGTAGAGATCCTCGCGCCAGGCCGAGGGCTCGACGGGGCCGTGGTCGCGCATGAGCATCGTCATTTCAAAGCGCGGAATCACGCGCCCCGTCTTGATCTGATCATAGGAGACCGCATTCGGATCCGCCGGGAGCCCGGTCGTGCCGATGTAACTCCAGCGACGCGAATCGTTGCGCAGGCTCGACGACTGCTCCCGCCACGCAAACCCCGTCTTGAAATAGAGCGGCGTCGCGGTGGGGAGCTTGTAGCGCGCGTTGCCGCGGGCCTGGGCGACTTTCTGGCGATCGTTGTTGGGCCGCACTTCGAGGCCGTTGGCGATCGGACGATAGTTCGCGGGATCGGCAATGTCCGGACCCGCGGTCTGCGTAAAACGCGGATGCAGATCCGAGGCGGTGCGATCCAGAATCCAGCCGACGTTGCTCAGGCGGGTCGTCAGGTAGCCGCCGGTGCCGTTGCCCCGCGTGAGATTGTTTTGCGCGACGCCGGCGTTGTAGTCGATCTCGAGCGGTCCGTATTGGTGTTCCGCGCCGAAATCCGTCTGGTAGGTGCGGACGATGTAGTTGTTCGGTCCGGAGGAGGTGCTGTCCACGTTCGATCCGGTCGTCGGCCGCACCGCGGTGATTCGGCTGGTGTAGCCGGGGATGATCCCCGATGTCGCGCTCGGCACCGTGGTGGCGGTGCCGGTCCAGTTCCGGGTCTCGAACGCGCGGCGAAATTTCTCGACGTTGTCGTTGGCGGTGAGGTTCAACGAGAACTTCGTGTTGAACGAGTACCGGTAATCCAGCTTCACGTTCACGCTCTCCTGTTTCCGGTTGTTGAAATTCTCCCACGTGCGGTAGCTCCAGAGGTAGGCCGGCTCATTCACCGTGTTCTGGAAATCGCGCTGGGTGCGAAAGCCGCCGACGGCGTTCTCGCTGTAGAACAGGTTGACCGCGACGCCGAGATTGCGCGTGCTGCCGAGCACGTCGAAAACCTCCTGGTAACCGAGCGTGAAGAGCGGGTGCGCACGGTGCTTTTCGCGCAGCGGCACCTGCTCGGTGAACGACGGGGCGACGCGCACGGTTGAGCTGTAAGCCACGCGGCGCTTTTCGCGGAGGTTGAGCGGCGAGCGGGTCTTCATGTTGAGCGTGCCGCCGAGCGAGTCTGCGCCCTTGTCCGGCGTGTGGCCTTTGATCAGCTCGAGCGTTTCGAACATCGTGCCGGTGATGCTTTGCAGCTCAAAGCTGCGATTGGTGCCGATGCTGGGGATGAGCCCGCCGTCGACCGTCACGGTGTTGAGGCTCGGCGCCATGCCGCGGACGTTGAACTGGTACGCGAGCCCCTCGTCGGTCGGGTTGCCCGCGATGCCGGGCAGGCGCATGACGACCTCGCCAGCGCTCATGTTCGGCAGGTTGCCGTACGAGTCCATCGCCACGATGTTCTTCACGTTGTCGGCGTTGCGCTGCGCGGTGATCGCCGCGGCGTCGCCCTCGCGCTCGCCGGTGACCGTGAACGCCTGCATCTGGTAGATCGCGGTGGTCAGGTCGAAATCGCGCGCGACCCGCTGGCCGGCCGCCACCTTCACTGGCGCGCGGACGGTATCCAGCCCGAGGTAGGAGACGATGATTTCGTGATCGCCGGCCGGCACGCCGCTGAGCACGAACCGGCCCGTGTTGTCGGTGAGCGTGCTGAGCCCAAGCTGCGGCAGCTCGACCTTCGCGCCTTCGAGGAGGTTGCGCGTCGCGCTATTGCTGACCGTGCCGACGACGACGCCGCGATCGGCGTGGGCGACGGCCGGCAACGCTCCCGGCTGCGCCCGGAAAACGGGAACCAGCATGACGGCGAGCAGGCCGGACAGGAACGCGCGAGAAGATTTGCGAATCACAATTTCAGGGGGTCGAAGGCTGCGTTACGGTGATTGGGCCTGGGGAACGGATGAAAACCATTCCGACATTGGCGGCGACCAGAGTTGCGTCGCAAGCATCGAGTCATGCGATTGCTCGCATCGAACCGCTGCGAAACGCCGGAATCACTTTGCGAGCAAATCGCGCAGCGCGCCGTGGACGATCAGCTCGCCCCCGGGTGCGGTCAGGGCCGCACCGATCCGCGGGTGGGCGGCACAAAGCGCGGCGATGTCCGCTTCGTTCATCAGGAAGAACGCCGTCGAGAGCGCGTCGGCCTGCGCCGCCGTCGGCGCGAGCGCCCACACGCGCGCGGTGCGCGTCGCCGGCTGGCCGGTGCGCGGATCGATCAAATGCGCGCCTTTCACCGCGGTGCCGGACCCGCTGAGCGATTCCCCGATCAACGGAAACGTGCGGTAGGATTGCTCTTCCCCAATGCCCACCGGCCAGCCCGGTTCCGCCGTCATTTCGCCGCCAAACGCCAGCACGCTGCTGCCGCCGGCATTGAGGCACGCCGCGCCGATCTGCCACTCGCGCAGCAACTCCGCCATGCGATCGAGCGCGTAGCCTTTGCCGACGGCGCCGAGATCCAGCTGCAACCGGGTCGCCCGCGAGGTGATCGTGTGCGATTCGGGATCGAGCGTGAACGGCGGCAGGTCGGCCGCCAGGTCGGCGGGCCGGACCGACGCGTAGGCAGGATCGAAAGCACGGCCCGTGGCGAGCGAGACATCAGCCGCAATCATCAGGCATTCCAGCGTCTCGTCGGTAATCGGGGTGGTCGCGCCGCACGCGAGCCGGTTCGCCCGCGAGATGTCGCTCGATTCGATGAACCGGCTCAGCGTGTTTTCGAGCCGGTCGAGTTCGCGAAACGCGGCTTCCGCGGCCTGCCGCGCGTAGTCCCGCTCCTGGTTCGCGATGACGACCTCGAAGTACGTCGCCATCGCCTCGTGCTCGAAGGTGTGCACCGGTTTTTGCTCCGCAAAAACCTAATTGGATTCCCGTCTGCGACGGGAATCTCGCCAGATTTTCCAACGCAGCTTGATCATCGCCACGGCGGGTCGCCAGAGGAGCCGGCGAAAGCCGTATTTCGATTCCCCGTGCTCGCGCGCATGATGGCTGACGGGCGTTTCGCCGACGCGAAAGCCCGCGGCCACCGCCAGGGCCGGAATGAAACTCTGCATCAACTCCATCGGGAAAAAAGCCTCCCGCACCGCGCGACGCATCACGCGCAGCTGACAGCCGGCGTCGTGCACGCCGTCCGCGAGGATCGCGCCGCGCACGACGTTGGCGATCTTCGACATGATCCGCCGGATGGTGGAATCGTGGCGGTCGACGCGCCACCCGCAGGCGAGGTCGACCTGGCCGGATTCCACCAGCGCGAGCAGCTTCGGATAATCCGCAGGGTCGTTCTGCCCGTCGCCGTCCATCATCAGGAGGTATTCGCCGCGCGCCGCGCGCAGGCCGGCCAGCAAGGCGACGGCCTGGCCGGAGTTCTGCGGCATCCGCAGTTCGGATACCTCGGGCCAGCGCGCCTGCGCCGCGGCGATTTCGGCGGCGGTCGCGTCCGTGCTGCCGTCGTTGACGAAGAGCACCTCGAACGGCCGGCCGATTCCACGCAGCGCCGCGACCGATTTTTCCGCGAGCGGCAGGATGTTGCCCGCCTCGTTGTAAACGGGAATGACGAGGGAGAGCACGGGGGACGGAGGGACCGAGGAAGGGAGGGACGGAGTGCTCATCGCACCGGTGGATCTACTTGGTGATCGCTCATGAAACTCCTTCCGCCCGGCACTCTCAATCCCTCATTCCCTCCCTCGCTTCGTCTCTCCATCGCTCAATCCACATTCGCCGTGAACACCACCAGGATGATTCCCGGCCGCAATCCCACGTACGACTCGCGGTAAGCGCCGCGCAGTCTGCTCCGGACCGCGTCGGACTGGGTGGCGGACGTGATCACGAGCGCGCCGTCGCAGTCATCCGGCGGAGTCGACCAGAACCCGACGCGGGGCAGGCCGCGCAAGTACCACGGCAGCGGCCAGTATTCCTCCGCAATCACCCGGATGGGTTCGTTCGGCTGCCGGGCGATTGCGGCCTGGGCCAGCGCGCGAATTTTCAGCACGTCCATCGAACTGTGCACGTACGCGTAAGGGTTGCGCTCGACGGCGGGGAAGCGGAAGGCGGCGAGCCGGGTCTGTTTCGCCAGCGAACCGAGCACTGCCAGCGCGATCGCGGCCGTGACGAATTTCCCGGTGCGGAGCTGCGCGATGACGGTGAGTCCGCCGGCCGCGAGCAGCGCCATGCCGGGCACGAAATGCACCGCGTGCCACGGAGTCTTGTACGAGAAGACCGACAAGGTCGTCACGACGATCGCCGTGTAGATCGCGGCCCAACGAAACCGGGCGCCGGACTTGGTGAACGCGAGAGCGAGACCGGCGAGGACGAGCAGCGAGAATCCAAGCTGCTCCCACACGACCCCGCCGTGCCGCTGCCAGCCGAACAGGCTCAGGTAGTAGTACCACGGTTTTTCGTGACCGGTCGGCGCTGCGCCCTGGCCGAATCGCGTCACCGCCTGCGAGTAGGTCGAGAGCGCGTCACGCAGGCCGGCGAAGTTCGTGCCGAACGATGAATACAGCAGCGCGGCGGTGGTAAACGCCGCGGCGATGGCCCAGAGTAGGGCGGGCTTCAGCCCGCCCGGTTTGGCCGCGGAAGTCGCCGGATCGGGGCGGGCTGAAGCCCGCCCTACTGCCACCGCCGCGATCGCCGCGGCGGCCAGAAAGATCGGTGCGCTCGCTTTCGTGGCCTGCGCGAGCCCCGCGCAAACGCCCGCGGCAATCGCCCAGCGGATACGGCCGTCGTGCCACCACGCGCGGGCACAGACCAGCGTCGCGAGCGTGAACGTGACGAGCAGCGTTTCCTGAATGAAGTAGCGGCTGTAGTAGACGGAAGGAGGCGAAACGGCGAGCAACGCCGCCGCGGCCCACGCGGGCCAGTAGCGGCGTGACGCCTCGGACCAGCGCGGCGCGGGCGCCGCGAGCAGCGCGAGGAGGATGATCGAAATCGTGCCGAACAGCGCCGGCACCAGCCGGACGGTCGTTTCGGTCAGGGCCGCGAGCGAACGCTCGCCGCGCAACCACGCGATCGGCGCCGCCGCGTAGTACAACGTCGGCCCGTGGTGATCGCGCGGATCGAAGGCATAGTGGCCTTGATCCAGCAGTTCCCCGAGTTTGACCGCCTGGTTTGCTTCGTCCGCATGCATCGGCCGCTGGCCCAGTTCGGAGGTGCGCAGCCAGAAACCGGCGAGAGCAATCAGCGCAAGAGGCAGCCAGCGGAGAAGAAGCATGAGGCCGCGGAGCGCTCTGCGTTCCGCGGCGGAAGCGAAGCGCCTCCGCTGCGATGTTCGCAAAACAAAACAGCTCCGGTGCCTTCGGAAGATGTAGGGCGGGGTCGCCGACCCCGCCGCTTGTTCACGGACGCTCAACGGCGGGGGGCGGCGGCCCCCCCCCCCACCCTGCCAACGTCCCCCCAAAAAAAAGGCGGGG
>ORMF011205608.1_pt1 | contig 11501 bp, 9 predicted proteins | sample 1779871 | NCBI WGS metagenome assembly ORMF01 (sample SAMEA104232316, study PRJEB22302) | groundwater metagenome | biome: forest; feature: aquifer; material: groundwater | place: USA | collected 2011-08-07 | depth 5.4 m
GGCGCGGGCGCGATGCTGCTTCGCACGCGGGAGCGGAAGAAGACCTGTGATAGCGAAAAGGCCACCGAGGAACGAACGCGTGCGGCGATGCAGCGGGCGAACGACGCGTTCGACGACATCGACCAGACCAAGCGCGGGCGCGACTTCGCCGGATCCACGATCTCGGGGCGACCGAGGATCTTGGCCAGGCCCCAGTCGACGACCAGGACCTCGCCCCATTCGCCGACCAGGACGTTGTCGGGCTTGAGGTCGCGGTGCACGACGCCCAGGTGATGGGCGTACTCGAGGGCGTGGCACAGCTGGATCATGAGGCGGAGCTTGGCGACGAGCGACTGCGCGTCCTCGCGCATCGCCTTGGTGAGCTCGCGTCCGCGCACGCGTTTCATCGCGTAGTACAGATCGCCCTGCGGGGTGATCCCGATCTCGTAGACGGGGACGATGCCGGGGTGGGCGAGCTGGCTCGTGATACGCGCCTCGTTGCCGAAGCGCTGCTTGTCCTCGTTGCGACCATCGGGGAGGCGGAAGACCTTGAGGGCGACCTCGCGGCCGAGCTCGGTGTCCTCGGCCAGGTAAACGACGCCCATCCCGCCCTTGCCCAGCTGGCGCTTGAGCTGGTAGCGCCCCCAGCTCGCGTGCTCGAGGCCGGTGGCGGCAGCCTCACTGTCCTGCGGGGCGGCCGGATCGCGCTCGGTCGCGGGATGGGCTCCGGTCGCCGCGGCCGGCTCGTCTGGTTTGGCGTCACCACCGGGCCCCTCGGGCTCGATCAACAGCGTGGCGCGCTTGAACTCGGTGCCACCCAGCGCCTCGATCCAGCGCAGAGTCGGGCCCTCGGCGCCGACGCCATCGTGGATCGCGACGGTATCCCCCGTGTCGATGCGCTGCGTCGGTTCGCTCACGGTCACTCTCCCTGCCTCGGTCGTCTCGCGATCGACATGGTACGAGATGTCGCGTCGGCCGTTGGGGTGCGAGGCGCGTGTTTACGAGCGCGTTACACGCCACGCGGGCTCCCGAATCCCCGTTGGACTACGCAGGCGAGGGCCCGGTGCTCCCGACGGACGACTCGGGAGGCGACCCCGTCGGTGGCGCTGCATCACGGGGCGGTCATGGATGGCGAATGGGGTCGAGTAGCCTGAGCCGTCGATCTGGCGCACACCGTCTCGACACGAGGAGCCTCATGCGCTTAGCGATCGCCGTGCTGCTCACGATCCAGGGTGCTCCGTACACCCTCTTCGCCAGCGATCCGCTGTTGGAGAAGCTCGTGCGCCGCCTGAGGGACGGAAACGCCGAGGAGCAGCGAATCGCGGCCAACCAGCTGGGCGAGCTCGGCGCCCATGCGGTCGCCGCGGTCCCAGCACTCGTCCACGCGCTCGAGAGCCCGGAAGACGGGGTTCAGTTCGCCTCGGCGGTAGCCTTGGGCAAGATCGGTGCTCGAGCCGTGCCGGCACTCGTCGTGGCACTTCGCAACTCGAGGTGGTACGTCCGCCGGGCCGCGACCGAGGCGCTCGGACGTATGGGTGACGACGCGGCCGCGGCCGTGCCCAAGCTCGTGGCGATCCTGGCGGGTGACCCGAACGAGCTGGTACGAGGATGTGCGGCCTGGTCGCTGGGTCGGATCGCGACCACGGACCCGGCGGTGACGGCGCTCGTCGAGGCCCTGTTTGCGGACCCCGACGGGAACGTGCGCCGGTGGGCGACCGATGCGCTGCGAGCCATGCGCGTGCGAGAGGTTACCGGGTTGAGGAACATTCGCGACCGAGCGGCGTCGTACCGGCCCTCGCCCTGGCCCTACGAGACACCGACGAGCTCGTTCGGCGCCAAGCCGTGATGGAGCTATGGCGAGCGGGAGACGACGTCGTGGCGGCCATTCCGGCGTTGACCGAGGCGCTCGTCGACTCGGGTGGCGAGGGCCAGGGCCGGGCGGGGGGCAAAGCGGCAGCGGCGGTCCCGACGCTGATCGGAATCCTAGCGGACCGCCATGCCCATGGGTTTGTGCGAATGACCGTGATCATGACCCTGGGTGAGATCGGCCCCGCGGCGACATCGGCCGCACCGGCGCTGATCGACACCCTCGGCGATTCATCCATGTGCACCGATGCGGTGAGGGCGCTCGTCGCGATCGGTGACACAGCGATGCCCGCGCTCGTCCGTGCTTTGCGGCACGGTCAGCCGACCATCCGGCTCGGGGCGGCGTACGTGCTCGGCTCGCTGGGCGACGCGTCGGTCGTGGCGAGTCTCGTCGAGATCCTCGAGGACCCGGACGAAGGTGTGCGACGTGCGGCGGCCGAAGCGCTGGTCTCGATTCGGAACCGGCTGACGAAGTAGGAGCGGCTGATTATGCGTATCCGCATAATGCTCGGGTGCATACACGCAAGTCGCCGCGATGTGCCGTCTTCGAGAGGTACGCGGCCGAGGAAAGCACGGGGTGCACGTCGGGATTGCGAGACGCCGGATCCTGGGGCGATCTGACCACTCGTTGCGGGTGCGAACCGCCCCCGTCGGGATTTCATCACAATCCCGACGGGCGCGCTGGTCGCACACCTGCCGGGGCGCACGTCAAGATTGTGAGGCGACGGCTCCGTGGGCGATGACGTTCGGATCGGGAGCGGGAGCGGGATCGGGAGCGGGAGCGGGAGCGGGAACCGCCATACGCGAGACGGATGGTCCCACGGCCCCGCCGAGCGCGGACCACCACGCTCGGCCACGACCACCCCCTCTTGCACCTGGCCGATTCTCGGGCGTCTCTGGCCGCATCCGCATTGCCCGCTCCCGATCCCGATCCCGCTCCCGCTCCCGGTCGTGTCACGACCCGCGTTAGCGCCATCGCCGAGGGCACGAAAGCCGAGCGACGCGTCCGGGCGAGCTCCTCACAATCTTGACGTGCACCCCACCTGCCGGGGCGACTTGGCGACAACTATCGTTCTCGGGTACAGTCGCAGGTAGCGCGATCGCGTGGCACCCGCGCACGTCTCGACGTTGGAACCTATGGGTATGCCGATCTCGACTCTCGATCGCAAGATTCGCCAGATGGTAAGGCGGATCATCGATGGGTTTGACCCCGATCGGATCATCTTGTTCGGATCGCAAGCCCGCGGCGATGCTGGTCCAGACAGCGACGTGGACCTGCTCGTCGTACTCCCCGTGCACGGCTCCACCCTCGAGAAGGCCATTCAAATCGGTGTGACCTTGAGCGATATCCGCGTCCCGAAAGATATCGTGGTCTCGACACCGGAGGAATTCCAGTGGCGACAGCACGTCGCGGGAACCATCGAGCGGCCGGCGGTGCGCGAAGGCGTGGTCCTGTATGCCAGACCTTGAGCCGACCCTTTGCGTTGTACGCGGTTGGGTCGAGAAGTCCGAGAACGACTTGATGAACGCCGCACACACGCTGAAGCTCGGCCCGAGCGGCCCGACCGATACGGCCTGCTTTCATGCCCAGCAATGCGTGGAGAAGTACCTCAAGGCGCTGCTCGTGCTCGATGGGACCGACTTCCCGAAGACCCACGACATTGGAGAGTTGGTCGCACTGGTGCGGCGAGGCTTCGATTCGGGCCTGTCATCCGAGGAGCAGAGGCGACTCACGATTTACGCAACCGTGACGCGATATCCGGGGAGTACGAGGCGATTACTCTCGCGGGAGCCCGTAAGGCCGTGGCATTGGCTCGGCGTGTGCGGAAGGCCGTCCGCAAGCACCTGCCGAGGCAAGTCCTGCGCAAACGTTGACGAGGGGCGGGTCGCCTGCAGCGTCCAAGGATCTCGTTGGCATTCGCTGAGTACCTGAGCGCGACCCCTACTCGTCGGTCACCTACACTGAAACCCCTACCTCCGGCCCCGACGCCCGCCAAGCCGGGCAGCCGCGGTGGACGAGACGCAGCGTCGCGGACCTCGGTCCGCGGTGGGACTGACTATGGCGTGGACCGCGAGGCACGGAACCCGAGGACGCCGTGCCTCATGCCTGGATCCCCCCGGCCCCGGGCCATCGGGCGGCAGTAGGACGCCCGAGAGTACCAGCAACCGCCGCGAACTACGAGAGCAGATGAGCCCGGTTCGGCGAGGTCCTCGCACCACTCCGTGACGTTGCCTGCGACATCGGCGACTCCGAACGGGGAGACATCGTCGGGAATCGACCCAACCGGCAACGTCAGGATGGGCATCTCCTTGGCCTTCCAATAGCCCTCGAAGAACGCCGCCTTCCAGTCGTCCTCGACCGTGCGTTTGAGCCACCAGCTGGCCGAGTTGCACTTCCGCCAATCGAACGCCTCGCCCCACGGGAATGTCCGGCCGCCCGTCCCGCGGGCGGCCTTCTCCCACTGCCACTCGGTGGGCAGCTTCATTTCTGCCCACACGCAGTAGGCCGTTGCGTCCCCGTGGTTGACGTTGACGACCGGATGGTCGTCGCCCGTGCCAGCGGGGCGATCCGGCATCGTCCGCGACGTAGCCTTGCAGAACGCCCCATACTGATGCCACGTGATCTCGTACTTGGCGATCCAGAAGGCATCGAGCGTGCGCGCCTCGTTCTTGTCGCCCGCCCTGAACGCCCCGGCAGGAACGTAGATCAATACCGACCCGTCCTTCGGGTTCGTCACCTCGAGAAATCCCTGCGCGTTCTTGCCGGACGAGGTCCATCCTCCCGGGACCATGCCTCCTGCGTTCCCCGTCTGGGTGCCCAGCTCGGCGGTGATCGCGGCGAGGACTCCCGCGTGAACTCCAGCAGCTTTCATCTGGTCGAGGAGGGCCATTGTGGGCTGGAACGAGAGACCGTGCTGCTTGATCTTGGCCAGCACCTCGGCCTCGCTGCAGACCTTCGACATCTGGACCAGGTCTTCGACTCTGAGGATGCCTGTCGGGCCGGCACCCACGGTCGTCCCCTCGAGCCTATCGATCGCCGACAGCACGCTGGCAGGGAGCCCGGCCTTGGTCAGCGCCGCGCGCGCGGTGTCGTCCCAGTCGAACGCGATCCCTTTCTCGCGCACCTCTTTCGCGAGCTGCTCCTCGCTCGCGACCTTGGCGATCGAGATGATGTCCTCGACGGAGAGCGTGCCCCTGGGCGGCTTCGGCTTGCCATCGCGCATGGCCGGGACGGCGGTGTCGGTGACACCGGCGGCGCGTAACGACCTGGCGGGGCGGAACCCGACGTTAGTGTGCCGGGTCGCCGGATCGTTCGAGTCCCGGTTCGCCGGGCGGCAGTTGGACGCTTGGTCGAGCCAGCTACCACCGCGGTTCACGCGGGCCGACGAGCCCGGCTCGAAGAGATCCTCGCACCACTCCCACACGTTGCCGGCGGAGTCGAGCAGACCGAACGGCGACACACCGCCGGGAATGGACCCGACCGTCATCGTCAGAGTGGGGTGCCCTCTGGGCTTCCAGTACCCCTCGAAAAACGTCGCGTCCCAGTCGTCCTCGACCTCGCGCTTCACCCACCAACTGGCCGAGTTGCACTTCCGCCAATCGAACGACTCGCCCCACGGGAATGTCCGGCCGTCCGTCCCGCGGGCGGCCTTCTCCCATTCCCACTCACCCGGCAGTTTCATATCCGCCCACGCGCAGTACGCCGTGGCGTCACGGTGGTCGACGTTGACCACGGGATGGTCGTCGCCGGTGCCGGCGGGGCGCTCGGGCATGCCGCGCCCGGTTGCAGTGCAGAACGCGAGGTACTGCCGCCACGTGATCTCGTGCTTGCCGATCCAGAAGCCGGGCAGCGTGCGCGCCTCGTTGTCATCGCCCGTCTTGAACTCGCCCGGGGGGACGTAGATCAATACCGAGCCGTCCTTCGGGTTGGTCACCTCCACGAAACCCTGGGCGTTCTTACCCTTCGAGGTCCATCCCGGTGGATTTACGGGGTCGTCGCCGAATGCAACGACGCTGATCGTGATTAGGGCCAACACGTGGACGCGCATTATGGCACTCCAGGGGGGCGCGCGAGCTGGCTCCAGCGGCAAGCACGCGTAGATGGTTCCTTCGTTCACCTCTGCTGCAGTGGCTGCCATTGCATGAGCTTCTGAACGCGACGGGAATGCTCCGTTCATCGATTCAGGCGAGCCCCCATTCACCACAGGCGGTTAGGCGGTTAGTTAGGGATCCGCAGGCAGGACCACTCCGCGCGCATTGCCAGTCGTGGTGAGCTCTAGCGACCCGGAGGCATAATGCAGCTTGGCCGATAGAAGGTAAGACCTGGAAATGTCGGGGCCGGGTCGCCCCATCGGAGAGTCACTGTCCAAGTGTCAATGGCCCGAACGGTCAGGGTTCGCATGACTGTCTGAACGGGAGTGGCCCACCACTTTACATCCCAACGGTCCATTACCGCATCGGCATCCCCCCTGCCATCCTGCCCAACACCTGGAAGCACGAGCCGGTGGTGTCCAGCATAGCGCCAGACAGCCCAGACTGAGATCCGCACACTTGCATTAGGGGCTTCGATCCGGCAGCGATATTTAATCGTGAGTGTGTCTCCGCTGGATTTCCGAGAGACTTCTTTGATCGGGAGTATTCTCTGCCACTTCAAGTAATCGTTATTTACCACTTTCCAGCGATAGCGCGCAAAGGGGCCCTGGATCATTGTCAGTGCGTTGCCTGACGCAGCGTCCGTGAGTTTTGGAAAATATGGCGGGACAATACCGAGCCTGGTAACTTCGGCGGCCATTTGCTCCGGGCTCATGATCCCAGGAATGTCCGAGTACGTACCAGCCACGATTGCATAGTCGGTGGGTTCTTGCGCATGCCCTTGTAAAATGGAGGTATCCTTGAATTTGCCTTCGCCGGCCCAAAGGTTGTCGCCATAGTGATCTTGGTGTGGAAAGGACGTTCCGGCGGCAATCTCGCCAATTCTCATGGGGTAGTCGATCCACTCGCCCGTCTTGATTGGCTCCTCGTCAAGGCCCAGAGGATCTATACTGTTAACGGGACTCAGCGGATAGCGATACGGTGCCAAATGTTCGGGCGACCTGATGTTCGGCGCAAGCAGAAGCGGATCCCGCTCCACAAACCTCCCATCCTCCGCCTGGTACAACCGCGTTGGCGACACATACCACACTTGCGACCCGCTTGCATGCCGGTACCACGCCTCGCCCTGGTACCAGAATTTCCCCGCCTTAGACGCGGGTTTGCAGCGTAGAGGCCCTGGGAGGGCCCTAGAGCGCGGTTTAGCGCTTGGGGTCAACTCCGAAGTCCTTAACGCGGTTTTCCGTTTCGGACGGGGTTCGGCGCGGGCGACCACTGGCGAAATTCTAGCCTCTCGCGGGGGCCAAAGTACGACGGTACGACTACGATTTTGGGGCTGTCCGACAACGCGAAGTCGGCAAAACCGGTCCAGCCAGCGCTAAGGCGGGCGGCGGGCAGCACTTAAGTGTGACCACCCGGGGTGGTCCAGGGCCGGTCCAGGCCGGTCAAATAGGCCTCGAGGCCGGTCCAGGTTGTCGTCGTACCTATGGGTCTGGGGCCCGGCCGAGGTCGTGCGACCGGAGTGGATCACAGGTGTCGGCGTGTGTCAAGGGCTTTCTGGCGAGGTTGAGCCGGTGGTGATCATGAACTGGTTAACGGGGCATGGCGTAGCCGAAGCGCGCGGCCGAGCGCCGCAGGCGGTCATGGAGCTCAGGGAGAGTCAGGGGGCGGTCGAACGCCGCGGCGGCCGGAATGGACGAGCCCGCTCGCTCGTACAAGGCGACCGCGGGCTCGCCAGCGTTCATCGACGACCCGTAGACGAGGCCCTCGATGTCCGGATAGGCCTCGTAGGCCGCGCAGGACCAGCGCTGTGCGCGCGGGCGTGGTCCGCTGCAGATCGCGGTGGATGCACCGGCGCGGGTGGGCCACGGACCGGCGAGGTCGAGCGCAGGGACATCGCGCACGAGGTCGAAGGCTACGATCCATGGCTCTCCCCGTCGCACGTCGATCGTGCGAGTCGCCTGGAAGAACTCGGCGATGCACGTCGGAAAGGACCGAGCTGCGTAGAGGATGCCGCGCTCCTGCAGGCGCGGCGGGGATAGATGGTGATCGAAGCGAGCGGTGAAGGGGCCGAAGAACCGAAACGCATTCCAGGCCGTCGGGTGCGAGCCGCCACGCTGGTAGATGCGCCACAGACGGGTTCCCGCGGCCACCATGCGGATCGCGGGGGCGATGGCCGCGAGGCGGTTCGGTGCTGGAGGCTCGGGGAACTTGGCCATACGGTCGCTCAGTCACGCCAGGTCGCGAGCGAGTTGGGCCGGGAGGCTTGGATCGCGTCCCGTCCGCAGCCAATTCAGCGGCGAGAGGGGCGTTTCGTCGTCTCCTTCGAGGTCGCTACAAGGGGTGACGAACCACCGCCAGACGGCCACGGGGTGCAGCTCGGTCGGTACGCTCTCAATGACCGGCTGAACCCCCGGAACGAGGCCGCCGGAGTCCGAGAAGTGATAGCGGGGCAACCGCCAGGCCCGACCTCGTTTGAGCCCCAGCAAGGATGGCGGCGAAGCCGTGAGCATCTGGCGAACGCGCCCTTCGGTGACCCCGAGATGGGCCGCGGCCTCCTGCGTGGAATAGCTGGTCTGGCGCAACTCGTTGAACTCGGATGCAGCGACCTCGACCGGGTCGGGCGCGTTGTCGGTCCCCAGCTCCCGGTCCACCTCTTCGAGCACGGCCCGCTCCGCACTGCTCAGGGCTGGATGCGCCGGGGCCGCCATCCGCGCAACGATCCCGTGCCGCACCCGCTCAATGATCAGAACCTCCCCGCGACGCAAGCATTCCAGGTGTCTCCTCAGCTCGTCAGCGAGGCGGCCGGCGCCCCTGCTGCGCTTGGGCAGTGAGGCCCGCTGAGATCCCGCGACGCTGACCCGTCCACTGCGGGGCGACAGCTTCTTGTCGCCTGCGCTGCGGAGCTCGGCTCCCCTCACTGTGCGGACCTTGGTGCGGGTCATCGGCGTCCCTTTCGTTAATCCTCGATAGCCACCGTTAGTATACGCTCCCGCGTCTGTCGGCAAGGCGTAGTCGACCATCACTCGTGGGCGTCCTCGGCCCGCGCCAAACCCGCCCCCGGGTGCGTGTCCTCGTAGACGCGCTGCAGCTGCTTGATCGCGACGCGCGTGTAGATCTGCGTCGACGAGATGTCGCTGTGGCCGAGCATCTGCTGGATGAAGCGCAGATCGGCGCCGTTCTCGAGCATCAGTGTGGCCATGGTGTGCCGGAACAGGTGACACGAGCCGCTCTTGCCGAGGTCGGCGTGCCGGACGTGCAGGCTCACCAGTCCGCTGAGGTGGTCGGGCGTCAGCGGGTGGCCGTCGTCGGTGAGGAACAGCCAGCCGTCGTCGCAGCCGACGACGAGCCTCGGCCGAACCTCGTTCACGTACTTCGCGATCCAGCGCAGCGCCCGCTCACCGATCGGGATGATGCGGTCCTTGCGGCCCTTGCCCTCGCGCACGAGCACGGTCTGGCGGTCATGGTCGACGTGGAACACCTTGATCGCGGTCAGCTCGGCGCGCCGCACACCCGTGGAGTAGAGGACCTCGAGAATCGCGCGGTCGCGGAGTCCCAGGGGCGTCGAGAGGTCCGGCTGCGCCAGCACGCGCTCGACCTCGGGGACTGACAGCACGGCCTTGGGGAGGCGCTGCTCCACCTTCGGAAGCTGCAGCTCGGCGGCCGGGTTGTGATCCACGTAGTGGTAGCGCGTCAGCCAGCGGAAGAACACGCGCAGCGGGATCAGCCGCGCCTTCTGGGCCCCGAACGAGAGCGGGTCGCCGTTGGCCTTGCGGTAGTGGAACAGGTGCCGTTGGTAGCGCTCGAGGATCGGGCGCGTGACCTCGCCCACCCGGCGAATGGCGCGGTCCGCGGCCCAGGCAACGAAGCGCGCCAGGTAGCGCTCGCGTTGCTCGACCGTTCCCTCGGATCGGGCCGCCGTGCGGAGCCACTCGAGGTGGTGCACGACCAGCGAGGACAGCGCGCTGGGATCGGCCGGGTCGCCGACGACGCGGCTTCCCACCTGGCGTCCCCGCCGGCGCGCCATCACTGGCCCTCCGCAGGCACGGCGAGTCCCGACGTCGTGAGAGCCGCCTCAGAGGCCGGCTCCACGAGCAGCCGATAGCGATGGCGCAGCCCGCCGCGATCGACCTCCACGTACTCGAGATCGCGCAGCCGGCGCAGGTGGATGGCGATCTGTCGGTAGCTCCAGCGCGTGTGCTCGATCACGTCGCGCCGCGTGAAGAGGCCCTCGGGCAGATCTCGGCTCCTGACCAGGTCGCGCAGCAGGCTGAGCAGTCTGCGCGTCTGCGGCGCCAACTCGTCGAGCGAGCGATCGAGGACGTGGCGCGCCAGCTTGTTGGCGAGCGCGATATCGGCCGCCGTGACCTCGATGTACTCGAGCGCCTCGCCCGCGTGGCGCGTGGTCTGCACCGGCCGCTGGTACTGGTGCAGGAGCGCGATCGCGCGGATGAGCGTCAGGTACTTGAGGTGGTCGCGCCGCGTCCGCGTCCGGTCGTCCACGAACGTCAGCTGCTCCGCGAACGGGTTCACGACCGCCAGCGGCCGGAGCAGGCGCTGGGCGTTGCGGTGGACCTGGCGGACTCGTCCGCGCTCGCGGCGCCGCATCAGCCCGGCGAGCGTCTGGCCGTGGCGCTGGTGACGGTGAATCGCCTGCGTCTGCGCGCGCTCCTCGTCCGTGGCGAGGACGAGGCAGCGATCGAGCAGCTCCTCGTCCAGGTCGGAGGCGGTCGTCGTGAGCAGGATCATCACGGGGCCGCGCACGCGGTACTCGAGCGTCCGGATCCGGCCGGAGGCCACGTCCTTGCCGGTGGTGGCGATCGACAGCTCGCCCTCCGACTGGAGCAGCTTGAGCGGGTAGCTGGCTCGCTCCGCGCCCTCCTCCTCGATGATGGCGAGGATCTTGTGCCGCAGGTCGTGCTCGCCGAGGTAGTACAGGCTCTGCGGGGTGATCGCGCTGAACTTGACCTGCTCATCCTCGGGCATGAGCTCGAGGACGCTGTTCATCAGGGCCGACTTGCCCGAGGCGCTCGACGACTGGATCACGACCGCGAGCGGCTGCTCGAGCTTGCGGCTGGTGGCCGCGATATATGCGACCAACAGGTTCGTCGACTCGCCGACGACGCCGCACGCGGCGAAGTCGCGGCCGATGCGCTCGATCAGTTGCGGATCGCGCAGGAGCTCGAGCGCGGCCTGCCGGTCCGGCTCGCTCATGGCCACGGGCTTCGACGCGGTGACCTCGAGCGCGGCCCGAATGCGCTCGTCCTGGAGTGCCTCGAGCCGCAGCAGTAGCTGACCCAGGTCGGCCTTGATGGCGTCTTGCTCGATGTGGAGCTCGCGCGCCGCCTGCTGGATGTACGCCGATCGCTGGCGCGCGGCGTACAGGTCGACCGTATCAACGTGGAAGGCGCCGCTCTCGACGGCCGACACCATCACGTTGACGCGCAGGGCACCGTACGACAGGTTGCTGGCCAGGCCGCGCACGCGGTAGCGGCGGCCACCGACTTCGTGGACCAGCTCGTGCGCGGGCGCGTCGGGGGTCGCGGCGTCCGGCGTCTGAGCAGGGA
>ORMF010451747.1_pt1 | contig 11499 bp, 3 predicted proteins | sample 1779871 | NCBI WGS metagenome assembly ORMF01 (sample SAMEA104232316, study PRJEB22302) | groundwater metagenome | biome: forest; feature: aquifer; material: groundwater | place: USA | collected 2011-08-07 | depth 5.4 m
GAAGGGGGATCGATCACGGTAGCAGAAGACACGATTATTTCTATGGCTCCTGGGTATGGGATTACATTTTCTGTAGATCCAGAAAATGGAGATATTTTTTTAGCTAATAATTCTCAAGTAAAGACAGAAGGGGGGAGTATTACCTTTAACGGTAAGGTGACGCTAAGTGGAGATCAAGTGACTCTTGTAACAAATGGCAATGGAGCTTTTGCCCCTATTCACTTTGCTTCTACTGTAGATGGAACAAATGGCGTTTTATCGAACTTAACTTTAGAGACAGGCTCTTTGACATTTTCTGATGCTGTAGGAGCAAATAGTGCACTTGGGCAGTTAACGATTAAGGCAGGTTTATTCAATTTAGGGACAAATATTTTTACGAAAGGGCAAGATGTTTCCATTATGGGCCCTACGGTTTTAGTGGCAAATGCTAAGATCGATAGCACCTCAGGGGACACGTATCTTGGAGGCGACATTTTTTTTAAAAGTACAGTTGATGGACCTTACGCACTTTTGGTAGAGGCAGGTCAAGGGACAATCCATTTTGATGCAGATGTAGGAAGCTCTAAAGCCTTATATTCTTTTAACGCTAAAGGATCTAAAACCATTGTATCTGGAAGCTTTCTTGCAGAGGGAAATACACTTCGATTTGAAGGTCCCGTTGTGATAGGAGCCAATGTAACTTTTACAGATCATGGGACAAGTGGAGTTTTCTTTTTAAGTACAGTTAATGGAGATGGAGTCTTGCCTTGGAATTTAACTGTGAATGCTCCTGTTGGAACAGCCTATTTTATAGGAGCTGTCGGAGGTTTAGTCCCATTAGCTGGGTTAACTGTATCAGCAAGTGAGATTGTGCAAGTGAATAAAGTGACCCTTTTAAATTCATCGGGATCTACCTCGGCTCTTTCTTATTCAGCTCTTTTAGGAATTACAGTAGAAGGGGATATCTTAGCTGGGGCTACAAATGTTTCTTCAGGAATTCTTACCTTTAATAATTCTGTACTTTTTAAAGCAAATATCGGATCGGTAACAACAGCTGGAACTGTTAAGTTAGCTGTGCTTTCCGATGTGTCGACTGCTTCTTCTGTGGAAATTAACGGAGTATCTATAGGAAGTGATAATTTACATATCGATGGAGATACAAAGACATCTATCTCTTTAGAAAATGGGGTTATTCATGTGAGAAGCTTAAACATAGAGGGAGATTCCATTACGCAAGATATTAATAGTTCTATTTTTGCTAAGGGCAGTATTACTTTAGACGCCTCTAATGGAGCCTCTCTTAAAAGACTGTCTACTGCAGCTAGTATTAACACGACAGAGGGAACTTTGACATTAAAAGGAGGGGCTATTACAGCAACTGTAGCTTCCAATATTTATTCAGGAGATGGAAATGTTATCTTACAGCCTGCTTCTATTCCTATTAGCTATCAAGGGGTAATTCAAACTCTTGGAGGAAATGTAACAGCAAATGCGGCTACAAGTGGATTGCAAGATTTACTTTTAACAGGAGATTCAAAAATTAATGTAGGAGATGGAAGTGTTACTTTAAATGAGTTAAGAGGGGCTTATACGTTATCTATTTTAGGTGAAGAAGTTTCTTCTTTAACTTTTTCTAAAGCTGTAGGAACTACTTTGCCTTTAGCAGGATTAGATGTTGAGATTGGCTCTATTACACAATCTGCAGCTATTGCAGTGGCAGGAAGTGTGGAGTATAAGGCTCTTGATATTACATTAGCGGGTAATATCGTAGGTACTTCTAGTGGAAATGTGACGATCGTTGGGCCTACAACCTTAACAGGAGCTGTGACAATTTCATCAGGCAATAATATTTCTTTTAGCGGAAATAGCAGTACCATTATGAGTCCTACAACAGCTAGAGCTTTAATATTGACCCCAGGGGCAAGTGGCATTGTCATCTTAGATGGAGCTATAGGAACAAGCCATCCTTTAGCTAGTTTATCTGTGACGGCAGGAGCAGAAGTAAATATTGGATCTAACATTACAGTTGCTAGTACAGGTGCTATTGCCGTTACACCAGCGGTGGTATTAACAGATGATGTAACGATGACATCGGGATCAGGATCTATTTCTTTTAGTTCTTCTATAAATGGCACTAAAAATTTTAATATAAATACGGGAGGGGGTGTTAGCTTTGGAGGCGATGTAGGAGGGGTCAATTACTTATCGAGTTTAAATGTTATGGCTGGAGCTATTACAGTAAATAGTACCGCTATAAATGTAGTAGGCGGAGAGACTGTTTTAAATGGTCCTATAGCTCTTGGTTCTAATGTGAGTTTTAAAAATGATGGTACAGGGGTTGCTTTTTTAGGGGCTATTACAGGTTCTGGCACTCCTAGTTTAACGGTGAATTCTCCTACAGGGTTAATTCGAATAGGGGGTCATGTTGTATCAGTTGGTCATATTACCCTTACAGGATTAGACATTGACCAGGTAGGTAATATCACCTCCGCTGTTAACTCTAATGTAACGATTGCAGGATCAAATTCTGTCTTAATTGGTGCCAATACTACGGTGACAGGGACAGGACTTATTACAATGTATGATGCAATTACTTTGAAGACTAATGTTACGTTAACAGCAGCTTCAGGGGATATTACACTAACAGGGGTGAAGCAAGGGGGGGATGGGTTAACGATAGCGACGGGGTCTGGAGCCATCCATTTAAATACAGGTCCTTATGGCCTTTCTTTTTTGACAGCCTCTAGTTCAGGTGCTGGATCTATTATTCAGGACTCTACGGCCCCTATCAATGTCATAGGGCTTTTAACGCTTAGTTCCACAGGGGGGCAAGTAACTACAAGAGCTAGTCTGATTTCAGAAGGAGGTAATATTTCTCTTTCTGGAACAACATTAGATATCACATCTAATATGGCTACGACAGGGGGTAATATCTCTTGGACAGGAGTTGCAACGTATCATGGAGGATCTATTGCTACAGGCAATGGTAATTTAACAGTTGATAATGACTTAGTTCTTGCTACCGCAAATACTACTATCAGCATAGGCTCAGGGAAAGCGACGTTTAGCGGAACAATTGCCGGAACGGCTTTGACTGCTCTTAATTTGTCTATTAGTGGGCTAGAGACGGGAACGGTAAGTTTTCTTGGAGCTATAAAGGCAGGGGTTGGATCGAATGCGTACCTGACTTCTTTATCATTAGAAATTGGGAATATTAATCAACTGTCTAGTGTGAATATAAATGGACCTTTATCTTATAATGCTCTAGCTGGCATTTCTCTTGGAGGAGATATCACTACACAAGCTAGTGGATCTGGCAGCGTCAAGATGGTAGGGCCTATAACCTTAACAAGTAATTTAGCTATTACAACAAGTGGGTACGCAGAGATAGCCTTTGTGGGATCTAAAAGTACAATTAATGGGGCCTTTTCTTTGGATCTAAATGCTGGAAATTCTACCATTTATCTTGAAGGAGCTATCGGAGGTGTCAAAGCGTTAAGTAGTTTTCTTACGAAGACGAGTGCTAATACGCTAATTAGCTCTTTGATTGCGACAACAGGGCTACAAAGATATGGAGATGGCTCTGGTTTTGGAAATATTGTGTTGAAAGGGCCTTCTAGGATAAGCACAATAAATAGCGCTATTACTTTTTTTGGTAAGATTAATGGATTTCAAACGCTATATGTAGATGCGGGATCTGGACTTGTTACTTATAATGCTGCCGTAGGGGGTATAACCCCTCTTAAAGCCTTAGATACCGTTTCAGGTTCTGTTATTTTAAATGCCCCTATTAAACTCCGTTAAGAGGAAATAAAGGCTCTTGGGGAGAAGAATGGCTTTGATGGTTGTTGGAATGAAAATATCATAACAGTCTAAATATTAGCACTTTAGATTTGTTATGATAATTTATTTGCAAACTAGTTTTCAATAGATGATAATAATCATTAACAGGAAGTGAAATTATTATGGAAGCAATCAATGTCATTCTATGGAGTATGGGCGGTGGCTTTGCAGTTATGTTTGGGGTGATAGTAGCTATGTGGCATGACCAAAACCATAAGATTTATGCTATGGATAAAAAGTTTGACTCCAAGTTTGAAACTATGGATAAAAAGTTTGACTCCAAGTTTGATGCTATGGATAAAAAGTTTGAGTCCAGGTTTGAAGCTATGGATAAAAAATTTGATGCTTTACAAGTCGAAATTAAAAATGACATTGCTCGATTGGAAAGTACTCTCACGATTAAAATAGACAAGTTAGATGAAAAAGTAACAGATATAGACCGTAGATTATGTCGGTTAGAAGGGGCTTTTTCTGCAAAAGACTGCTGCGCTATTAAAGACGATAGACACCTAAGAAAAGCTGAATAAAAGTTAAGGGTTTTAGAGCTCGAGGCTTTATAGTCCCATCTACTCAATTTTGTTATTGTTGTGTTTTTCTGTATTGGGTCTTTTTCCCTTGGCCTATAGATTCTAAGAGTCCTTTTTCGACAAGGTGGGAGAGTCTTCTTCCTGTTGTTGCTCGAGATAGGTGAAGAGCTTCCATTATATCGGAAATAGACAAGGCTTCTACAACGTTAAAAAGAGTTAAAATCTTTTTGGAGTCATCGTCTAGTTCTCTAGGTTTATCAGAGAAGAGAGGTCTTGGCAAAATGCATTTAATAAAATTTTCTCCTTCAATAACCTCAGGAGGGCTTAATCCTTTTTGTTCATAGCTATTAAATAGTGTGATGAATCCGGATCCTAGTTTTTCTATGTATTCTGCTTCTCGAAATACTTTGCAAATCACATTATTGCGAATATAGGTAAGGCCGTGTCTTAAACTGCGGCTATCGAGCGGCCCAAGGAAGACTCCGGGGCTGAAGAATTCAATGCGATTATTATAAATAGCAATTTTTGTAGGCCCGTTAATGTGGTAGTTTCGATGGATGATGGCATTTAAAAGAACTTCTCGAATGGCTTCAAGAGGGATTTCAAACTCTTCTTGTCTTTTAGGTTCTTTAATAGAAAAGGAGCGGTTGAGCCGGCTAAGAATAAAGTTATAGGCCATTTCAAACTGTTCAAATAATGTTCCTGTGCAATCGATTGTGGCAATTGTTTCTCTTCCGCTAATGCCAGAGAAATGAGAGCAAATGATCATAGCTTCTGGTAGGAATTTTTGAGGTTTTTTACCAAATAATAAAATACCCCCTATTGTTGGATAGGATAAGGAATGCTCTTCAACAAGAAGGTTGTATGTAGATAAAACTGGAGTGGTGAGCGTTTTTACTTTTTTCAATCCTTGTCTTTCGTTTAAAAATTGAAGGATTTTTTTTTCGTCAAGATCATCTTTTTCTGCGTAGTATATGGGCATTGTATCAAAAGATCGACCTGTAGATTGCCACTTGAGTTCCTCGATCATTTCAGGAGTTGCTCTTACTGTAGATCTCCCCAATCTAACAAATGTTCCTTTTCCAAGTCCTTCAGATTTGCGAAAATAGGGTTTATTCATCCCGGGAGATACTTCGATGATAAGTAAGTTTTTGTTTTCAATTCGTTGAGAATAGACAGCTGGGAGAATAGGGGGATTGCAAGCATCGAAGATTCCTTTGTTAATATATTCCATAAGCTGTTGAATATCTTTTTCAGGAATTCCTGTAATAACTCCATTCGAATCCACTCCTAGAATGAGTTTTCCACCATTTCGATTGCAAAATCCAATTATAGTTTTGATGATTTGATCATTTGCCGGAATTTCTCGTTTAAACTCAACTGTGGAAGATTCTTCGTCCGGATATTTCATAAATTTTGTCCTTTCAAGGGATTAAATCCTTATTTTTCTATACCTCACAGTGTACTAGACTGAGTTGAATGAGTCAAATAAATGTTTTTTTTCGACTCATTCAACTCAGTCTTTGATTTATTGAGGTATAAGAGGTGGCTTAAATAAATATATTTTTAATATTTATTTTCTTATACATAAATATATTTTTATATTGTATGAGTGGATCTAAGCATATATGGATAATGCAAAAGGTATAGTCATGCAAAAAATAGAGCTATTATTTTGGAGATTTGTTGTTTTAGGGATTTATCCGAGTCTACTTATGGCATTACCAACTTCTTCTGAAGTGGTATCAGGGGATGCTACGTTTAACTACGAAGATGCAAAGACGCTTATTATACAAGCGAAAGACCATACGATTATTCAACATGAAAAATTTTCTATTGCAGAGGGGGAAAAGGTTCGATATGTGCAACCTGATTCATCGTCTGTTGTGTTAAGTCGCGTTACAGGAAAATATCCTTCTATTTTGCTTGGAGAACTTGAAAGTAATGGCAAAGTTTTTCTTGTTAATCCTAACGGTGTTTATTTTGGAAAAGAAGCTAGGGTAGATGTGGGTTCCTTAATTGTCTCTACATTAGATCTAACAGATACAGATTATCTGCAAGAAAGATATTCCTTCTTTCAAGGTGAGGAAGAGGGGAAGATTGTGAATTTGGGAACCATTCAAGCTAAAGATGAGGGATCTATTATTTTCCTTTCTTCTGACATCCATAATGAGGGAACTATCTTAGCAAAGACGGGGACTATTCTTTTAGCGGCAGGAGAGAAAATTACGTTAGATTTTCTAGGCGATGGTCTCGTGGAGTTTGCTGTAGAAGGGACTTTAGAAAAAAGCTTGATTTATCAAGCCGGTAGCATAGAGTCCCTTAAAGGACATGTATATCTTACTATGGGATCTCTTACTAAAATCACAGAGCATCTAATTAATACAGATGGAATTTTGGTTGGAGAGCAGCTTATAGAGAAAAATGGGAAGATCTATCTAACAGAGAAAAGTCAGATTGTAGCAGAGGCTATTGAAATAGCCGGAGTAGAGGGAGTAAGTCTTCAGGTAGAAGGGTCTTTAAAGACAAGCGGAGGTTCTATTCATCTTTTTGCAGAAGAGATTTTACTACAAAAAGGGGAGATGAACACCTCTCATGCCTTGGGAGGAGGAGAGATTCTTGTGGGGGGGGGTAGGCAAGGAAAAGGGGGGTATTTCCTTGCAGAAGAACTTAGTGTAGGTCCTCTTTTTTCTATTAGTGCAGATGCTTTAGAAATGGGAGATGGAGGACAAGTAATTCTTTGGTCTCAAGGTTCGACTACTTTTAATGGATCTATCTTTGCCAGAGGAAAAGGCTTAGGAGGTAATGGAGGGTTTGTTGAGACATCAGGACTTCAGATTTTAAGGGTGGAAACAGGTAGAGTTGATATGGAGGCTTTGCAAGGGGAAAGAGGCACTTGGTTATTAGATCCGTTGCAAATCACGATAGGAAATAAAGTAGATAATCCAACTCTATTCGAGTTAGGGGATCGTAACGATGTAACATCTATTTATACGATTAGTCCCCACATACTAGAGGAGAGCAATTCTCACGTAGTGCTTTCAGCTTCAGGTGAAGGAGGGTTGATCACAATTTTAAGTCCTATTGCAATGAAGGTAGAAGGGGTTGGATTGACTTTATTTGTTCCAGAAGATTCAGGGGTGATATCGCTATATAACGATATCACGACAAAAGGAGGAGCTCTTCGCTTTGAAGGACCCCTTTTGCTAGGAGAGAGTGGAAGTAGGGTATTGGATACAACGCAAGGAAATCAAAGTCGTGGCGCTTCTATTTTCTTCGGAGGAACTGTAGATGGGTCTTTAGATTTAAAAGTGGCAGGTGGCTCTAGGGGGAATGTGCAGTTTACTCAGGTAGCAGGAGGTCGTACGCCTTTAGCAGGACTTGAAGTTGTAAATGGAGCAAAGCTTTTTCTTGCAGAAGACATAGTGACAGCCTCTGGGGCTGTCACTATTGCAACCCCAATTGTTTTGAAGGGAAATGCAAAAATTGACACAACAGCTAGAGGGTCTTGTCCAAGAGGAGCTTTAATTGATTTAGAGGGGACGGTTAACGGGACCCATAAACTATCCTTAGAGAGTGGGACTATGGGATCAATTATAGTGGGAGCTGGAGCTACGGTTGGACAGACGACATCTCTTTCGGTCTTGCACATGAAAGGGGCTCATATCGCTATTAATAGCAATATGACGGCAAGTGGAGGTACGATGATTTTTGATGGACCTGTTAGCATTGGGACTGATCTTACCTTAACAGATACAGGCCCTACAGGGATTATTTTTCTAGGAACGCTTGGTTCTTCAGGAGGAGCTCATTCTTTAACACTGAACGCTCCTGTTGGTAGGATAAGTTTTTTAGATACAGTTGGAAGCGTTGGATCTCCTTTACAAAATCTGACAGCTACCTCAAACAATATCCAAATTGGACAAGATATCATCTTAAATAACCAGCTTACGATGGAGGGTCCTGTTGTGCTTTTAGGAGATGTTACAATAACAGGATCAACTTTGCTTTTTTCAAGCACGATTAATGGAGCCTATAATCTGTCTTTAGATGCTGGGGCCTCAGGAACGATTGTGATAAGCAATCAAATCGGAAACCTAGCAAGAGTTAATACATTAACGTTTATAGAAGCCAGTGGAATTACAACACAGGGGATCTATGCAGATCGTATCATTCAAACGGCTGGGACTACTTCTATCTTTAATGAATTTTTAGACACAGTAGATGTAGGTGGAATCTCTTTAACAGGGACTACATTTTCTTTTGGAGGAGGGATCCATACTCAAAATGGAGGGGGTGTTGTCATAAATAATAGTGGCGTTATGACAGCTTTAAATTCTATTGATGTAACTACTTCAGGATCTTTCGTACAAAGTGGCGCAGGCGATGTAGATTGGATGGGGACAATTGTAACGCGAAATAAAAACATCACTTTTGCAGGAGATATAACTCTTATAGGGCCTTTATCTTTAAGTACAGGAAATAGTGGAGCTGGAAACATTATCTTAAGTGGGCTTGTCGATGGAGCTTATCCTCTTTCTTTTACTTCGGGGATAGGCGATCTGACTTTAACAGGGGCTTTGGGATCAGGGACACCTCTTGAAGATGTGACGATCTATTCAGTTCGTAATGTAATAGCTAATGATATCAGCGCTTCAAGTGTAACTCAGGTTGGTGGCTTTGGTACGGGTAATTATCTAGGAAATATAACGACAACGGATGCTCTTGGAATTAATTTAGTAGCCACCTATTTAAATTTTGCAGGACTTTTGGGGGATAAGATACTTAGGACGACCGGAGGGAATATCGTGGTTAACTCTATTTATTCGGCTATTAACTCATTGATTAATCCCGTTGTTATTGACATTAATAATGGTCAAAATGGAACTCTTTTTGTGGGTAGTTCTAATATAGGATATTTTTCTTGTCCTACTCTTTCAGCTCAGTTATTAGGAACCGTGCGTTCTAACATTCCTTGTTCTGTAAGATATAATGGGACAGTTTTTGTTCCTGAAGATTGTCCAACACCATTGATTGATTGAGGTGTATAAGGATATATGAAAAAAAACAGTTCGTACTGCTGGATGATGATCTTAGGATTATTTCCTGCTATTTCTTATGCGTTACCTGTTATGGATGAGATAGTATCGGGGGATGTGACCATCTCATCTCCTGATGATCAGTCTATGGTGGTGAAAGCATCGGATCGAGCTATTATTCAATATCAAGATTTTTCTATTGGACTTGGAGAAAAAGTTCAGTTTGTTCAACCCAAAGCTTCGAGTGTTGTATTAAATCGTGTGGTAGGAAATGATCCCTCTTCTATTTTTGGGTCTTTGACAAGCAATGGAAAAGTATTTCTTGTAAATGCTAATGGCATCTACTTTGGGCCCTCTGCTGAAGTGAATGTAGGTTCTTTAGTAGCCTCGACTTTAGATATGTATGATCAAGATTTTGAAGAAGGGAGATGGAGTTTTAAACAGACAGGTTTAAATGCTTCTCTAAGTAACCAAGGCTCTATTAATGCACAAACAGACGTTATTTTATTAGGCTCTAAGGTAGTTAATGAAGGGCAGCTTACAGCTGAGGTCGGCAAGGTAGCTATAGGCGTTGGAGAAAAAGTTACTTTGAATTTCGCCCAAGATAAGATGATCAGTTTTTCTATGGAAGGAGTCCTTCCGGATGCAGAGATTGTAAATTTAGGAGTTTTAGAGGCTTCTCAAGGAGAAATCCTATTATCTCTTAATACAGCTCGTAAAATTATCGATGCTGTGATTAACACAGATGATGTTTCTTCAGGAGCTACTATTGCAGAAGAAAACGGAAAAATCTTTTTAAAAGGGGGCTCTTCTCTTATAGGGAAAACAGTTTCTGTTTTGGGGGGAGAGGGTGTTTTTCTTTCTGTTGAAGGGGATGTGAGGGCTATACAGAGCGTGTCCTTTAATAGCTCTAAAGTTGTATTAGGAAAAAGCTTACTACAAGCTTCTGGTGGAGAGATTAGCATAAATGCTAGAGAGCTAGTCATAGATCCCTCTTCTGTTATTTCAACAAGTGCTATTCAAGAAGGGAATGGGGGGTACATCACTTTCCGAGCTAATGAATCTATTTCTTTGCAAGGAAGTTTTTTTGCTAAAGGGGGAGAGATACTAGGTGATGGAGGTCTAGTTAAAATCTATTCTGAGGGGGTATTGGATGTAGGTTCTTTCACTGTGGATACAAGTGCGACTCAAGGTGAAATGGGAACTTTTTCTTTTAATCCTCATACTTTAGAAGGAATAAATATAGCAAGTAGTCCATCCCATCTACATATAGTCTTAAGGGGAGATGGAAAAATTATTTCCCCTATTACCTTAGAGCAAAAAGGGGCCAATCTTACTTTAGAGGCAAGTCATCCGGAAGATGTTCTTTATTTAGGGGCCAATCTTTCTACGCAAGGGGGTGAGATCTTAGTGAAAAACCCGTTGCAGCTTTTGGGAGAAGAGCCCATTTATATCGATTCTCAAGGAGCTGATATTATCTTTAAAGGGACGATCGATGGTTCTATTTCCTTAGCAGATCTTATTTTGGAACCCGGAAAAACTGGAAGTGTTTATTTTAAACAATCTCTAGGCCTTAGAGTTCCTCTTGGGGGCTTAAGGGTTGGTGAAGGTCAGGCGGTCTATGTATCAAAGAACTTGGTAACAGGTGGAAAGAGCGTGATATTCCACGCTCCTTTACAACTTACAGTGGATAGTAGAATAGATACAACGGCTGGAGGATCTCAAATAGAGGGTTCTGATATTCTTCTTGGGGGAGGGGTCGTAGGAAATAACAGACTGTATTTGGATGCAGGACTTAAAGGTGTTATCACAGTAGAAAAAGGGATTGGAGTTCATGGCTCTGTTTTATCTGCTGTTTCCATGAAGGGATCTGCGATCCATTTAACAGGAGATGTTAGGGCAGACGGAGGAACCATCATTTATAATGGGCCCGTCTATCTTTCTTCTGATGTGACCATGATAGATACAGGCCCTACAGGGATTATCTTTTTAGGCTCATTAAATAGCATGGGGTCTCCAAGATCTGTAACTCTTTCTGCTCCTGTAGGAAAGATTATCTTTTTAGGGAAAGTAGGGGATGTGAATCCTTTGCAAGACCTCTCAGTATCATC
>ORMF011332016.1_pt1 | contig 11499 bp, 10 predicted proteins | sample 1779871 | NCBI WGS metagenome assembly ORMF01 (sample SAMEA104232316, study PRJEB22302) | groundwater metagenome | biome: forest; feature: aquifer; material: groundwater | place: USA | collected 2011-08-07 | depth 5.4 m
CACATAGAGCCTTTCCGTGATCTGTTTTTTGCGCGGCAGGGGGCGGGGTTGCAGCTATGGAAAAGGCTATGTGGATGGCGATGCGGAACCCACGGATACGCCCCTTACAGCAAATAGCACGAACATCATATCACCTTTTGTGGTAGTGCGTGAGTCTGTGCTGCTTGCTGCTCAGGGCGTATCCGTGGGTTGGTGGAGGGCGCGCACTTTATCTCGTGCGCTAGGGCGCACGAACATGCGGACAGCCCTCCCCAGATTCCCTTTCCCCAACCCTTTTCCTCTGGGGAGGGCTGACTGATTCACGATGTGAGCCGCTGAGCGGCTCAGACGGTGGGAAATGAGCCACTGCGTGGCTCATGGGTTTTGGGGTATGTGCTTGCCCACCCTCCCACCGCGCACATCCGGTGTCCGCTCGCTGGCGCGAGCGGAAGGGGCTCCCTCGAAAAAAAAGATGTTGAAAAAAATTCTTGCGTAAATCATTTCGTGGTAAAATAGAGTGTCGGCGTGGTCGAACCAATGAGTCTAATCCATAAATCATATGGCAAAAAACTTAATACGAACCCATAAGCGAGTAGCGTCAGCCGCATCAAAAGCTTTGCGTAGTGCAAGGTCTGGAAGATCGGTAAAGTCTATCGCTGGTTCAGCCCTCGTGAACAGAAGGCGAGGTTCGGGCAGAGGTTAACCTGAGCATAACGTGCTGGATTATAGAGAGCCCGCGGAGAAGGAGAAAAGATTGTGTTATGGATACTCACCAACGGCGCTAGAAAGGCACACCTCACTCACAAAAGCCACGCAAGCGTGGCTTTTGTTTTTTGCTCAGTGGCTCATCTCACACCATTTGAGCTGGTGGGTAAATATCAGATTTGCATTAGTCATTAAAATATTGGTCCCAGAACGGATTAATCAGGGGCTGATATTCCTTAGGTCCAAGGTAAATTAATTGATTATTTTCCCACAAAAAATATTGCGGGATTAGGTCATAGCCGCGAAACGGAGGATCTTCGCCTTCTGGAATAATGTTTAAATAAAAACATCTTTGCGTACTGCGCGTTTCCTTTATATCTTCCTTAGAACTTAGGATAATTAGGTTACTGCCTTTTTGGAAAGTCAACGAGAATCGGTAATTATGGTATGGAAATTCATATGCCTTACCGTTTGTCCTATCAATAATCCAAATCGGCCCATCCCACCCCGTCATGCCAACTCCTACTATATTGTATTTTCCATCAAAATTGACTTCTTTTGAATCTAACTGGTCGTTAATTCCAGACCTAAACATTTTTGCTGTTTTTCTTGAGTTCAGATCGAGGTTTGAAAGAGTTTTTGGTTCAACATACTTAGTCTTGTATTTTTCAAATGTGAACTCTTTTGACAAGCTCTCACTGGCCAAATATTCGTCTTGTTTCTTGTAGCCGTTAAGACATTCCTCATCTGCATTTTTTTGATTACTTTCAACCGCGCTATCAGTCGAATTCTTCGGAGTTACTCTATTATCCTTTACCGTTATACGTAACCACACGAAAAACAGGACTACAAGAATCAAAATCCAAATCAGAGACTTCATTTTCATCGAGTTAAAGAAATTTAGCCATCATACGCCAATCTTTTTTTTGTTCCTCAAAACTTCTTGTAATTCCGGCTCTGTTCGATGTGTGGTAAACCGGGTAAATTATTGGGTTCGTATCATTTATTACTTTGCCAACGTCTGACAGTCGATGATTTCTTAATTGTTTTGATTCTTTGAAAATCATCTTTAACGCCTTTAGTGCAGTTCCACCTACCGCCACAATCAGTAGAGGCTTTATTGTTTGTATTTGATCTTGAAGAATTGGCACAGAGGAGACTATATTGGGTGGTGTGTCTGTATAGTTCGGATCGTCTGGATACCACAAACAAGTATTGGTTATGAAAATGTCCTTTCTTGGAATGTTTATTAAACTAAATAGTTCTTTGAATCGCCTTGCTGACGGGTCTGAATTATCGAAAGATACAAACCCCGTCTCTCCTGGCCCCACTCTGCCAGGTCTTTCGTTAATAAACATTATTTTTGCACCGACAAAACCATTCTTTTCATCAGGCTTAGGGATAAGTACCCTTTCCCCATTGTTACATTTTTCGCACCGGCTTCGGTATTGTTCAAAAAAATCTATTTTTTTCATAATTTATGTGGCTCAATTCCCACCATTTGAACCACTGACTGGATCATATCGTGCATGACCATCGGGGCCGACTTTATTTAACTTTCCATAAATCTGCTGTGTTAATTGGTCTCGTACGATGATTCGGACAGACATCGAGGAGTTGTGTTGTCTAAGCCATTCGGCAATTGTCGGGATTATAATTTCAGCTGATTCTGGATGTGGCCAACCGTAAACACCTGTTCCGACGGCAGGGAAAGCAATTGAACTTACACCCAGAGATTCCGCTACATTAAGACTGTTTTGATAGCAGGAAGCGAGAAGTGTTCGTTTTTCCTCAATACTTCTTCCTGGCATATAGTATTTTGGTGCTACTGTATGGATTACGTATTTTGAATGCAATTTAAATCCTGGCGTGTATTTTGCCTGTCCGACAGGACAGCCGTTGAGAGCTTTGGTTGCCAGAGCAAGCTCGGCTCCCGCTGTACGATGGATAGCCCCACATACTCCTCCGCCAGGGAGAAGTGCCTCGTTGGCCGCGTTCACGATAACGTCAACGTTTTCTTCAGTAATGTCGCCGACGACTACCTCGATTTGATCTTTTGTTTTCATGCTATTTACAAATCATCATTCAACTCTTCAGCTTCGTCAATGACTGTTAGAAGTTTTGATAAAAAATTTCTCATACTCTGTAGTGTTCGGCCCAATTCGGATCATCATGGCCAGCAGTTGATCTGTTGGTTGTTCTTTTAGTTCGACCCAACGACCACAGTAAAAAATCCAAGACTTTTTGCGCCGACATGACTTTAGTAGTAGGGACAAATTTCATATTGAAAGCTTGAATAACTTTTTTAATCTCGCTATTCTCGAGCAATTTCTGATATATGTTGATAAGTTCGGAATAAATATTTTCTGCAGATTCTATCTTGGCGTCTTTTGTTTTCCCCGACACAGCTTTGTGAAATACACGTCCCACTTCTGCATCAAAAATCGGCGCGGTGTTATCAATCGTGTGAATTAATTTAGTTGCAAAGCTGAACTGTATCGTATTGTTTTTTCTCAACGTGGGAAATTCATACAATTTATCCAATATCTTTTTTAGATCAACTGTTCCTTGACTCATGAGTACAAAATACTCCGCTTTTTGTATTTCGCTTAACCCCGCTCCGTCGAGTCGATAGAATGATCTATGTACAAATTGAAACAAACGATTTTGCAATATATCGCCTCGCTCAAACTCTTCTTGAAGCCACAGATAAACGTCAACGCTTTCTTGGCTAATGTTCTCAAATAATTCTTCTTGGTACGCGCAAATCTCTTGTGTTATTTCTTCGATTGTTGCGGATTTCATGGGTGATTTAGTTATATCGCTGGTTCGTATCGTGCGCGACCGTCTGGCCCGACTTTGCGTAAGCGACCCTCGCGCACAAGCTGCGCGAGGTAGCGCGTAGCGGTGGCGTCGGAGACACGCAGGAGCTTCTCGACGTTGTCGTTGGTAATACTGTGCTTTTCGGTGGCAAGTTTCAATATCTTCTCAAGCTTTGCTTTCTTGCGGAATTGGATAGAAGCAAGGGCTTTGGCGAGGAAAGAACGAGGGTTTTGGGCTTGTATTACTACTGTGGGTTGTGGGGTGGGTGCAGGAGTGGGCGGTGGCTCAGCTGGAGCCGAAACAGGGGCGGAAGGTGGATTTTGCGGCTCTGGGGCTGGAATCGGAGGGGTCGGCATTTGCTCTATTTCGATAGTAACAGGGCTTGCAGGGGCTTCTGGGGCCACAGGGGGCATAGTCGAGGTCTCGGAAACGCCCGTACTGGTTGGCACTGGCTCTGTAGGGCTCTGGATGGCTATGGGGGCACCAACAGGCACAGATTGTGGCTCTGCTGGGGTTTGTGTGGGTTCGTTGGGGGTTATGGGTTGAGATGGAGCGTCGGGCATATTAGTTATTTTTTTCGATCTCCTCTTCGACTTTATTTTTTGCCACATCAAGTAAGTCTTTACTTTCTTTTCTTAATTTATGGCTTTCTTGAATTCTTTCGGCAATTTGTTTCTGGATAATTTCTTTGATCAGCGGTATTCTAATATATTCTAGTTCCGTTTTTGATATTGCCGTCAAAATTGTCCCTTTTGCCCCCCTCTGCATCAATTCTTGAATAATATTTGACTTAAAAAGGATCAAGAGGCTTTCGGGGTTGATTTTATTCGAATTAAGAACAAAGAAACCCGTTGAGCAAAGAGTGTTATCAAATTCTTTATCCACAATTGCACAGGAGGATAGTGAACCCTCGATAGAAGAAATGATGACATCGCCAACATTTATTTTTCTTCTTGCCCTAGACGGCAAATCTCCTCCAAGTTCTTCTTGATAATCTCGTATGTACCCTTGGTTAGAAATATTGGAAAGCGCAAGATATTTGTATTTAACATCTTCTTTCGGTGTGAAATTCCTGTCCTTAAACTTTATTACATTCTCCAAAGTATCAAAACCCCCTTCGTACTTTTCAATTTTCTCAATGATGTTCTTATATTTTGGCTGAAAATACTCACTATCACATCTCTTTGCTCGGTCAATCTCCTTTTTTGTAGTGCTAAATGAAAGTGTCTGTTTAATCTGGTAGTCCAACAATCCAAGCTCCTTGAGTAAAAGCTTTTCAGCTTCATGGTAAAGGAGTTTTGATTGAGTTTGCTTATGGTGAGACAGCGACACTAAAGAATCAATTGTTTTGTTGAATCCATCAGAAAATGTCGGTACGGGAATTTGCTTTAAATCTGGTAAGTTAAAGCCTTTTTGAATTGCACCTCTCTCGTTTCTCATCAACAAAGATTTACCGTACTTTGTATCAAGATAAATCATTAAAAATTCAGGGTCGATCTTGTTCGCACGAAAGACTGTACTCTTGCAGCTAAAGATTGCCGGGCCGAAAGAGTCTCTATAAATTGCAACATTTCCAAGAGTCCCAACAACGGTTATTAAAACGTCGTTGTTTTTAAGATGATATCTAGGTAATGAATCAAACTTTGCTTTAGTAATTGCCGAATTATCAACGTCAACTAGAACTCCGTTCTTAACATCTTTACCTCTGATATACTTGTATTTTTTTTCCTCAACGTAATCCTCTGTTTTTACCGTCGAGCCAAAAGGGCCGATTATAAATTTCCCTAGGTTTTCTAAGTAGGAAAAACTGGAATTTGTAATCAGTTTTTCAGCAAGCAAATTAAAGGGCTCAAAAAACTCCGCATCATATCTATGAGCTTCTTTTATCCCAGAATATTTTATATAGCTTATTTGTGCCATAGATTATTGTAAACCATCAAATTTCAGTTTGATAAAATCAAAAACTTTTTTGAACTTCGCTTTCGTCTCGGGAGACAACTCAAAATCACCTTCGCTTATGAACAAGCTTTGAATGGCCGTATTAAACTCACTTTTTTTGTATGTCAGACTTGCTGGAAATGCCTTTTGTTGTATTGCAAGTCTTTCTTCTTCAGTAAAAAGGCTCTCTGTCTTAAATCTGTCGAAGGACTCGTCCACATCCTTGAGAATATGTAAGTTTTTTTCCAACTCTTGACTGATATTTACTATGTAGTCTCTTTTTGCATCTTTTCCCGCCTTGTCCGCGTCAAAAATTGCAATGAACTTGCGGTTATTCGCCAGATATTCTCTAAAGATATTCTCGTATGTACCCACTCCTCCCCCTGGGTAGAAGTTAAGGCTATATACCTCTGATGCAAAAAACTTCTTTTCTATAAGATGGAACGTGTAGTAATCAAATTTGCCCTCAAAAAAAACAGTATTTCCGCTAGAAGCAAAAGGGTTGTCCACAAATTCTAATACATCCAAGATCGGTTTGAAATGGGTTTCCTGGTCAGGATAATCAGCAACAAATTTCCTATATGGTATGGCCTTTATATCTTGTCTAAAGTCCCAATCATTTTCTTTAGTTCGCCCCTCATCTTTTACAACAAAAGCATTAAGGATTGATTTTCTGTTTATCAAATAAGGACTATGAGTAGAGTAGATTATCTTTGCTTTAATTGTAAGATTCTCGAAGAGGGTTAACAACTTTTGTTGAGAGCGTTCGTGTAAATTGTTAGCAGGCTCATCGAACAAAAATACATACTCTCCTTGCTCTCCATCTCTTCCTTTTCTAAATTCAGTAAAAAGAATGAATCCAAAGAACCATCTGAACCCTAGGCTCCTTTCATTTATTAAAAAGGGGCTCGTCCCCTCGCTTACCTTGATTTGCAGATAGTAGCCGATATTATCGTTGTTTGTTTCTATCAAAATATTTTTACTGGGGCCTGGAAAAATATCGTGCCACGGAGTAAGTATCTTTCTGTTTAAGATAGTTGCTATTTCATTCTTTATTTGCCCAGCAGCTGTTTGTTGCGCGGGATCAGCAGTTGCTTTTAGTTTAGTTAGAAAGTCTGTTATTTTATAAGTAGAATTCTGGCAATGCAAAATATCATCGACGATCTGTCTGTATTCTTTTTGTATCTCTTTGTCTTTTTCACTAACGGCTAAAGTTTCTATGTTTTCGAGATAAATTTTATCTGGGAAATCAAAGAGGAAATTTGGGAAATATAGAATTTTTGGTATGCTTTTCTTAATCTCAACTACAAGCTCATCCCATATAGGCTTATTGCTATCATACAACTTGCTGTATCTTCGCGCTGGAGGGGTCTTCGTCCTTATTTCAGGAGTAGAACTCCACAAGGAGCTTGTCTTTTCATATGTGGCGTTTTTATAAGAGTATCTTTTTGTTAAGATTAATTTATCAATCTTTTTTTCTAGATGTAGAGATTTACTTGTTAGAAAATTGCTAATAAGCAAATTGTCAGTATCGTCCAGATCCAATGTGGCTACCACCTCAATATCTCCAGTAAAGCTACCCGAATCTTTCTTGTGAATTATCCCGTGTCTTTGTGGTCCCTCCAAATCCTTTTGAAAAAAGTAAATTGCCTCCAAGATGGTTGTTTTTCCACTTTCATTGAGCCCAACTAATGGAAATACTTTTCCATTAGGCAACTTGAACAACTCTAGGGAGAGATTATTTATACCCTTGTACTTCTTAATCTTAAATTCAGTGTATTTCATAGCAAAACATATCAAGCCCTAAACCTTCCAAAAACTTAGTTTCTGTTTTTTTGCCCATTTTTCAAATTCGAGGGCAATATCTTTAAGATCATGCTTCTGTATGAGGTGGTTGTGTTCGTCCAGTCTTCTCTCTCCTCCAGCATTCGTTTCATAAACCTCTTCACCAGAATTATCCTTTCCACTCATCTCACTCACAGCCATAAACACCTCGTAGTCAGCAACTTTTGGATTTAGCTTCTCGTCCCATTTCTGAATAAACAATACGGATGTCTTTGTGCCCGTGTGTGGCTTGAAGGTATTACCGTCAAGTCCAACCACAGCAACAAGCCTAGCTCTTGTCATCACAAAATTCCTTATCTTTTCGTCAGAAGTGTTGTTGAACCTTCCTTGTGGCAGAACGATCGCCATTCTTCCGCCCGGTTTTAAGAAGTCTAAATTTCTTTCGATGAAAAGAACGTCGCGAGAAACCTTGCTTGATTTTTTACCTTTTGAGTCAAAGGCAACTTCATAATTCGAAATTAGCCTTGAATCTTTGATGTCTCCCGCAAAAGGAGGATTTGCCATCACGATATCAAAATTAAATTCTTTAGGATTTTGGCGATCCTTGGCAAGATCAAGTAGCCTATAAAATCCCTCAAGATATGTTTTACCCCATGAATTATCCTTTAGCTTTTCTTCCCATCTCGTATAATCAAGAGTATTAAGATGCAAAACATTAGTTCTTCCGTCTCCTGCGATCATGTTAAGCGTACGCGCAACACGAACAGATTTTTCATCAAAATCGATACCAAAAACCTTATTCACATAATCTCTCTGTTCGCCCGTTAGTTTCTGGTTAGAAAAATTGGCAAACTGTGCCTTTCCTTGATTAAGAAGCTTCTGCCAAACATTAAAGAGAGTATGCACCGTAAATCCGCAACTTCCACACGCAGTATCAATCATGTATTCGCTTGGTTGCGGATTCATCATGTACACGCACATGTCTATCACATTTCTTGGGGTGAAGTATTGTCCCTTTTCTCCTTTTGCTGATTTATTTACTAGATATTCAAATGCCTCATCAATAACTTGAAGGTTGGAGTTAAACAGCTTTACATTTTGTAAAAATCCAACACAGATTTGGAGATGATTTTCGTCAGTGATCCTTAGTGGCTCACCTTTTTCAAAAATTCCTTGCCATTTATCCTTAGCTTTTTGATACAAAGCGTTGATGACCTCTTTTGTGTGGTGAGCGTCGCCACGGCTTCTGAACTCTAACTTTCGATATTCAGTATTATCAATTTTTTCTAGAGTTTGCTTATCAGTTAAGGCGGAATCTTGTTTTTTAATAAGCTTAAATTGTGCCTCAATATTTACTCTATCATCAGCACTTTCCATTTCATCGTAGAGTTTGGTGAAAATGAGCTTGAAGACCTCTTCAAATACGTCTACCCCTGCATTCGACAAAACTTCGTCCTCCATTTCCTGGATAAGATCTTTTAGTGATTTTCTTTCCTCTGTAAGTCTATCCTTCACCATCAACTCAAGATAGGTGAATCTTTCATTCTTTACATCATCTATTGTTTCGCTGTATTTCGGTATATCAGAAAGAGGTTCAAAGTAGTTTGGATCAAGTCTTTCGTAATAATTTATTTCTGTTCCATTTGTCCAAACAGCTAGCGGAGCGCCAGTGGCATTTGTATAACTCTTTAACTGGTCCTTACCATCTTTAGCGCTATGCTTTTTGATTTCAAGAACACAGTAAATACTTGTCTTGTCAGTTTTGTTCAAAATAACAATATCAGCAAACTTCTTTTCCCTTCCAAAACTAACAGTGTACTCAACATCTATCAGATCCGCAGCATAACCATATTCATTGATTAACTTATCGAGCATAAGCTGCCTCACTATTTCCTCAGGCTTCACTTGAATCTCCTTATTCCTTTTGAGACATGTGAGGAAAAGCTTGTCACCCTTCTCGAAAATACTATTTTCTATCCTATCAATACTTTCTGGGGAGAAAATCGTAAGATCGTATTTCCCATCGGATCTTACAAGTTGAGCTAGTTGTATTTTTTGCATAATCTATTTAATTAACTCATCAATCGACACCCCCAATCCTTTCGCAATCTTCGCAACGGTCTGTATTGAGGGCTTTGTGATAACGTTTGACTCAATTTTGGTAAGGGTTTGGTAAGGAAGGTTTGCCTTCTTTGCTAACTCCTCCTGCGTTAAGTCCTTTTTCTTCCGCAACGCTTGAATTTTATCCCCGATTTCTTTTTGTTTTTTGCTATCCATAGTATACTAGTTATGGCATTGAGACTCAAGTGACAAGCTAGATGATATTAGCACGAAGATGGCTCTGCCTCAATCAAATAATGTCTTTCAAAAATAGCTTTCTTTTCCCACCCAGCAGCCCCGCAAAAGCAGTTAGTTGGGGAAGGCGGATTTTGCGTGTCTGCTCTCCCACCCTTTAAGGATATTTTTGAAAGATAGCTGCAACCCCGCCCCCTGCCGCGCAAAAAACAGATCACGGAAAGGCTCTATGTGGATGGCGTGCGGGCGAGACGCTGAGCACAGCGGCTCGACGGTGGGGGCGCACCATGTGAGTCACCACCAGATGTCGAGCGTACTTTGAGGGTCAGCGTCAGCACCACACGCCGAGCGGATGAACGGCCCGCGAGCACGCGGGCAGGGATTCAGTTCGGTGCTTTGTCGAAGTAAGTTCGAGCAAAGCGCAGTATTAGTCCACCGAGACAGACGTTTTGAAAATCGGTCATATCGAAAGCGTATTGCTTCGTAATACGCGCGGCATCCGAATCGCGGCGGGCCCGAGCGGCGGCCGTGAAATCGTACAAATCGCCCCAGCGCATGGAAACATTCAAACCAAAAACTCACTGTGTCCTCTACGTCCGTAAATCAACGGAGGAGGATGATCGTCAGATTATGAGCATCGAAGCACAGCTCTTCGAATTGCAAGAGTTTGCTCGTAGAGAACACATTGAGCTCGTGAAAGTATTCACGGAGTCGAAAAGCGCCAAGACGCCCGGGCGAGAGCAGTTTGCCAAGATGTTGGCCTTCATCGAAACGTCTCATCAGCCACTCGGTATCCTGGCCTGGCACCCCGATCGTCTCGCCCGCAATAGTGTCGATGGAGGGCAAATCATCTATCTCATCGACACAGGAAAGATTGTGTCTTTGCGCTTTCCGACTTTTTGGTTTGAACCAACTCCGCAAGGCAAATTCATGTTGCAAGTGGCGTTCGGTCAATCGAAATATTTTTCTGATAGCTTGGTTGAGAACGTGAAGCGTGGGATCCGCCAAAAACTGCGCAAGGGAGAGTGGTTGTGTTTGGCTCCCCTTGGCTATGTGAATAATCACAAGTCTAAAAACATTGATCCTGATCCGCTGAAGTCTCGGGTGATTGTGCGTGCATTTGAGGAGTACGCCAAGGGGACACATACTTTGGTCTCCCTTGCGCAGTTTCTGGCGGATCATGGTGTTCTGCAGCGAAAAGGAACGCCCCTTGCCAAAGTTTCCGTCGTGAAGCTCCTTACCAATCGAGCGTACCTCGGCTTCATTAAGCATCTCGGTGAATGGCACGCCGGAAACTTTGTGCCAATTATTTCTCCGACCCTGTTTGAAGCAGTGCAGAAGGTGCTCGCGAAACGAAAGCGGCCAAGGAAAAGCAAGGTTGGCCATTCGTTCGCGTTCACAGGCTTCGCACGGTGCGGCGAGTGCGGCTGTGCGATTACCGCGCAGCAGACCATCAACAGGTTTGGTACCTTGTATCGTCACTATCGCTGTACAAAGAAGCTTGGTAACTGCGCACAGCCCTACTTACAGGAATCTGCCCTCGCCGCGCAACTACAGGCACTGCTGCAATCAGTGTCGCTCCCACCCGAAGCGATTGAGGAGATGGAGACGCAGATTACTGCGTGGGAGAAGGAGTCAATCGCAACAGGTGGAAGCGTTGCCCAAAATTTGAAGGAGCAGCTTCGAGCAACGCAGGTGAAGCTCGATAAGTTGGTGAGTGTTTATTTAGATGGTGACATTGAGCGGGAGATCTACCTCAAGCGCAAAGACCTGCTTTTGAGGGAAAAAGCAGGTCTGCTCGAAGCTGAGGAGAATTTTGGTCAACGGAGAAAAAATTGGATCGAACCCTTGCGGAGTTACGTTTTGTCCTTGCAGGAAGCCGCTAATCTGGAAAAAACTTCCGATTATGTCGAATGGAAGAAGTTTTTCCAGAAAATCGGCTCCAACCCTATACTCAAGGACAAAACGGTTTCC
>ORMF011932332.1_pt1 | contig 11499 bp, 16 predicted proteins | sample 1779871 | NCBI WGS metagenome assembly ORMF01 (sample SAMEA104232316, study PRJEB22302) | groundwater metagenome | biome: forest; feature: aquifer; material: groundwater | place: USA | collected 2011-08-07 | depth 5.4 m
ACCGGAAACGGCGGCGGAGCAGCCACCCAAGACCTGGATTTCCCAGCTCCAGGGCGCGGGAGGGCCAGTCCCGCCCCTGACCGTGGGTGCTCTTTTCCGCCGCAGCGCTGCTCCGGCTGATTCCTTCGGCCGAGATCCCGGCAAGACTCTTGAGGTTACCCGGGCCAGGCAGTGCGTAAGGTTCGGGTCGGATACGAGTTGGCCAATTCTTCTTCCGTGTAATTCGGAGGTCGTGCAGAAACAAGACTGGCGCCCAAGCTTCCATCACAGAGGCCAATTGTGTGCGTGCCGGGTGACAGGCTCCTAACGTCGGATCTCCAGGCCTCCACCGCCCGGTGTCTACTCTGGAGGGGGTACTTCCGGACGAGGGTGGTTCGCAGCCGCAGCCGGAATTCCCGGCCCGGTGACGGTCGGAGCGGCAAGAGCCAACACCGCTTGATGTGGGAGCTCCGACATCTTGGAGATGGCTGCTAGCCGGAAGATCCACTCCGGCTCTTTGGCCGGTGTTTGAATTGCCGCTAACTTCATCTCCATTTCGCTCAGCTCCGCCAGATTCTGCATCTGTGATCCCCTGCGCAGGTCTCCAAGTTCCCGAATCGCGGACAGGATCGCAGCGGTGCGGTTGCGCGCCGCGACCACCTTCGTGCCGCTCGGGTTTACCAGGAACGCCTTCTGAGATGGCAGATCCCAGAACTTCACAGGCTGGTCTATAATGGGTTCCCCGAACTTCGTAACAACGTCGGAGATCAACTTCTTGCGGCGCTCGATGTTCCCCCTGAAGATCGTGTCCAGCTCGTTGAAGTCCCGAACAATTACATTCCAGAGCTGGTCCTTATCGGCCATTGTGTGGCCCATGAACTGCTTCCGCCGTGCGCGATGTCGTTTGCTAAGTCCCTCCCGATCGAGAGAACGGATGTGGTAGACGAATTTGTTCAGCCCGAATTTCAAGGCCGCCTTGGGATCGTCTAGGCGCTCCGCACTGAAGAAGTCGCTCATCGCGCTCATGGCGGATTCCCGTATCAGCGCCTCCCAATCACTGCCGATTTCCGGATTCTTCTTGACAGAAAAGTCGTAGATCTGACGCTGGATGTTTTCCCGGTAGGTCTCCAAAGTGGCGGCGAGCGGGTTCATTTTGACGCCGTCTCTGCCAGGACAGGTCCGGTTGCTCAGGCTGATCCGGAGCCCGTCCCTCGTCTGAGGAAGTAGGAAGACGTGCGCGTGAATGTGCGGGTGAGGTCTCTTTGCTTTGTAGGTCCCCATCTGTTTCTGGTAGGCGACCCACCCTTTGTTCCCGTCGACGCGCGCGTCATGGTGCAGTCCCATGATGAAGCAAAACTCGTCTCCGGGATAAAACTTTGACGCCACCGTAGCAAAGGTGTCCTCGGCAACGCGGACCAGAAGGCGGTCGATGTCCACCTGCTGGTGCAGCAAGTCGGTGACCTTGGCTGGATCCATGCTCAAAATAAGACGGAGTCCGAGAATCTTCCTTCCCTTCTTCCGTTGGAGTCGGCAATGCTCTCGAAGATACTCCAACACCGCGTCATTCCCGGTAATTCCTTGCGCGCGGGATATCGCCTCGGTGCGCCCACGGCCGTAACCGTGCACGGTAAGTGCCCCTGGCGGACGACTGGTGAAATACGTCTTGCCTACTGCAATACCGTTCTCGGCTTCCGGCTTATTCTTGTTCTTCTTCGTCTCATCAACGTACGAACCGGCCCAAGCCACCGCGGTCTTGGCTGACGTAACAATTGCCGTTCTTTTCAATACCGCTACTTTGAAACTCATACCTAAGTGAGTTAGTTAGGATTGGTTGGTGCCGCTTCTTGCAGGAACTTGGTCTTGTACATCGCCAGAATCTGCACCGCTTGGTCGCGAAGATACTCGGTCTGGCGGAGGGCTTCGTCCAGGTTGCTGATGCGCGCGTTCATGACCGCTATCAGCGTCGCGGTGGCCGTTTGCTGCGTTCGCAGGAGCTGTTGAAGCGACGCCTCGCTGCCCTCCTTCGAGTAGTCCGTCATCACATGGAGGTAGACCAGTTGTCTGGACAAGCAGAGATCCAGCAGGCTCTTGAAGCGTACGCCATAATGCTCGGACAGCCGAGTAATCAGGTTCTCATGCACCCCGAGCTTGTAGAGGTTATCCAGCAGAGCATCTCGCTCCTCAGGGCTCAATTGATTGACCTCCGTTTTCCCGGCCAGCTTCTTTTGGATCTCGCTAATTTGGTCAGTGATCTTGTCCATAACTTCCTTACTTGGTTGTCGGAATCTTTGCGAAATCCTTGAAGCTGTGGAACAATGTTTTGTACTCTGAGGTGGCGGAGAGTTCCACCATCAGTTGCATGAGCGAGAGCGTCGCCTGCGTCAACTCCTCGGTGCGGTCGGCTAACGACTTCTCAATGACGGCGAGATCGGAGGCGTCTGGGATGTATGCAAGGCCGAGTGTTAGCCCCATGTCGGCGAGGCTATTTACGGCGCTACCGATGGAAACGGAGTCCGTTGGAAAGCCCAATTTCGCCAGTCGATCTACGACATCGGCCTGAACATAGATGCGAGGATTTCGCTGTTTGTTCAAGGGAGGAGTCGCAGGACCGTCCTCAATATCGAGAGCGTCGCTACCCTCAGAAAGGTCAATTTTAACTGTATTACTCATTGCACCATTTTAAGGCAATATTGTGGAAATGCAACATGGCGGGAAATTTGACCTCTGGTGGGGGTGTCCCCCCCCTTCGCACCTCAAATAAAGGCAAAGGAGATCTATGCACCAGAAACCGAAAAAGTGGCATTTTGAATGCAACCGACTTTCCTTTTTTGCCAGTTTTTTTGCAACCGTTTTGCCTGAAAGATCCCTTTTTGGACCCCTGAAACCCCATCTTGTCATCTACCTCTCTCAATCTTGTGTTTTTTACTCCCCTTGTCCCCACTCAAAACCACCCTCATTCCGCCTCCCTGATTATGCCTCATTTTGCTCCCGTTGCCAGCGCCTTTCTCTGATGTCGTGAAATCCCATCCTGTCTCTTCATCCTGTTATGGATCGTGGTGATTGGCCCGGGTGTTTGTCAATGTTGTGTAGGTCGGTCTGATTGTCCGGGGTGATTTCCGGCCTGAACCATCTGAGTTATTTGAGCAGAACTTTGGGGTTTGGTGTGTTGGGTTCTCTTGAATTCCGTCCCGTCGTGTTGGGGTAATCGATCCGGTGTGTCGTGGTGATATGCCGCGTGTTGAGTGTTGGTGCCTGGGTATGTGGTGGCCGGATTGAGTCGGATCGTTGGGTGTTCGTCTTGTGATGTTGGTTAACTATATGTGGATGTGTCATGAGTAATCGTGTTCGGTGTGATTGTCTTGTGAGTGACTGAGAATCATCAGGCTGGTTGAGAGTTGGTGTGGTCCGGGTGGAGTGCGATGGTAATTCCCTGGTGTTTTTCCCTGTCCCATGTGGTACTTCTGGTGGTGTTACCGATCTGCTTTTGGATGTCGTTGTGGGCGGGTATGGCGGTGTCCTGTTGTGCGTGGGTTCCATTTGTTCGTCAAGGTGGTGCGGGATCTGGTGTGACATTTGTGATTGTCCTGATCTCCCCGTGCTACTTTCTTCCGGGTCAGATGCAATCTCTGGGAGAATAGATCGACTTGTGGCTGAGAGTTACGGTTGGATATGGGTGTTGGCCGGGGGGTTATTAGGTTGGACCGATTGAATATCGATCGCTCTCGTGGCCCCATCTTCCCCCGATGTCCGCGTCAAACAGGTCCCTATTCCCTCAATCATGAGTCAATCGGTAATGTTTCCTCGGCGATGCGCGCGCCTCCCCAGGACCTGTTTGATTGTTGGTGAGATCGGTGTCGGTTGCCTGGATGTCGAGCGGGTGTTATCCCCAGGCTGAATCCAATCTCTGGACGCGCAACCGTGTGTGCGCACGGTCTATTCGCGGGCTGTTGTGGTGCTTCTCGTCGTCCAGCCTGCCAATTTCTGAGTTGGACATCCGGCGTATTTTAGTAGAGCTGCTGGTTCGGGCGTTTCTATTTCTCCGGAACGCCCGGTTGGATAGCTCCGGGTTTGGCATCTATAACGGTTGACAATTCCCACCGTCCGATAGTCGGCGTGACTGTTTTTCTGGTGCAAGTTTCCCGTTTGGTTATGTCCGTTTCCGTCTCCATGCCGGGTGTTTTTATCGTCCGGTATTTCGACCGGGCGACCAACCTCGAGCAAGGAGGTCCCAAAATGTGCCGGGGTATTTCGATCCTCCTGGTGATCTAATGTTCTCACCACGATTGTGGATTGATTAAGTCTGGCTGGCAATTATCTCGGGTGGTTGGCATGCAATTCCCCCCGGTGCCTGGATCTGAATTCTCCGGAGGAATGTGCATCTCCGGTGGTATTATAGATGCAGAACCGGCGAGCTTCTCACCAGGCATGGTGCACCATTGGCGGTGAGGTCGATGTTGCTTCCTCCCTGTGCCAGCCACCGAGCCTCGCGAATCTGTCATGCCCGCAGCACAACTATCCCGGGGTAATTCCACCCCGGTTCGCATCGATAGCGGGAGGGCCACGCGCGTGGAACTCCCTTGGGGCTCTCCACCCGCCTGGGAGAATAGCTTCCGGCTGGGAACGTATCAACCCTGCGCAGCTCGTGGAATCTCCAGAGGGTTTCCGGGCGGGTTCCAAATTGGTGTATAGGTTCGAGATCTTGTTTGGGCTTGCTTCCCCCTTGTCGTTTTAGCACGCATGTGTTTCCAGAATCCCCGGGGTATTTCTCAAGTCTCGGTTTCGATGTCCCGTCGCGCGCCAGATGAATCCTCCCGGAGATTTCCCCCGTGCTCTGTTTAATCCGGCAGAGTCCGACGCGGCATCCGACACCGGATGTTGCCGGATAGATTCTCGAGATCTGGAACATTCCCCGTCGCTACCTCCCCGCGATCTGCAGGATACCGGCGGCTTGCCTCCTCCGGTAGGAGCTTCCACTTCCAGGAAGATTGGCAGCACGGTTTCCGCCTGAGATCCAGTTCCGGCCTGACACGTTGGGAGACTCTCCCAGGTAACACACACCCGCCCAGATAGAGGTGGCCGCGTGAGGCCCATCCTCGAGAGACGCCGCCATTGGAAGGAAAGTCGCTCAAGCCCCCGGGACCGGAGGTGGACGTAGGAGTGTAACCCTCCGCGGACTTGCCAGTATGGACCTTGGCTCAGCCCGCCGGCTACCCAACTAACCCGCGAGCCTCGCGACGAAACCTCCCCAAATCACGGAAGGGTTTGGTAACTGCCGCCGCATTTCCCAGGGGAGGCCGCGGTTACGGCAAGAGAGTAATTCTCCCTCGGGTTGCCATTATAGATGCGACTGGGGTTCAAAAAGGTCGCGCGCCGCGGTGGCGGCCGATTGGAATTACCTCCCCGATGCGGCGGAGGCGCCTCGGTATTTCCCAACGGAGTTGGCGGCCGCCGCAGAATGGTGATCCTCACCGGGCCAACCACCTGGATGCAGCAGAGTATCAAAGTTCCCACGGTTTCATCATGGCCGAAGCAGCGGCATCCCCCCGGGCTATATGCGAACCTAGGGAAGCGCTGGAGTCCAGCCTGACTCTCGCTGGCAACTACCCACCGGCGCGTTCTTGCGAGCCACCGGGGGCGAGGTTCAGATGCCCGTGCTGTTCCATCGCTTCCACCTCGGTCGCGATCTCCGCAAAGAGGCAGGGGAGCACAATCGGCGCGGGGAAGCGGCAAAGGCGAGCAAGGTCATACTTCGAGGGGCGTCGAAGCGTCACCAGTCGCGATCATGGCCTTGTCGCGACAATGGCGCGTCGATAATTGCAGAGCGTCGGTGGGCCATCGTCCCTGACACTCAAGATGATGTGGATGGTCTCAACTTTTTTCACCTCCGGCGCGGTAAAATAGGTCGCCCAACCGTTGGTAGTGCTCAGGGAGATCCCGCCCCGGTACGTTCCGGCCTCGCGATATATGAACCACTCTCTGGTCAGCGTATCGCCGTCGGGGTCGCTGGAGCCTGCGGCATTAAGTTCCACCACGGTGCCTGCCTGTGTGTCCCGGTGCAGAATGTCCGACCCGATCCGGTGGTTCACGACTGGGATGGGATGGTGGCTGGCCTTCCTAAAGTCATTCGCCACGCACCAATTCATGCGAGCGTGGAATTCGCCGATTGGTCCGGACAGCCGGATCACCAAGATGAAAGACGGGCGCACGCACCTGGCGTACAAGGCGGAGCACGCGGTGGATCTGGAGACCGAGGCGATCGCGGCGGCGCAGGTAACGACGGCGGATCGAGGGGATGCTTAGACGGGACCGGAGACGGTGGTTTGGCCCAGGTGAGTCTGCTCACGGCCGGCAATGAGGGGGAGGTTCGTGAGCTGGTGGCGGACAAGGGTTACCATGACAATGGGCTCTTGGCGTGGTGCGAGCGGCTGGAGATCCGGACATACATCCCCGAGAGAAAGCAGAAGAATTGATGCTGGACCGACAAGCCCGCCGAGTACGAGGAGGCGTTTCGAGCCAATCGCCGGAGGGCGTGTGGGAAGCGTGGTCGCCAGCTCAACCGCTGGCGCAGTAAACGATGCGAGCGGACCTTTGCCCAGGTCTGCGAGACCGGCGAAGGCAGGCGAACCTGGCTACGCGGACTGGAGAACGTGGACAAGGCCCACACGCTAAGGTGCGCGGCGTTCAACTTGGGGCTCCTGATGAGGAAAGTATGGGAGTTGAGGAAGCCAAGACACGGGACAAATAGGGCGGAAGCCATTTCTTTCGAACTTTTAGACGCGCTGAGCATGACGTTCATCCTGGTTGCTGTTGGAGCCGATGGTCATGAGACCGCTCTGTGGGGTATTCTTGGTTTGCTAGTGTTATCCAGCCCGGTGCACACGTTAGCATGCCAGCAACGTGGATTTTCGGAAAACGCCACTTCTTAAACGGGCTAGGCTGCTTGCTTTGCCACCAGCGATTCTGTGTGAGGTTGCTGGACCACATGAACTTAACGAAACTCACCGACGCTGAGTTCGCAAAAATCGCCGCGCTCCTTGAGAAGAAGGAAGCGCTCCTGGCCCGGATTAGCGACATTGACCAACAGCTCTCTGTTTTTGACGGTGCCGGTGTAGCCTCTGACGCTGAAACGTCCTCCTCGTCTTCCCCGGCTCCTGCAGGAACCTATGGACGCGGGAGGTACAAGAGGAGTGCCGCGGTAAGGGCGAAGATGTCGGCATCTCAGAAGGCCAGGTGGGCAAAGCCTGAAATCGAGCCGGTCACCAGGGCCGCCGCAATTTCCACTCCCGCTCCCAGCCGCAACGTCGGCAAGGGAGGTAGGGCAGAGCGTGGAGCGCTGACGGAAGCCATTGTCGACTTGATCAAGGGAGCAGGCAAAGCCGGGATTGCGGTGAAGGACGTCGCCGAAGCCCTCGGGATCAAATATGCGAATGCCTCCGTCTGGTTTGGCTCGACCGGGAAGAAGGCGAAGGGAATCAAGCGGATTGCGCGTGGCACCTACGCCTGGGTGGGTTGAGCGGCACGCGGGATCCTGGGATGCGCGCGCCGGGCGGTCGCGGCTCTAACCCGCGCCTACCCCGCCTGCCTGGGCGCAGGCAGGTTCTGCTCCAGAAAGCTCCTCATCCTAGCGTCGGGAGGACGCGTTTCAATTCTCGGGTGAGGATTGGCCACCGGACAGACCACATCTCCGCCTGTAGCCATCGTGCATTCTCCGTCGGGTGGATCGCCCCCCATCGACGGTCTTTCAGCTCGGAGCACGCTCTGATCAGGGCTTACTGCACGGTCGCACAAAAATCTTCGCGTCATTGGCAGGCACAACAAACGCTCGCGCTACTTGGCGCGTCGTTGCATCCTGCAACGCCTCCACGACAGTGACGGTCACTGCGCCACCGCTTGGATTGACCACCACTATACCGTTCTGGAAATCGCGGCTATACGTGCCCGAACCATAACGGTCCTTCTGGTACCTCCTCAACGGTTGACCCAAGTCGGCGTCATACTCATCAAACCACCAGAGTTGCCCATGCAGACAATCGCCCCGGTCAAAGCCGAAATAGCCGTCGTCCAGCAAGGTAGTTCCAAGCCCGAGACGCATCCGACGTAAGTCGTCCTGCGTCAAAGACGGCAGTTTCTTAGCGTCTTGAAGGCTCCTTCCGTTGCGGACGTCGACCGAGATGAAGTGGACGGCCGGTCGAGGTGTTGCGCGAGTCATGCAGGTCTGGTAGCCTCGCCACACGTTATCCCAGCCCGGCACCCCAAACTCATCTCCCAACGCGTTCTCGTGCATGTCCCCATTGGCGTCGGCGAAATAGGGACAGTGTTCAGACCATGGTGAGCCACCGTTGCCAGTAAGGATCGCTTGCGGAACGCTGGTTCGCAGGAGCGTCGTGACCAGGGCGGTTCCTTCCTGCCAAAGCGCGTCATCCAGCTCGTTACGAACACCATCTCGATTGAAGTCCGCTCCCATCCAATTACCCTCGGCCATAATGTCCAGCAGTACTCCATCATATTGGTCGGGTTGAAGATAATTCCGCCCGACGAATTCGGCGGCGTACTTCGGCCAAGCATTGTTGAAGGCAGCAGGATTCATAAAATGCCCACCCCACGACGGCCGGACATACTGGCCGTTAGGACGGCGACTGAACCAGTCGTTAGTGCCTTCGCTCGGGATGCCCTGCGCGATGGCCATGCCGCTCGGTTCTTGGCCGAAGGGAATCCAGGCTAGGATTTTCACTTGTGGATTCGTCCGGCGGATTGTCGACAACGAGAGCCTTTCCTGGCTGACCTGATCGGGATTGAGAATGACGATGTCCCATTGAGCCAGCCGTTCTTCCTTATGTTCCACCTGACCGTCGGGGAGAGCCATGTGGTGGTAGTTTACCAGACGAGGATAGACGCGAGTCACCAAGCCCGTAGGTGCTGTTCGCCAGCCCGGCTCGGACTGCCCACGAACAGGAAGGCTCGGTGATGTTGCGACGCGCGTCGAGATCGGGTGATCCTGCTGGAGCGCTGAAACGAGCCCTACCCCAGTGCCTGTGGCTGCGGACCCGCTGCAGAAAGTTCTTGCCAGGACGGTCGCCAGGACAGTGCAACTTATTGCCATTGCCCTGGGCGAGAAACCTGATTGGTGCACGGTCCTGGCTCGCATGCCCTTTATCCTGCTGTGATCCCTACATTGCGACAACGTCATTCCTGAAGAACACCGGTTCAGCATGTCTGGAGGTTGCTCCGAGAACAAGCCGAACTTCCGATGCCTCTACCGCAAAGAATCAAGAACCAGAGCGGGGGGGGCCTGGTCATCGCCCTGCGCAGGGTCGGAGACCTCTTGGCGACACCGGCAAAGCCGGACTGGAGCTCAGTGACGATCCCGTCCAGCACCTGTATCGCCGCTGACTTCTTCTGCTCTTCGGTCAGGCTCGCCTTGGTAACGATCTTCTTGAGTCGCATCGCCAGGCCGTCTCGGCAAACTCGCGAGGCAACGCGCAAACTGCCGCCGGCCCATTGCGCGCCATAAACCTCTGTGAATGCTCGGCTCAGTTAGGAACGGATCCCGGTGATAAACGCGACCCGTGGTGATCGCCCCATTCTTAGCCTAGCCCTGTATTTGTCCCACCTGAGGGCGTAGATTGACCAGATGACATCGAAGCGTGCAGCGGAATCGCTGAGGCCGCAGGAAGAATTGATCGCCACGTTTGGCCGGGCACAATTTGTTCGGACCCAGGACGGCGAAGTTGAGCTGAAGGGCGGGACCGAGAACGATCGACGACAAGCCCAGGAATGGATTTCGTTATTCTGGCAGAAAGGTGATGCGCGGAAAGGTCGGAGCGGCGAGTAGCTTCGAGAACGTGAAGCTAGCGCTGGAACTTGGCAGGAGAAGCAAACCTCTGATGCTGCAGGCCGTTCTGGAGCAATGGTTTGAATGCGGTCACCCACGATGAGCTGGAGAAAGTCGCTCCGACTCTCCGCGTGCACCCCGACGTCCTGGAGGTCCGCTTGCAGATCTACGCCTGAGCCAAGAAATGGGGGCGTTTGCGTCGACATCGCGGAGCCTAATGTCCAACAAGGTCCGGAACGTCTTATCGGCTGGCTCCAGCACTCTTTCGCGCTGCACGAGTTGAAACGCACGCGCGAGGCGTTGGCCGCCCTTCTCCCGGCGGCGCGTATCCTTCCTTGAGAGTGAATCGTCCGTTACAGTCTGGCCTGGTACGCCAGCCACCTCGGGTTGATGGAGGAGGCGGAGCTTTGCTTGTCGGGTGCCTTCCGTCTTGGAGGGATCAAGCGGATCAAGCTCATGGCCCTGCGCAACCCGGATCTGGAGCGGTTGTGGTCGGGTCTCGACCGCGAATACGAGAAGGAATGTGCTCTCACCCCCGTTCTACTTCCCGCCTGGGCAGACTGGCGGTTCTGCCTGCACGGGTATCCGCAATTCCCCACGAGTGCACAACCCTTGCGCGAGGGGATGTCCGTATCTTGAAGATTCCTTGGCCCGGCACTCCTCTGCGGCGCAGGCCAAGCCGCCGCAGATGGCTTGACAGAAAGCGGCCGTATTCCTAGACAAAGAGGATGCGTGTCAAGGCCCTCTGGATAGTCCTGGTGCTTTCGTGTCTTCGTCCGGGGTCAATTCGTTCCGATGCGCACCTGGAACCGCCCCAGGCCCCAGCGAAGGACCCCCCGCAGCTGAGCGATGTCTCCATGATGCCGAAGATGGATGGGCTCCCAGCGCATATTGCGAGCGCCGTCCTACAGGAGGAGTGGTTGTTTCACAAGAGCATCGACGGCAGTCACCCCGACGCCAACGAACAACAGATGGTTTGGTTGATGAATCGTGCTCGCGCAAATCCAGCCGTCGAGGGGGAGTGGCTGGCCACGATGTCTGACAGTGATGTTGCGGGCGCACGAACGTATTTCAATGTCGATCTGACCTCGTTGCGCGCGGAATTCTCGCGCATTGCGGACCAACCGCCGGCCGCATTCGACGTTCGCCTTTACAATGCCGCCGAGTCGCATTCCGAGGACCTTATCGCTAGGGATAAACAGGATCATTTGGGACAGTTGGATCGAGTGATGGCGGCCGGCTTTTCATTTTCTTCGGCACGCGGGAGGGTCTTTTCCTACGCGACAGGACCCGTATACGCCCATGCCGCGTTTAACATCGACTGGGGAGGAGATGATGGCACGGGGATGCAGCCCGGGCGAGGACACCGAGCCGCAATTATGGGCTCGGAGCCGAACCTTGGCATTGCCATGGTGTCGGATTCCTCTCCAATGACCGCTGTTGGCCCACTGGTTACAACCGCAAATTATTGCACAGCAAACACATCTAGATCTAACCACTACAACCGTTTCCTTGTGGGCACGGTATGGCGCGACAAGAACTCGAATGAAATGTACGATGCGGGAGAAGGTTTGGCGGACGTTCTTGTGCGGTAATTACTCAGGTCGTTTTTGCAGGGTTCGGCAAGAATGGATGACCATCGAGGGCACGGCGGAGGTATTCGAGGACCGGGAGGCCATGTTTGCGGA
>ORMF010098622.1_pt1 | contig 11497 bp, 18 predicted proteins | sample 1779871 | NCBI WGS metagenome assembly ORMF01 (sample SAMEA104232316, study PRJEB22302) | groundwater metagenome | biome: forest; feature: aquifer; material: groundwater | place: USA | collected 2011-08-07 | depth 5.4 m
AGGCACGCGAGTCCATTCATCATGACGTTATTGTCCGGTGCTATTGAGACACCGTAAATACGTAGTGCTACTTAATCTGGAGGATGGAATCCCGTGTTTGGCGGAGAATGATTCTGCTGAAAACCCCTATGAACCTAGAAATAGCGATTCACGCGATAAGAAATGGGTAAGCGCATGATAGACTGAGGATTATTTTATTTTTGGCGGGCACCCGATGGGTGAGGCCAAGAAGCGGGAGTTGGCGGTGCGCAAGGAAGTGGTAGAGGCGCTGGGGCTACAGACGGCAAGTGGTCAGATCAAAGTGCGCTGGGATGAGAACGGTTAAGCCACAGCGCAGGGGCAGATGGCCTTTTTCATCGAGTTTGTTGTCACCACCGGTCATTTCGATCAGTGGGTGGCGGACTGTCCGGTTAACTACAAGAGTCCCAACGGATCAACACCGCGAGACATCCTGGGGACATGGACGCTCTTTCGATAGACGAGGAAAGAATGAAGGTATGGGTTTGCGGCTCCCGACATTGGACCGATTGGAAACTAATCGAAACCCACCTCAAGATGCTTCTGCCAGGAACAACAATTATTTCCGGCGCCGCGAGAGGCGCAGACAAAATGGCGGCAATGATCGGAGCCAAGCTTGGACTGGAAGTTCAGGAGTTCCCCGCCGATTGGGCGAAATTCGGTCGCGCAGCCGGATACAGGCGAAACCTGGTCATGCTTGGCCAAAAACCAAACTTAGCTGAGTTAATATCTTCTCGATGATCTCTGTTGTCATAAGGTATGTGCTGCCTTATGAATTGTGTCGTGTGCAGCCCCTGCCGGTTTCAATTGTGGAGTATCTTGAGGAAGAATTTGAGGCAGAATAAAATCCCTCATGAGGCCATAATCCAGCATGGTTTCCACACTGGCAATGGCCGCACGGATATTGATGGCAATTAAAGGAACGCCTGCCAGAGAAATAATCAGATCGGCATTGATAAGAAGACCTTTATCCAAGACCCGATCCAGGAGGTCCACCAGGGTTGCTCTGCCTTGTCGAGTCGGTTCCATAGAAGTCTGATTCAACACTCCTACCGTCCAGCAGTTACGAAGGAGTACGGCGGCCAGGGGCCGGTGAAGCGGACATCAAAACCGGGCATCTGGCCAATTTTTTCCAACACAGCCCCTAAAGCAGTCATTGCTTCCTTGTTTTGCAGACAGGAAACGTTCAGGATCATCTGTTTTGGGGGATCTTCTTTTCTTACCTTTTCAATCTGGATGTTCTCAACGCACTCACGAATCCGATGATAAAAAGTCTTAAAATGCACATCGGCAGCCGTCTCCAAACGCTGTCTGATCAATTCCTCGAGCTTTCTCTGCAACAGATAAGCAACTCCTGCCGGCTTGGAGCGGGTCTCCTTCTCCGACTGCTGTATCTCGGCATCTTGTTCTCTAATACTGGGAAGAATCACATTGGGATCCCATAAAACCTGGACGCCATATTCCGCCTTGTTTTTGAGGTATTCTAATTTGCGTGTGATTTCCGCAGATTCCTTTTCCAACCACTCGTTGAGGTTTTGGCGGGCCGAGTTTCCATTCGTGGGTAAAATAACCGTACCAAAACCGAACGGAACGATGGTTTCATATCGCTCCCATGCCAGATCCACAATGTTTTGGTGGATCAAGAGCCAGTTTGCAAAAACTTTTTGGTCTGCAGAGGCAAACGGCTTGGGCTCACACTCTTGCACGATGGCTACCAACCCTTGATCCGTCAGTGCCCAAAGGGGTGTCCCTTCAATACCGCACAGATCTAATGGTTCTTCCCGATCTCCTTTAGCAACGCAGTAAATATAAAGCCCTCTAGCCGTCATAAATTAAGATCCTTCCAGCCCACTGGTGTGGTTTTCTTGTCGGCTATTTGGCGGGTTGCCCGCCGGCCGTTAAGTGGGGATCGACCAATTTCCCGATCATCCCATCCACCAAATCGTCAAGCCCATCGCGGACGGACCGTACCGCCTCTGAAACTCCTTGTTCTTCCTTAATTTTTTCAATTACCTTGTCCAACTCCATCAAGGCAACCCCCAGTCGGTCGATTTGTTCCTCGGTCAGATGGCCCCCTTCCATTCTCTTGAGGGATTGGATCCGTAGGGTATCCCGGATTACCTCAATGATGGCCAAGACTAATCCCAACAGACCGTGTTTTAGATCCTTATCATCAATTTCGATCTTCATTTTTTAAAGTGCGTAAGTGCCTGGGTACCTATTTTTTCAGTCCTCCAAGACGTTTATTGATCTCCTCACGGATCTTTTTCATTCGGGGTCCAAACTTTTTGGTCTTCTCCGCCTTTTTAAAGAAACCGCCAAAACCTGGGATGATCTTCTCCACGGCCCCGAGAATGTCATCGGCGATTTCCTTTTTCTCTTTTTTCTCCTGGTTCTCCATAATGCCTCCTATCTGGTGCCTGGGCCCTCAAGCACTTATTTTAGGAACTGGCTGGGCAGTTCTCACGTCCGACGGAAATGCCAACCCCCATTTTGCCGCGGTCTCAAAAGACGCCAATGCAGCGCGGATCTTGATACTTAACAACTCGGTACCGGCCAGAGAAATCGCGATATCGGCATTGATCACCAGTCCTTTGTCGAGGATCCGCTCCACCACATCGGCCAAAGTATCTCCCCTGGTAGAACGCGCGATGGGCATCTATTCCTCCTCGTCTTCACGCCCGTAACGGGTAACATTGAGATTTTCGTCCAACGCAATCGTGTAGTGATTTTTATCGAAAATGAGCGGGTACCCGAGTTTCTTTAAATACTCGTTTGGCTCGGTCACCTCCACTGCTCCTTTCCAACCCTCATCCGATTTGGCCAGCTTCACGAATCGGATAGCCTCCGGTTCCTTCCCAAACTCACTTTGAAAAAACTCTGCAATTCTGGTCTTCGCTGCATGTATATTCGACATAAATACCTCCTTCCCTTCTATCCTTCCCTGTCCTCACGGGCTCGAATTTCTTCCAACCCATCTAAAAGTTCCTTTTCTTTCATAATATATTCTTTCTCCTGGATCTCTCCCATATCCAGTCTGGCTTGAAGGTCGAGCAACCTTTCGTTAATTTTCTCTTTATTACCATACAACTCCTGTTCTGCCATTTCTTTAATTTCTTTCCCAATCCAGAAAACCAAGTCGTCAAATAAAAATGCCATGGCTAATCTCTCAGTCCTGCTACAACCCGTTCTTTATTATCGGCCACCGTTTTATCAGCGGTATCCCAACGAATGACGATCTCGACAAAATTAAAGGGCGGTGTGGGGCCAACATATTTAAACTGCATCTGGGATTCATGCTTCTCTACCAGGGCATTGACAGCTTCATCAAACTGGGCTTGCTTGTCCTGTTCTACCAGGAAAACGGCATTGAGAACGTTCATGTCCCCTAAGACCTTGTTCTTTTTAGATTGGGCCGCATAGGGGGTGAGTTCTTGCATCAAGGTTTTGGCTGTATCCGCACTTTTCTCCTCCAGGGCCTCCTTCACCACATGGCCAATATCAATCAACTTAGCGTGGCGCTCAAGCCCCGACAGTTTCAAAGCCTTCTCTTTTGCCGCCTTGACCTTTTCGTTTTCACAGCTCAAGTCGGCAAAAACTTGATCCAGATTTTTCCACCGGGCCCGCAAACCATATTCACTCTTCCCACGCACTTTGGTAAACGTCTTGCTGAACTCCTCATCTCTCTCTTTTTGCTTTAGGACTTGGTCGATGATTTGCTGTGCATTTTCTGCCATTGTGCAAAATTTGACCGGCAGTACCGGTTGGGTCTGCATCACTTTTTCATTCACCAGTTGATGAGCCATAAGAAAATCACGCACCAAGGGGTATTTTTTCATCGGTTCTTTGGAAACGACCATTGCGAACTCCCCGAAGGCCACCGTATAAACCGGGCTCGTCCCGTGAACCCCTTGGGCCTCCCAGTTGAAAGTCCCCTTATTCTCGATCACACAGTAGATCCACAGTCCCGTTGGTTCGTTCATGAAACCGGACCCCCTATTCATCCCAATGGAGTTGTAGATTCACAAAACTAGAGGGGGCCATTGGACCCACATAATGGATCTGAATTCGTTCCTCGAACTCCTCCCCCACTTCTTCAACGATGTGATCAAATTCTTTTAGCCAACCCTTGTCAATCAGGAAGGCCGCATGGGCTACCATTTCGTCCGCCTTCGGCTCATTTTCCTTACAGTCGGCCGCCGTCTTTTTTAGGGGCCTTAAATATCTATTCCCCTCAACCGCCTTCTTTTCTTCTAAAGCCGTGGCCACGAGTTCGCCGGCATGGATCAGGTTTTGCTGGTTGGCCCTTGCTCCTTTTACTTTCAGTTCGCGAATCTTTTTATTCTCTTTGACGATCTCTTCGTAGATTTGTTTTATGTCCTTCCAGATTATTTGAATATCAACCTCAACCTTTCCATCCATAGTTTTTAACTCGTTTCTTAACTCCCTGGCGTGAGTTTCCAGAAATGCGATAATTTCGTCGGCCGTTTCGGCCACCGTACAAAAGCGCATGGGGAGCACGGTGTATGACTCCATGACTTTTTCGATCACCTGGGTATGGACGGTCAGATTTCTCTTGGAAAGGACATAGTGATCCATGGAGGTGTTGCTGACCACGGCGGCAACCCCCTGGGTCCCGATGGTGGTCACCTCATCACGACGGCCGCCAATCCCCATAGGACCAAAATTGGGGGCGTCTTCCGTGGCGATAATTCCGTAAATATATTTTCCTTCGGGTTTCATCCAGTGTCTCCATTTACGCTAAACAAAGACACCTTCACAGGCTTGGTGCCTCCTTGATAATACTCGACCAGGAGTTCATAGGCCTGATGGACGGCTTCAAACTCTTTCTTGTTTAATTCAGGATGGGTATCGGGATGACACTGACGCGCTATGTTTTTATAAGCACGGTTGACCTGGTCCACCTCGACAGATCCTTTTAACCTAAGCGCTTCATGCGCCCAAGAAATCTGTTCCTGGTCAAACCACTTAAGGGTCACCGTAGCGAAACTGTAAGGGGGCAGGGGGCCGACACATTTAAAATTCAGGTTTCCCTGATACTGTTTATCCAATCCCTCCAACGCCTTGAAAAAGAAATCCTCGCCATCTCGAGCCAGTAAAAAAGAGGCGTTAAAAACCATTTCGTCATTCATCACATCATGGGTGGCATAAGATTCGCTTGCTTCTTTAAGTGCCATCTGGATCTCTCCGGCATAACGCTTAGCGGTTTCCTTCAATTTTGCCGATAAGAGCATCCCCAAAGACAATTTTTTGCTCTGCTGCTCAGGCAAAGGCAACGACTGTAAATGCCTTTTCAGTTCCACAATCTCAGGGTCCCTGGCGGCGATTTCCTTAAGGATTGCCTGGGTATCCCAGTTGACCAGTACATCCATTTCGCAGCGGTTTTTCATTTTGTTAAGCCATTCTTCCAAGAGCGTCTCATTTTGAGAAAGGAGTTCAGTCACCTCTTCCTCATCCTTTAACACCGTGCCGAATTTACAAGGGAGGATAAACTGGCTCTTCGTAATGGTTTCCAACGTTTCTTGGTGAGCCAACAGGGCCTTGACCAATCTCTCCTTACTGAGACCATCAAAACGTTCCTGCGGTGCTGGACCAATGACAGCAGCAAGATTCTGGCCTGCCCTGAGCTTGGCCGAAGGGTTCGGCCGTGCTATGACCGACCCTTTTTCGAAACCGATGGCGCCAAAATTTTTCGCTCCGTCTGATTCAATAATGCCATAGAGATAACAGTTCATTTTTTAGCCCTCCCGACAGCCGTGGTGCTCTTTTGAAAATCGCCCTGGGTGATCTTCAATTTTGTGGCCTCCTGGGTCCCTTCTTTTGGACTTCCCGAAATAACCTTTCTTAAGGCATTCAGGGTGGCCTGACGGCAAGCCCCTTCGATTTCCGACCCATTCCAGCCTTCTGTTGCCTGGGCCAATGCCCTCAAATCCACATCCTTGTCGAGCGGCTTTCCCCGCGTATGAATTTCAAAAATAACTTGTCTTGCTCTTAGATCCGGCAGGGCAAGCTCAATCACATGGTCAAAGCGCCCTGGACGGAGCAAAGCAGGATCGATCAAATCCTTTCGGTTGGTCGCGGCCAAAACTAAAACCCCTTTGAGCTCTTCGATCCCATCGAGCTCTGTTAAAAATTGGCTCATCAGCCGTTCCATCACTCCAGAGTCGCTGCCCCCGCCATGACGATGCAGGGCTAAACTGTCGATCTCATCAAAAAACAAGATAGAAGGAGCCGCGGCCTTGGCCTTCTTAAAAACTTCCCGCATCCCTTTCTCTGACTCTCCCACCCACTTCGATAATAGGGCGGGACCTTTCACAGAAATAAAATTGACACCGCTTTCCGTGGCCAGAGCTTTGGCGAGCAATGTCTTACCGGTCCCCGGCGAGCCATAGAGTAAAACGCCTTTGGTGGGACGGAATTTCGCGGCTTCAAACAACCTCTCGTATTTGAGAGGCCACTCCACGGTTTCCTTCAACATTTGTTTGATGGAATCGAGTCCGCCAATATCTTCCCATCGAACATTGGGGACCTCAACGCTCACCTCCCGAATGGCTGAAGGCTCCACTTCCCGCAGGGCATCCAGGAAATGATCCATCTGGACTTCAAGGGCCTGAATCGCCTCATCGGGAATTTCTTCCAGGGAAATATCCTTTTTTTGAAACAGCGAACGGAGGCAACTCATGGCGGCCTCCCGGGCCAGGGCTTCGAGATCAGCCCCCACAAAGCCGTGGGTGATCTCCGCCAATTGGGGAATGCTGACATCCTCGGCGAGCGGCATGCCGCGGGTGTGAATATCCAGAATTTTTTCGCGACCCAAACGATCCGGAATACCGATCGATATTTCACGATCAAACCGGCCTGGCCGGCGCAGCGCTGGATCGATCACATCGGGGATATTGGTTGCCCCTATGACAATGACCTGCCCCCTACTTCGAAGACCATCCATCATGGCCAAGAGTGTCGCGACGATCCGTTTTTCCACCTCTCCATGGATCTCTGCCCGTTTAGGGGCAATGGCATCAATTTCGTCGATAAACAGAATGGAAGGCGCCGACTGGCTGGCTTGTTCAAAAATGCTGCGGAGATGGGCTTCGCTCTCACCGTAAAATTTATGCACAATCTCGGGGCCATTGACGGAAAAGAAATTTGCCTCCGATTCGTGGGCGACCGCCCGGGCGATCAACGTCTTGCCGGTCCCCGGCGGCCCGTAAAGCAAAACCCCCTTGGGAGGATCGATCCCTAAGCGGGCAAACACCTCGGGGTGTTTGAGAGGGAGCTCCACCATCTCCCGAATGCGATGGATTTCCTTGGCAAGGCCCCCAATATCCTCATACGCAACAGCGGGGCGTTGTCTTTCTTCTCCTTTGGTTTCTTCTCCCTCGATCTTGATTTGGGTCGAAGTGCTGATGAGCACGGTCCCATCCGGCGAGGTATCCACCACTTGAAAATCCCGCGTACGGGAGCCAAACAGAAGTGCGCGAACCTTATCCCCTTTGACCACCGGCAGACCCTCTAGCAGGCGGCCTACATAGCGGTCTGTGGTCGGAATGGCACTTTGTCTGAGAGTCCCCAGCGTGGTCTTTAGCCGCAAGGACCTAGCCGGTTGGGCCGTCGTCACACGGATCTGAACTTTTTCATCCAACCCCACTTTGGCATTCTCCCGCAGGATACCGTCCATTTGAATGCACTTCTTTCCACGATTCTCATGATAGGTGGGGGCCACTTTGGCAACCGTAGTCCGCTTTCCTTCAATGCAGATGAGGTCACCCACTTGGCATCCTAATGTCTCCATATCCTCCGGATCGATACGGACAATGCCGCGGCCGACATCTTTGGTTAAAGCTTCACTGACCCGGAGGGTCATGGCATCCGGCTTGGAAGGCGAATGGAATTGTTTCGTCGGGTTGGTCATAAAGTCTCACGTTTCTAAAGCCCTGCCACTAAAATCCATCCTGCCTGCCGGCAGGGGCGAAGGTTTAGAAAGGTTAATTTTTTGTGTAAGGGCGCAAGTCATTGCGCCCAACCGGAGGGCGTGATAAATCACGCCCCTACCTTTTTCAGCTTCAACTCAAACATCCCGTTTCTGTAACTGCTCTGCCCGCTTTCTTCTACCACAGGATGCTTCAGCAAAATTTCTTTATTGTATTTCCGTTTTCCGCAGGTGGACAAGATGACCACGTCTCCATGAACCTCGTGGTGGATTTCCTCCTCGGTGACGCCGGGAAGTTCCGCAACAATTTGGACAACCTCTCCCTCTTCGAATACGTCAATGAGGGGCTCCCTCGTCTCCTCAACCACAGGTCCTTTGGGAGTTTTTTTGATATTCCCGAAAGGTTGGACAACGGGCCGTCTTTCACCACCGGGTCCCACCATACTTCGAATGGTAAACCCATAGACCCCTTTCATTTCTTTTTGTCCGGGGACACTAAACTCGCCCTGCCTTTGAATGGCCCCCCCTTCTTGACTTACTTTATCCGCAAGGTCGATAAGACTCTCTAGTCCCTTAAAAAGACCCCCTAGAAATCCACCCGCCTCCGCTTCGAATGTGGCCTTCTTCTTTTTTCCTTCTTTCATGATCTTCTCCCTGGCTTCAGGCTGCAACGGGCTTAAGGTTACCGTCCTAGAATTCGAGCGGCACCGTCCTCACATAACGGCCATTATTTCTTTCCTCCGCTGATCCCTGTTTGCTCCTATTTTTTCGTAATCCGTTCCCCTGTAGCCGTCTGTATTGATTCTCTGTTGCTCGAATGTCCGCCTCTATCCCCTCAAGTTGACCCTTGATCTCCTTGAGTCGGACCTCCAGAGTATGCCTCTTGTTCATCAGGCTCTCGCGCCGGACAGTTAGCATATAGAGCCGGTTGGTATGGTGGGGTAAACTACCGCCTTGGGAAGTGATGTGGCGGATGTTCGAGGCCCCGCGACTTGACGGACATCCCTTGGGTAAACTCACTCGTATTGACATATCGTTCCTCCTTGGTTCATCTGTTTCCGTTGCCGCAGTAGCTTTCAATCGCCTTTTTCACAACCTCTCTGACCTTGGTGCTGGTGGTCTTACTTCCAATCCGCGACGTCTCGGAGGTGAGGATATCAAAACAGATCTTGCTAAAGAGTGGATCGGAAGTATCAAGGCGAACCTCTTTTCCATACTCATTGACGGTCTTCGCAATCATGATACAGCCGCGGATGGTCGGGGCGAACTCATACTGTCCATGTTTTCTTAAATGGCGTACGATCTTCACAATCTTTGTGGCCGCTTCCAGGGGGAGTCCCGACCTATTCTTCGTGATGGCACACTCGGTCTCCTCATCCAACGGCTCCAGGTCCAGGGTCACCATCCGGTCCCGCAAGGCGTCTTGGGAGCGGTGGACCCCGGCATACTCTTCCGGGTTCGAGGTAAAGATCGCACGGAACTCGGGGTGGACCTTGAGATAGCCGGTCTGATCTCCATCCCGGTTTAGGGGAAGATCCAGGATCCCTTCTTGGAGAACGGAGAGGAGGATATTGTTTGCCTCCGGACGGGAACGGGTGAATTCGTCATAAATCAGCGTATAGCCCTTCTCGACGGCGACCGTCAGCCGATTATCGACCCACCGCTTGGAGGTCTCCTCCTCGATCTTCAAGACGGAGGAAATAAAGTTGTCTCTGAGTTTCTTCATATGATAACCGGTCTCCGCCCCGACGAGATCGGTGGTGGTGAGCTGCTCATCCCCGTGGATCATCAGGACCGGCCTTCCGAGAAGCTCCGCGACCCTAAGGGCGAGTGTCGTCTTTCCCGTCCCCGAGATCCCGCGAAAATGGACCGGAAAGCCGGCGTTGAGATAGTGTAGCACCCGCGTCACGATCCCTTTGACAAATGGGGTCTCTACAAACTCTTTCCCCGCACGGGGTTGTAAACCAACCATCTCTTGGGCTTTCATTTTATCTCCTCCCTAGGCCGCTGCGGGGTATACATGGGAGGTTAGTCTCAGCATCCATCCCGGTCCCCTTGCAGGCTTGACAATGTGTTTCTTCTAATTTTTTATTGCCCACGCTGATGACCCCCCGACCCCTGCAGGAAGTGCCGGTATTTTGCGTGCTGAAGGCGACTCCGGTTCCATGACAATAGGTGCAGGTTTTATAAGGGGCAAGGCAATAGATATGCCTTCTTCCATGGCAAACCTGGCAGGTGGCTCCGGGATAGAGTTGTCCGAATGGGTCTTTCCCTGTCCCGTGGCAGAAGGCGCAGGGGATTTTTTTGGTGTGGGGTAGGTGAGTTGTTCTCTGAAATATCTCGAACATCTTTTCCTCCAGGGAGGATCAGGTCCCCACCACCTTAGAAGGCGGAGAGGACGTGATCTTCCGTGAAAAGGTTTAGCCACCGTCAATGCGAGCGCGCGGCACTCTGCGTGGCCTTCGCCAAGGTCCCTTTGAAGTTATGACGCTTGGCCGCCATCGTCTTGGCCACTCGCTGCCAGGCCTGATGGGTTTCCTTACATTCCTTGTGAACTGCCTTTTGTTCCTTCTGGAATGTGTGCTGCATCTGATCAACCGTCTCCGTCAGGTGATCTGTAAAAGCGCCGAGCTCAGCCCGAAGCTTTCCCCCCATTGCCTTATGGGCCTTCTTGCAATTATTGAGGAATCTGTGGGTATCGAGCTTATGGTTCTTGACATCGACGATATTCTGCCCGAGGAAGTTCACCCGCGCATCAAAAGACCCGAGGAGCTCCTCTCCTAGGTTTGTGAACTGTTCTGCAAGTCTCATAGTATTCACCTCCTTTCTTCTTAGACTTAAACAACTGCTTTCTCTTCGAGATGTTCTCCAAAGAGCGCCTTCTCAAGGGTCTTAGCAACCTTTCTCAAATCCTGGGCGTTCACCGGCTCGCCCTTCTTTTCCAGAGATTGAAATGTCTCCTGGATCAACCCCTGCTCCTTTTGGAACCTCTGCAGTGCAAGCCTCATCTCCTCGAGCCCGGCCACCAGTTCACTCTTGAAGCGAGTCACGTCATCTTTGCGACCGAACCTCAAGGAACGCGTGAGCATCCCCGCAAGGTCCCGCTGTCTTCTCAGCAAACCCTGGATCAGGCCTTTGACCTCCTCTTCACTGCGCTCCTGATAGGCAAGGAGCGGCAGGAGTATCTGATCGAAGTCCTTGTGGCGTAATGACCCGATCCTCGCCAGCTTCTCTCGAAGCGATTCCAGGATCACCTTCTGCTGCAACCGGTACTGATCCAGGAGTTCCATCCCTCCCTCAATCATTTGACCGACGGCGTCGATCCCCTGATGGTAGGAGGAAATTACCTCCTCCGTGAACTTCATAACCTCCTCAGGATTTGTCATTGTCTTCCCTTCATCACTTTGATTGAGAACTAAGACCTGGCGAGTACCACCCTACGGGGGCTTTCGGCAGGCCTTACCTCAAAACGGCTTCACGTTCACTTAAGCCGACTGGGCGGACGTCGCCGTAAGCCCAATCGCCTCG
>ORMF011714225.1_pt1 | contig 11497 bp, 20 predicted proteins | sample 1779871 | NCBI WGS metagenome assembly ORMF01 (sample SAMEA104232316, study PRJEB22302) | groundwater metagenome | biome: forest; feature: aquifer; material: groundwater | place: USA | collected 2011-08-07 | depth 5.4 m
TAAAAATAAATTATGCGGATTAAGTATTAGTTTAGACTCAATTTTGTATTCGTTTCCTTTTTTAAATCCGGTTTGTGAACCATATGTACACCCATATTCATTTGGTTCAACATATGAATTGCAATCCATCGTCCTGGCTTCTGGGAAACCATAACAACTTCTGCTTACTCTGGCATATGCCTTTCCTTCACTGCACTCGACAGAGACTACCCCGACAGCATTTTTATTAAAAAATGCTGTATTCTCTCCATCGAGTAAAATCTCCAGAGGGGAGTCAAAATTTCGATATAATGTATGGTAATCCTTATCTGGTTTGAACAAGAGAGTTTCTCCGATATTCTCCCCATCAATATCTAGCTGCGTTTGATAAAAATTAAAATCGGTAGACATTATTGAAAAATAAGCTACAAATACTCCGATAATTAAGAATGTTAAAGAAATTAATATGATAATTTGCTTTTCTTTCATGTAAAACTTAAGAAGTTTACCTATAAAAATATGTGGAAGCGAGGTTTATTCTAATTTTGATAATTCCACGCTATAATGTTTTAAATTTCTTCCATGAAACTTAAAGTCCCTTCTTGAATCAAAAATTTTTTCAATATAATCTCTAGACCCCTTTAAATTATAAAATACACTTCCCAAAATTAACCCCATTGCGCAAGAAGCCATATGCCTAAGACCAGAATCCTCAATTGGAGATGTTACCAATGCACCAGTTACTCCAATTCCGCCAAGAGTTACCAAGGGCAATATAGAATACTTAGCCATATTCTTTAAACTTGCCTGTCTTTCATTTTTAGATTGACTAATTAAATTTTCTAAATATTTTCTGTGAGAATATGTTTCGCTTTCACAATTCAGATTATTTAACATATATTTGACATAAAAGAAGAGTTTATAAATTTTTTGTCCATTTAAATTAGGTAAGACGAGGTAATTCATTATCTTCCACATATTCGACGTCTCTTACTCTTTCCTCTCTTTTATTGTCTGCCACGTCTTCAAAGACTCGATATAGAAAAGAAGAAACTCCTTGAAGTCCAAGAGTTTTATTTAAAGTATTCTTCACCCTTAGTATTCCTTTAGGAGTGTCTTCTATAATCGCATCTATTGTTCTCTCAGATGGATTTGCTTTAAGTTCAATTCTTCTAAGATTCTTAAAACCAAATGGGGAGGCATATTTGAGAGTCCTTTCCATTATACAGCTTATAGGAGGGTCTCGCACATGTAAAAGATGTTCTGCTACATCGATAAGACTCCAATTTCCATTATGCATATTAAAACTTGTAAGGCCTGGCTCACCAAAAACAAAAACGCTTGAATATGTTAATCCTCTTTCAGAAAAGACGCTTAAAGGCCAAACTCTATGAATTGCTTCTTTGTAAATATCATAGATATTTCCTTTGGTTAGCCTGCCTTGATAAGAAAGTTCTTCTCTCATAAAAAAATAATTAAAGAGGGTTATTTAAAGCTGTTGTTTTATAATTTTAAAGGCTGTTGACTTGTCCTAACTTTACTTTCTAGTTCTCCGATAGCTTCTTCAAGAGATCTTTTCCTAAGAGCATAGCAAACAATATTGTGATTGACACGTTCAAGCTGCCTATACAAGTCTCCCAAAATATCAGGTTCACCTAAAGAGTCTTTCTCTAGAATATAATCTCCATAAGCCTTTCTCCCTTTTTCAATTTCGGTCATGAAGTGTTAAAATAATGTGGGTTTATAATAATGATTATAAAGAATTATCTTAATTCCAATCCTTTCACTTTTGCTTCCATATACAGAGTCCTTGGGCACAACTTGTCAGAAAAAGCGCATATAACGCAGCACTGTGTTAAAGGGTTCTTTACATCAGCAAAACATTTAGGACAAACAAAGTTTTGAGGGCAATTGTCCACAGAAACGATGGCTTTGCTTTTAGCAGAGCAATGCGGACATTTAAGCATAACGTTCTTAGGTATTTTTTGTATTTTTTTTCTTGCCATTTCTGCCTATCAGACTTTTTCTATAGAAAAGTTTGAATTATTCCATTTTTGAAACGTTTTCAAACTTCTTCTTAGAGAAATTTGCAACATTTTATTGTTTTTATCCATTATTGCAAACTTTCTCTATACCGTCAATTTGATCATAAGCAAAAGTAATAAATGGCGGGTGCAAATGGCCTTTAGGAGTAAAAGCAGATTCTCTATATTGTTGATTTCGCGAAACAATAATAGCTGGTCTATCAGAACCTTCAGTGCTAGTTTTTATCACGAAATAATAAGGTGTTGCAATTGATTGCTTCCTGCCAGATTTAACATCTACATACTGTCCATGTCCCCCAGGGTCTAATTGAGCTATTTTAATTATATCTCCTTCATTACATCTTGATATAACGCTTTCAAACTTTTCTCTATCCATATGTTTCTGTTCGATTATGGAATAATCTCAATATTATAAAGTTACTTGCTAAAATCATCAAAAAGTAGGCTAAAAACCACTGCAACGGATAATAAAACCCAAAGTCGAATCTTGCGCAGTTATGATAAACACAATTCACATTTTGTTCATATGTTGTAAAAAGAAGAGTAATGAAAAATAATACAAACACTTCAAAGAAAGCCAACTTCCAAAAGTCTTTTCTTTTGAGTCCGATTAAATAAATCGCTATTAAGCTTAACGGTAGATTAAACAAATGCTGGCTGCTTATTATTTTTCCTATTAAAGAACCCGAAGCAAAGAAATAATCTACGATTCCAAATAAACTCATTCCCCTAAAAATATAATAAAAGAAGTCAAGATTCCAAAATAAATAAGGTATTGCAAGTATACACAACTGTGCTGCAATTAAATAACTATCTCTCCTAAAGACTCCAATAGCCAAAAGAATCAACCCAATATAACTAAACCAAAGTATTGGAGCAAGTCCTTGTTCAATGTTAAAAAGGGTGTTAAGTATTGCACCAGCACCCCATAACAAAAACACCAATCCAATTAAATTCAAAGCCGCTTCTTTCTTCATTCATTTTCAAAGAAAATTAAAGATATAAATCTAATTAGTGCCCTTAGGTATTTGTTCCTTCTCTTCCATATTCGTCTTTTGTACGATGAATGTCATCCTCTCTGCATTCTCCTAACTGAACTTCAAAAATACGCAAAGGCATCACTCCATCATTGATTATGCGATGCAACTCTCCTTTTAGAATGCGAATGTATTTGCCTTGTTTCAATGAAACATTATTCTGGCCAACCAATGCTTTCCCTTCTCCAGAAACTACGAGCCAATGTTCTTCCCTTAAATCATGATATTGCTCACTTAAAGAACATCCCGGATTAACAAGCAGTTCTTTAGAAACGAAGTGCGATTCTCTTGTAAAATCCGTGTAACTTCCCCAAGGTTTCTGGACGGTTGCACAACTATTTTGATTATTCAAAGAAGCGCCTGCAATGAGGCCACTGCTCGACTGAATCTTGCCTCCAAGTCCATCAACTATTTGAATGCCTAATTTGCGGCATATTTCTCCCTCTGGAATTTCGCCGCTCGTCCTATCGCCTCCCTTGGCAAAAATATTGGGCTTAAGAAATTCTAATGACTTGCATACAGTCCGATCGTTATCGATAGAAAGCAAAACCCTATCAACGCATCTTAATGCTCTAACAATAGCCATCCTTTCTTCTTGAGGCATAAAAGACTTTCCTTTTTTAAGAGACGCTTGATAATCATTATTCACAATTACAACTAATTCATCTCCAAGTTGGGAGGCTTTCTCTAAATATTCTATATGCCCAATATGCATTGGGTCGAAATACCCGCTTACAGCTACGATTGTTTTAGCCATCTTGAATGTTAAAAAAGATTAGATTTTGATGGGTCATATTGGTACTTAGCAGGAAGATTACGATTTGCTATTTCTCCAGTCATCATCACATGAGCGTCTGGAGTTGTATAGCACACATCTCTAAACTTACTAAGCACCCTGTATACATCGTCTCTGCTTGATTCAGGAACTCTCTCAAGTTCAGATTCAAAAGCGTTTATTGCTTCATTACATCTAACTTGATCTTTATCTTTTCCCCGAGCTGTCCTCCCCCACCTAATTCCAGAAGCAACTAATAAAAGAGCACCCGCACCCCAAATCATTGCTTCATAAGTATCCATATTTTTTACTAAATATAATAGATTATAAGCATTTATATGATTCAATAAAAAACAAATGTCATCAATATTTCTTAAAATAGTCCCTTAGTGGCTCTTCAAAATCAGGATTCTCGCGGCATAATTTTTCAATGTCTTTTTTACCACTTAATCTTCCGATGCCCCAAACCCCAAAAAATGTGGCTGAAAGGATACCAAAAAAACCAGCAGCAGCCATATAAGGATGTTCCCCTATATAGTTAGAGCTAACATTCTGTAAAAATAGAGAAGCTAAACCAACCCCACAAAGTCCTCCTATGATTTTTCCTAGATTTGGATACAACTCACAATAAATATTTGCTCTCTTTTCTAAGCTCTCTGGAAGTTTTCTCCGAAAAAAGCTTTCATTAAATTCGCTTGCCTCTCTATTTTTAGACGTCTCTTCAAGATTTTCTCTTGTAATTCTCTCATCCATTTCTTCAAAACTTTCAGCAAATTCATAATTTTCAAATTCTTTTTCTTCTTCATCCATCTCAGATGGCAATAAAAGACATTAATAAATATAGCTATTTTTAAGAACCAAATAATTTATTAAAATTCTTCTCGATTTTATTTTCCACATCTTTCAAACTCAGCCCTTTAATTTCTGCGATTTTTTTGTATGACTCGATTACATTTGCAGGTTCGTTAGGCCACCCCCTGTCTGGATGCAAATAAGGCGAGTCAGTTTCACACAAAAGCTTTTCAATTGGCGTTTGCTTCACGACTTGCTGAAATTGCTCAACATATTTGACGCATGAAGGAATGCTCAAAAACCATCCGTTATCTGCAACTCTTTTTGCAAGGTTTAACTTCCCCATAAAACAATGCATCACTACTTTCTTAGCATTTAGTTTTTCAAGCAGTTCAATCGTATCGAGTTCAGCCTTGCGGGTGTGTATTATTAATGGCTTATTTAGTTTAATTCCGAGTTTAACAAATTTTTCCAAATTCTCCTTCTGTTTTTCAAACCCTTTATTTCGTTCATCTTCTTTCAAATCAAGCCCTATTTCACCGATTGCTAATATTTTATCTTTATTTTTTGATATAAAACTTATTTCAGAGCTTATTTCTTCATCGGTTAACTTCAATGCATCTATTGGATAAATTCCTGCTGCTGCCTCGACTTCTTTAAATTTAGACGCCATTTCTAATATAATTCTGCTATTTGCCGGATTAACTGCATTGACTACTATTTTTCTAACATTATTCTTTTTAGCATTGTTAATAGCTATTTCAATGCTAACTCCTTCTTTGGAAAGCATATCTAAATGGCAATGGACATCAATAAACATTCATAAATTTAACAAAATACCTATAAAAAACTATCTTGCATCTCTTTCTCTAATCCTATACTCTAAAATTCTTCCTAAATTAATGCTCCTTTCCTGCTCCGCTACAACTTGTTGAGGAAGATTTCTGGATAAGTGAACGGTGTAATAATTTATGCCTACTACATTGCCTTCAACTAAATAATCTTTTCTCTGAGGAGACCCCGACCTTAATTTAAATAGAGCATAATCTCCTATACGGATCTTGCTTAAAAATTCTCTCCTTAGTTTATCGTTGGTGTGGCTCATAATATTATCTTTTAATGACCTCTTTTTCAAAACCATTGATATCGTATTTCATTTTGTACATATCTAAAGATTTTTCTATAATCTTATAAGCTTCAGTTTTATCAAGCATCTCAAGAATTTTGCATGTTTTTCCTTGCAGTTGTTTGTAAGTCTCAAAAAAATGCTTTAATTCTATTAATGTATGTCTTGGAACATCTTTGATGCTTTCCATTTCCTTAAAACGAGGGTCGCAATCATAAACAGCTAATATTTTATCATCTTCCTCGTCTCCGTCAATCATTCTAATTACTCCTATGACTCGAGCCTTCACTAAAGTCATGGGGTCAACTGGTTTACCCGTTAAAATTATTATATCTAGTGGATCCCCATCGCTCCACAGGGTTTGAGGCATAAAACCATAGTCTCCAGGATAATGCACAGCAGAATACAAAAATCGGTCGAGCCTCAAGAGCCCAGTTTCTTTGTCCAGCTCATATTTTAACTGCGATTCTTTAGATATTTCAATTATGGCATTCACTATTTGAGGGCTTTCAAGTCCAATAGTTACATCGTGCCATACATTTTTTACAATCATGTTAAGGAACTAAGAATAAAAAGGACGGGTTTAAAAACCTAACTAAAAAGAAAAAGATTAAAACACAACTCTCCTTGAGATAGATTTCATCGTATAAGAACGCAAAGCACCTGCTAGAGAATTAACTAAGGATTTTACTGAGTCTTGGTGGACACTTCCATCACCAAAAACACCAACAGCCCTATCCAACTGAGACTCTGAATTGCCCCAGTCTTGAGTCCATGGAAAAAGCACATTTATTAGCCTTGCTCCTCGCAAAGGAAATTGTAAGGATGCAAACCAATCATAACCATCCTGCGTTTTCTCCCCAAATGAATAAACGCATCGAGATAAAGTCTTCCTACCCGCTATTTCTAAAACTCCATTTTTAATAAAATGATGAGTATCCTTGTAAGCAAGTGTTAAAGGAAAAACCAACTCGGAGCCATACTGAAAAGGAAATCCTTTCAAATAAGTCTGGGGTGAATCTAAACTCATTGATTTAACAAGTCAATACAATTTATAATTATTGCTATTGTTGGCAATTTGCTCCTAATTATAAAACAAGAAAAAGAGAGTTAATGATTAAAAAAGTATTAGGGGAAAGGCGATTCTCCACACTTTCCCACAACATATTCCGCCTCCCCATTACCACCAATAATTTCTAAACCCATTGTACAACCCCCACTACACTGCAGTAGAGTATTGCAATCGCCTCCATCAAATACGTTGATTTTGCCCAAAGCTATGCCAGCTGCAATATCTTGTGAACTCCTAACTCCCGCATCAGAGGGAATAAAAACTCGACCTCGCACATTAGAACCAGGTAAAGAAACTGCTATAGTGTTATCTTCCCAACCAGTCATACCATAAAGTTGTACAGAACCGCTTCCAATCAAACATGCACATGGACCCTCCGGACTTAATGGATATCTATCTTTTTGATAGGCTGAAATAATCAAACTAATCATTATTAAAAAGACAAATGTGGATAAATAGAAATATAAATTTTCGTTATTTTTTCGCATATTTGTTAACAGTTTCATTTATTTAAATAATCTTTTATTATAAGAGGTCATAAAATAAACCCACCCAGTTTGTTCCAGGATTAATCTACTAAATTTTCAAAGAACTTTGTCGGAATTGTTACCTTCTATCTAAGTATTTTATTCTTTGGCCTATCAAATTGTCGTAAGCGCCTTGTGAACTTGAGTCACCTCTAAAATAATCGACCTGATTATATTCAAATACTGCAGGGCTTCTTTGACCAAACTCATCCTTTTTGTTACTTAGCACTCCAGGGCTTACAGAATTAACAATTAAGCTGAGTAATCCCAAAAGACCCGTACCAATAGCAATACCTAATGCTATCCCTCTGCTATCTTTCTCAGTTATCTTTGCTAACTTCGAGAGATTTTTTTCATCCATAATGTCTTTGCAAATAATAACTTTATAAATGTTTATGTGTCTGATACTTGCATTCAGCAAGAGGTATTAACTGCTGATTGAGGTTTTCAGCCCGTGCCTACTCATTAAGATACATTTTATAGCCAAGTCTTATACCCACTACACGCACTAGAGCAATATTGCCATATTCTTACCCCTTATTTTAATATTTAAGAAATTAAATTGTAATGAATTTGTCGAGAATACTTCAATCTAAAGACTTCAATTCGTTTAGTGAGAATTGAATGTATTAGAGAATCTCAATTCCCTAAGATTGGAGATTTCAACTAGTATTAAAAAAGTTTATAAACTGACAGTTAGCAAGCAGTTTATGGAAATCGTACGAAATTGCTTATATGCTGCGGGGAGAACCATCCTGTATGCCGCAGCAACAGGTGTGTTAGTAAGTACAATTACATTTACACTCGATGCGATGGAGTCACTTAAGAATAATGGGCCAATAGAGGAACAAAGGTTATTTCCATTTAAGATACCATACACTGAGGCAACATTTTTCCCTGCTGCAGCAATAGGCGGTCTGGCTGGCCTGTTAAGCAGCATAGAAAATCAAAAAAAGAAAAGGCTAGATAATGGCTTCTTCCTCAAAAAATAATCAAAAAATTGTAATAAGTGATTACTCTAAATCTCTTACTTCTTTATCTAACAAATATTTAGCTTCTTTTTCTGAGAAAGGTACGTCTGGATATTTTAAAGATATTTTTTCTTTAGTCTTTTTTAGAGTCTTTTCTTTAATATAAGATTTATCTGAATCTGTCCAATGATGCTCTAACGCCATTCTTCTTGTCTGGCCGCCATATTCTATGATCTCTGACTCTAGGAAATTTTTTGATTCTGGTCTGTTAGTATGCTCTGCTACAATTTTATGAACTATTGTATTAGCCATCAATCTAATTAAAGATTCTCTATCACTATTTTTTCCCATTTTGGATTTTTTAGTTCTTCTTCCATATAATTAAGCAACAATTTTAAGTAGTTTAATGCTAGTCTTTTCTCAATTTTAGAAGCGAGATTATTTTTTAGTTTGAATGCTAAATCGGCTCCAAGAATATTAAATAGACTATTTTTAAGTTCATTATTATCTACTTTTTTATTCATAAGCAATAAAACAAGTAAAGCATTTCTAATTGCAAGGTATATCTCATTCCCAGATGAGGAGATGCCATCTATATCGCTCCAATCTAATTTAATTTTTAAATCTAAAATAGAGAGATTTGTGTTATGTGGTATCTTTAGATTACCATATATTACTTTTGAATCTTTTAATTGATAAATTAATGAAGGGCTTGTTGGATATTGTTTTATAATCGAATCTTTTGAATATATCTGTATATCTAATTTGAGGTTTTCAATTTTTGCCGCATCTGTAACTTTTTTTATTATATTTAATTTATCCTTGGTATTTTTTACTAAAGCTCTTCTTGTTGCTATGATAACATCTATATCGTTATAATCTGTATAATTTGTCTGTATTGCAGAGCCGCATAAAATTATTGCTTCTACTTCTTGGATATCTTTTAATATTATGTTTTTTATTCTATTCTCAATTGCCCTAGCCTTCTGATTATATTCTAGTTTTCTCAAAAGATTCTTTGAACTTATGCGATTTGCTTCGATTAGTTTTGGCCTAATATTCCTGCTCAGAATATTTGATTCATTCTGAGTAAGACTAATGCCTTTAATTTTCTTTTCTATTATTTTATTCTCTCTGATAGTTAGTATTCTTACCATATAACACTAATTAGTATTAAGTGATATTTAAAGCTTTGTTTTAAATAAAGTAAGGTAATTATGGACCTATCGAGAATCGAACTTGAATCTAACCGACGCGAATGATTTGTTCTCAAAAAATTAAAGCCCTTGACTTTTCCTTTTCGCTATTTTTTTCATAATAAAGCTCCTAATCTCTTCAGCTTTGTTCAAATCTACAGCAGGAATATATCTTTCGGAGTGATACCCCCCATAACGCCCCACAGGCATTGAATAACCAGCTGTCTGAATATTCAAGCTTGAAAAGCCCAGCATTCTTGCTATGATGCCCCGAGTTATATCAACATTTTGAATTCTTTCATAAGGAATATTGCTATATTTTTTCCAAATTATTCCTCTTTCTAACTTAATTTCTGTGTTAGTAAATTCATAAAACCATCTTGAATAAGCCATTCTTGCATAAATCTCTCCAACAATTATAACAATAATAATGTAAATCAATAGTATGCCAAATATATTTATGTTAAAACGTAAAACAATAGCAAAGGATATCCACAAAATGAAAAAAGTTAGAAAAACAAAAAAACCATAAGTTCTAAATCTAAAAGACCATTTAGCGCCAGGATGCAAGTGATTCTTCATAATACTGGTAAGATGCGTCATTTTATAAATTTACTTAAAAGTGGACCCACCGAGAATCGAACTCGAATCTTTCGACTGCCAGCCGAAAATTTTACCATTAAACCATAGGCCCTTATCTCGAAAGAAGTTATTAGATTATAAAGATTATGAAAAAATTATTCCTGCAAATTAACAGGACAGCCGCTTAACTGCGAAATTTGTGCAATTGTAAGTTCACCTGACTGCCTTTCTCCACTGCCAAAGTCCCATGTAGGGTAGCCTTCTATTCCTGCAGCTTTGCATTCATCTGTCTGGCCTTGTGCATTAGGCAGCGAACATTCGACGTAAGTCACATATTTCCAGCTTGAACCAAATAATTTCTTTTGGTTTTGGCAGTGAGGACACCAATAAGCTCCGTACATTTTAACATTCTTTTCGGTTAAGCATTTAGCAAAGGAATCATATTCTCCGCCGCCGCTAAAAACCGAAAATCCCGTAATGCTAGATGGCAGGATAAGTAATAGCAATATGATTAATCCAAGAATGCCAAAAATCCAGGTTTTTTTTCCCATAGGGGAATGAAAAAAATAAACTATTTAAGCCTTAGCCTTTAACGGCCTTTCAAAAAAGTAGTAAAAAATAAAATAAAAATAAATGTGCAATAAAAAGTCCTAATTAGAACTTTTTATGATTCATATAGCAATCTTTGCAATAGACTGGCTTGCCTTCTGTTGGCTTAAAAGGAACTTCACATTCCTTCTTGCACTCTGAACATACTGCCTTGTGCATTTCTCTCGGACCAAAATTTCTTTTAAATCCGCCGCCGCCTCGAGGGCCATCAAATCTTCGCCTATTGCCGTCTCCGTCAAAACCCATTTTACCTCCCGCGATTTAATTAGAATTCTCCTGTATATTGTTCACTTTACTTATCCTTCATTCGGCCTAACCGATAGATAATCTTTAAATTAAGAGTTTAAAAACTTATGTATTGCCTGATTTATTTGACCGATTTACAAAAATTATCAATACAAGAAAAGAAATATCCTGCGAGTCCCGAGAATAAACTTTGCAAACCGCGTTGAAAACACAAAGTTTATACAATGAGAATCTTCAATTCTCAAGCATAAATCTTAAGAAAAGCACAAGATTTATATACCCTTAAAAATAAACACATTTACTTAACGTAATAAAATGGCAAAAACAAAACCAATCATTAATATTGCATTCGTTGGTCATGTTGACCACGGAAAAAGCACCACAATCGGAAGATTGATGTTTGATAGTGGAACTATTCCAATTCAAGAACTAGAAAAGTTAAAGCAAATAGCAAAGGAACATGGTAAGGCAGGATTTGAGTTTGCATATGTAATGGATAAGTTCAAAGAAGAAAGAGAAAGAGGAGTTACAATTGACTTA
>ORMF012540858.1_pt1 | contig 11497 bp, 11 predicted proteins | sample 1779871 | NCBI WGS metagenome assembly ORMF01 (sample SAMEA104232316, study PRJEB22302) | groundwater metagenome | biome: forest; feature: aquifer; material: groundwater | place: USA | collected 2011-08-07 | depth 5.4 m
AAAAACCTACTCTAGGTACTAAAATTACATGAAAATGGAACTAAAGACACATAAAAGCTATACCATTACGAAAAAGATAGCAAAGCATGGGACAAATACTGTTATTGTTATTCCGAAGTTTTTACAAGGAGAGTTAAAGCCACGAACTATTGTTGAAGTCAGAATTAATATTTTGCAGGAGGCAGAAGATGTCGAGTAAGCGAGAGATAATCAACGATCCGAAAGAATTGCGCAGAAACTTCATTAGTACTGCATATGATACACTTGATGGCGTTTTATCACCAACTCCTTATCTAGAAATCAGTGAAGGAACAAACGTTGATGTTCGATTCTTAAACGGAAGAGCAAGATTACCAACAGCAAATAGTACAGAAGTTACGGTACTAGATATGGACATTGCTTCTCTCTTTTTTGACGACTTTAATCTTTTATTTGAAGGAGTCACTGGGGTTGGAAAAACATACACTAGCGATGCATTATTTGACACAGTATTTGGTCCAGAAGGTCATCATACACTAAGACTTTCTGGAGGTGTAATGGGTAGTTCTGCACTTGAACCATTTACGACAACTGTTTTGGAAAACGGAGTTCCAAAAACTCGTATTGACCAAGAAAAATGCAATAAATATGGCGCACTCTTTATTGACGAAATCAATAGAGGAGATAGTCAAGAAGTATTTCAAGTAGTTGATGGTGTAGTTCACATAAATGGAGATACTGGTTACTTAGGAATTCCTATTCCTGGCACTAATAGGCAAAAAGGACTGGCAATCATTGCTGCAATGAATCCAGCTGACGCACAACACAGTTCAGCGTTGGAACTAGATATTGCTGGAGAAAACAGATTCCTTAAGTTTAGATTTCCTAATGGCGTGGCAGAAGCAGCTTCTAGCCAGTTAGAAAAGAAAGTAACAAGTGATTTGCATGGAAGATTTTGGACAGCATTTAATGAGAAAACTGGTCGAACTGGTGGTTGGAGAGAAAATTATCCTGTTGTGACTGACCCAGCGCAGTTATCTGATGTGTTAACAGGAGATGCACGAGAATTTATCGATGTTACTATGGGTTATGTAGGGCATGATCCTCGTGAGACTGTTGCTAGAAATAATGATCTTGTTAAACAAGGTGGATTTACTCCAGTCTTGGCAGTACGTGACGATAACGACTACAAAAAGATTGTTGCGGCTCAAGGAACACTTAAGCATGGATTTGTACGACGTGATTTAAAGAAAATACGTGACTTAGCCCGTTTACTTGGTTTTATCAAAGGTGTTAAAAATCAAACTTACGATGCTGTTGTTAGTTTGAATGACGTTACTGCTGGTGTTGGAGTTGTTCTTGAAAGCAAAACTGCTACTGGTACTGATTATGGCAGTTTAATGACTTTAGTTAATGATGCGCGTGCGGCTTATTTAGATATGCGTAAGACTTTGGATATTCCTGCCGGTTATGGTATAAGGCAGGCATATTTACAAGCCGCACTCAATGCAGGAGTAGCACGTGGATGGGATGCTTATATTGGCACTTTAAGAAATGGCGCAGCACAATTGAATGTAGCAGTACCAAAACCCGCACAAGCAACTCTTAAATCTAGATTACTTTCAGATTTAGTCGTACTACAGCATTTTTCAGAAACAAATAAACCTGCTATTGAAAGTCTATTAAGTGGAAACGAAGAAGAAGCATATACTGCCTTCGGTAAATTATACTCTGATACAAAATCTAAAGGCAGTATTTACGAACATAGGCTGAGTTCGATAATTAAATAGGAGATACTATGACTAACATCATACCTCGTAATCTCATTAAACATTTGGAATGGACACCTGCAACAGGCTCGCCACCTCCTGGAAATACGGGAACTACACCTCCTGCTAGAGGCACTTCACTAATCTATCCTCGCCATGTAATTGATAATCCGCAATCATATATCCAAGTCCCTCAATATCAAGGTTTAGTTATTGCAACTGCTGAAACGCATAAGGGGCTAAACATGTTTGACACTCTAGAAGCACTTGTTACTGAACAACTTTATATGCCTCCAGTTCCTCACTTTATGAGACATAGGCTAAATCTTAAAGAAGCTGGTCTTGACAAGACAAGAAAACTTTTGTACGCTGATGAAACTGAAGTTGCGGAAGACGTTGCCGTTGACTTATGGAAATATGTGTCTAGTGGACACCGTAAAGGTTGTTGGACATGGTTAAACTCTCAATTCAAAGAAGAAGGCGGTATTTGGTATATTGAAAATAATTTAACAGTTGCTACTGATAGCGATGGCAAGAAATCGCTCATAGGTGAGCGACAACCTTTGGATTGTTCTATTCGTGAAGATTGTTATGTTAATTTTGATGCGAATGAACAAGGATTTCCTACCTCGAAAGCACCTACCCAGAAATACGAAGCAGACAATAATAATTATTTCTATCATCCTCGAAATGGTGCTGTCGCGAGGTTCCTCGCGGCTTCTGATAGGTCTGACCTGGATTGCGGCGGGAATCCTGATGTCCGCTATTCTTCGCTTGGGGTATTTGCCTGCGCAGCAGGCGGCGCGCCGCAAAATCGAGGAGGCACATTATGACTAACGAACCTATGATTCCTCGAAATCTTATCAAACACTTAGAGTGGTCTCCGATGAACTCACCACCTACTCAGCCACCGCAAAACCCATCCACTAGAGGCAATGTTCCAAGCAATTTGGATTTTTCATTAAGCGATGAAACTGACTTCTGGCGAATGACTGGCGTTTCCTATAAAGGTAGCATAGAAAATATTGATTTATTAAAATCTTTACTTGATGGAGGTAATGCGCATACGCAAGATGAGTGGGTTACTCATTATACAACAGCTGCTCCAGGTAATGGATTTTATACACCCGACTATCCACTAATTTATGGAATTGTAAAAGCACTGTACGACGCTCGTGATAGCGTTCCAGAAACTGCAGCAGTACAAACATTCTTGCGAGACACTGCAAGATCTAAATGGCTTATGACATTATCAAGAATTGCTTATCAGCCAACTGGAGATGACTTAGTTATTCACAATTATGGCACGCCTGCTAGATATGAACGAGCTGTAGATTTCATAACTCCTGATGAGTGGATTAAGAATACAGAAAAACCTGATTCATATCAAGCACTCTTAGGTACTGAAGATAGTGTTCAAGACATTAATACGGTGTTTCAATGGCTTAACGGGACTGATACATATGCTTGGAAAGTGAATAACAAACCCGCGACTTTAGTAGAACGTGTCGCGAGGTTCAACGCGGATTCTGTTAGGTCTGACCTGAATTGCAGCAGGTATCCTGATGTCCGCAATTCTTCGCTTGGGGTACGCGCGCAAAAAATTGGAGGTTCTACTTAAATGAAAAGTATGCATAACCTGCTCGACGAAGCAGAAGACGCTTGGAGAGAAGAAGTAAAAACAGATTTTCCACTAAGAGCCGATACTCCTGTTGTAAGAAAAACAACTGGTGAAGGAAGAGATTGGCTTTTTCATACAGATTTGAAGACTATTTATGCTACTATTGTCAATGATGAAAAATTACAAACGAAGTTTAGAGAACTTGTAACTAAACATTGGGATGGTGAGCCAGAAGGCCTTGCACGTGAAGTATTACATTATTTGTTATTCCATGAATTATATCATCCGCTTGAAGCACCTTTTAGCGTTTCTGGTCCAGATAATGATAACAAGCGCATTCATCAAGCGATGCGACGTGGTATTGTGCAAGCTCAACCGAAACTGAGTTCTTTAGAGCAAATTATGAAAGTTCACGCAGCACAAAATGGCGTTAAAGACTTTATTTTAGATAATCGTTTCTATGTTGATAATAGTGTTCACAATTATGTGCGACAGGATGTTATTCCCATTTGGGACTTTTTAGAGCTCCAAGAATCTCCTGCAAAAACTAATTTTTACACTGCCACGCGATTGCTATATGGTCTGTTGTATGGTCCTCAAAATGCGCATTTATTCTTTGAAGAAAAATCTGGAAAAGATGGACAGAAATTAGCTCAGGAAGCATTGACAGCAATTCTTCAGAAACCGACAACTCTGCCAAAATACAAAGGAGTTGTAACGCGTTTGAAATCTTTAGTTAGCGATCCAAATGCTGAAGCTAGTAAACAATTAAGAAACTATCCGCGAGCGATTCGAGCTGTTTTTAGTGGTGAAGATAGATATAATGGTATCGAACGTTTTATGACAGTACTTGGTCCTTATGTTGAACAAGGAATGCCACAAGGAAGACCTGATATGCAAGGAGCGGGCGTTGGTGCGTCTCTTCAAAGTATTTTAGAAGATCTTCTTGATGATATGAATCCTGCAGAACAATTGCAGTTTACTCAAGGCCTAGCTGGATTAAAACCAAAAGCGCTCGCACAAGCAGCTGAGCATATGCCTACCTCAGAGTTGACAGGTGAAGAAAGCCAGCCTAATCAAGTGCAGAATCTTGATGTACTAGCTGCTCATGAATTTTATAAACGCAATCATCCCAAAGTCACTATACTTGGTGGCAGAAAAGAAGGAGAAAGCGTAGTTGTTGGTAGAAGGCAGTATTGGGATTTAAAACGAAGCAAGGTTCTTACCACAGATCAACTAGGAAGAATTAATTTGCAAGCGCTCGGAGCATTGCAGAGAAGAACACGTTTACCTTGGCTTATTGATTTAGGCAATGGTACATATAGATTAAATGAATATGAAATAGAAGAACGTGACATCAAAGATGTAGTTTATGTGGACAAACATCTTGATGTGCCCGATGTTACTGAATTCTATTTAGATAGCTCTGGCTCAATGTTTGGTGGTACTGAAGGCGAGTTTTCGTTGAATGACGGCGGTCGATGGGATATGCTAAGTCATGTTACGTATGGATTTGCTGATGCATTGCGACAAGGTGCACAACTTGTTGGAAAAAGAAGTTACGTTAGGTTTCATAATTTCGCAGATAGACATGTAGATTCAGCATTAATGCCCATTGACCAATTTTGGGATGGAGATATTGGCGCTTCTACTGTCTTATTTAGACCAGAGAATGGTTATAGTCAAGAAGACCTCGATATCACTGTAGAAAGAGATGGTAAAAAGCGAGCATATATTGTCGCTACTGATGGCCAGCTTGTTATTTCTGGAAGAACAGAACGAGAAGCTGGCAAAATGATACGATTAGCGAAAAATCCTCGCAATAGTGTTATTTTATTTGAGATTGGCGGCACTTATAGTTTGGGCGAGGCAGTGAAAAGTCATCCAGGAATTTCATATTATCAAGTCCATAATAAAAATGAAATGCTTGCAGCAGGTTTGGAGGTGCTCTTATCAAGATGAGTAACATTATTCCTCGCAATTTAATTAAGCATCTTGAATGGACTCCTGGTAGTTCACCACCTGTTCCACCATCTCCACCACGGAATCCTCCAGCACGAGCTTCTGCAGGTTCTCCAAACTTTTCATTTAATGATGAAACTGACTTCTGGCGTATGACTGGTGTTCCATACAATGGTCTTATCTATACGGTTGAACTTCTTAAAAATCTTTTAGATGGAGGCAAATCTAAGAAACAAGCTGAATGGACTAATTATACTGAAGAAGCTATGGGCAAAGGAGAATTTGGTACGCCTGATTACCCTCTACAACACGCTTTATTTGCAACTTTATTTAGAAATAAAGACAATATTGACTATAAGGATGGAATTGAGCAAGCTCGTACATGGCTCGATAAAGCAGCACACGATAAGTGGTTAATGACTCTTACAAGAATTAAATACAAACCTTCTGGTATTGATGAAATTATCCACAATCATGGTTTGTCAAATGCTCGTTCTATTGAATTGCCGTTTGTTGGTCCAGGTGAATTTGTAAAAGATGCTGCGGACATGGCTGTATATCATGCTTTGCTTGGTGCTGAAGACTCCAAAAAAGACATTAGAGGAATTTACAAGTGGCTTACTGGCATCGAACCTTATATTTATAGAATTAATGCAAAACCAGAGAGATTAGATCAGAGGGGCGCGAGGTCCTACGCGGATACTGGTAGGTCTCTCCTGAATTGCAACCGGGACCCTGATGGCCGCAATTCTTCGCTTGGGGTACGTGTTGCGCCGTAGGCGCTTAGCGCAAAAATTTTTATCCTCGCGACAGCACGGTGTTTCTAAGGATTGATTGTATATAAAACTACGGAGCAAATGTTAGTTGAGTTTAGAAGCGTAAAATGCGCAGAAAACTGCACTAATTTGTGTATTTTCTTTGTTACATTTAATGCAATGCATATTTTTGTAAATTTTGTGGAATACTGATCTTATTTCAGAATATATTCTCCCAATCTAATTTTGGAAATATCATTTATTAACTTTTTTAGAGCATCATGGAAATTTATAGTTAAAAAATAATATCCTTCATAAAATTTAATTATATCCCCAGCATATATCTCTTTATCAAGAAAACTTAAATCTCTATAATTTGTTTTTATCCTATACCAGTAAAAGAATTCAAACAAACTAATTTCACTATCTTTAAAGAATTTGCTTTTTTGCTTTTTGCTATCCAAATCTCTAAATTCTCTTAAACCAGCATATCTGCAAAAGTCGTCGAACTTATATTTACATAACTTTTTTAACACGCTTCTTGCTCTTTTGTCGTCATCAAGATTATCCCTTAAACTATCCCCTGATTTAGAGGTAAAATCAATTGCTTCTTGACAAGATAGCACTAAATTTAAATTATTTTTATTAAATAATAACTTCTTACTTTTTATCATATTTCTGAAATTACTTATGGCTTTTGCGTGAGGGTAATCTAAATTTCCCTTTTCATTATTAATAAGGACACACAAAATAAGGAGTAAGTTGAAAATTAAATAATATGATTTAACTGGAATCCACATGGAGCAAACTTTAGCGAACTCTTTCTCTTTAATTGCTTTCTTATATTCTTCATCTATACTTTCTCTTATTAATTCTACAAGCCTTATCTTTTTTAATAATGCTGATTTAGTAAAAGGTGCTTTTGAATCAATATTAAAATTTAGTTCGACTTTTAGATCTTTTGATATATTATTCATATAAGAGACATAGTTCAAATGAGTCTTAAAATCTGGAGGCATGGGAGAAGCAAGTTCAATGTCCCTTAGATTAACCATCGTTTTTTTAGATAAGCTCATTTAATAAGTATTTCTAAATAATTAGGCTCCTATTGACATTTATTGTCTAATCTTGAAGAAATTATATGGCTCAATATTATGACATGAATTATAGAAGATAAGATTAGTTCGACTTGGCTTAATAGTTTCATTCTCCAACCAGTGGGTATTAAATCCCCAAAAGACATAGAATAAAAGTTATTTGAACTGAAGTAAATATAGTCCCATGCATTGGCAGCGATATTTTCTTTTAATGGTTGATAAAGACTCTCTCCTGATATGGTAATTAAGGCAAACCCATAACCAAATAAGACTATGGTAATTAAAGCAAAGAATAGATACAAGATTATTGTCCAAATCAAACTATCTCTTTTAGCAAATAGTAACATGAATATGTATACAGTAGATATGAAAAAAAGTAAGGCTATAGAGGAAATTAAGTATATGATACTAAATAAAGTTAATTTAAAAGAAAAAATAACATATAAACTCAGAAATAATAAGTTAAGAATAAATATATAGGATGTATAGAGTTTTTGAAAAATGTTTTTACGTGACCATTGTCCCTTTTTTATAATCTCATAATATGAAAAGTTGATTATCCAGAGAGCAAAAATTGGTGCAAAAAATATTGGCTTATTTGAAAATGCTATTAACCCTACTATTAATAGTACTGTTGATATAATAAGTAGCTTAAAAGATTTTTCTTTCCACACTTTTAAAAAATCTTTTTTCAAGTTATTTTTATCCATTTTACAAATAATCTTTATCTTTATCCAATAAACCCTTTTCTTTTAAATGTTTTACCAATGCTTTTCTGATTACTTCAGCGTCTGAATAGCGAGGATACTTTTTTTGCTTGCTTTTGACTCTCTTCATTAATGCATCATACACCGCTTCTGGTACCCTTACCGTTATCGTATGTTTGTAAAGTTTAACTGTCGTAAAAAATACAATTTTTATTGGTTTTAAAATGTTTCGCTTGTAGTTGTTGCGTTTCAGAGCGAAACATTTAAATAGAAGTTCGGTTAATTATTGATACACTATGGTTACACAAGGCCATGGGGTGATGGGAAAAGAAAGGGTTTTCCTTAATCATAAACAGGGTAATTTAAAAGTTACTGGAAAATTGACTTATAATAATGGTGATGGTCTTTATACAAACATGCGCCTTAAGAAAGAAATTCTTCAAACATTTTCTATGCCTTTAAACGACCCCAAGGTCAATTTTATGTATGTTATGCAAGTATTTACAACGTGGGAAGAATTTGAAAAAGAAATTAAGACCTTGAAGAAACAAGTTCCTGTAGTCCCATTTTTGTTTAATATTGCGAAAGAAAGCAAATGATTAAAAGATAAAATTCTATAAAATTTATATATTGTCTTTTATTCTCCTTAATAGACTATGGAAGACAATAAATTCATGACTCTCGATGGATTGGATGGCTATCAATTTGAAGAACTTATTGCTAAAATCATGAAAAAGAGAGGTTACGTTAACATCGTAAATACTCAGAAAAGTCAAGATTTCGGTAAAGACATTATTATGGACGACTCTAAGGGTAATCGTATTGTAGTAGAGTGTAAACATCAACACTTTATTGGAAGACCTATTGTTCAAAAATTACAAGGGGCAATGAATCATGAACTTGCCCAAGATTCTTCTAAAACGATAAAAGGCATTATTGTCACCTCTGGAAATTTTTCTAAAGAAGCAAAGGATTATGTTAAACAAATTTCTCAAGACGTGGAGCTTATAGATGGCTCGACATTGAAAAAAATATGTCGCGACTTAAATTTGTTCATTTTAAATGGAAAAGTTCAAATCATTATCAATAAATCCTTTGAGAATATCACTGAATTTGAATCAAAAAGTCTCTCTAAATCATGTTATTCTAAGATCTACGGCCATGAATTGTTAAAATCTACTGTTAAAAGTGCTGTTCAATTTAGGCCAACTTGTTATATCCGTTACCATGTAGAATTTGATACACATACTTCTGTTGGTTGCGTAGACAGTTATCAGAATTCCGGAAATATTGTTGTCGATGGAGTTGATGGCAAACATTTAAGTCAGGAATTAAGTGAGTTCTTATATAAAGAACGGTTTAGTAGTGCAGAGATAAACGAAAAATATTCAAAAAATAAAACTCCTTACGAATTTACAGAAAATGATATCGAAGAACAGATTATACACCACATTATTGATGAGCATACTCATTCGGTTAGCTATAGGGGAAATAATAATGTATCATATACAAAAGAATGTATTCCTAAAAAGAGAGATATTGATCTTAAGGAGTTCATTCCTTTATACGTCCCTGTTTGGTCTAACGAATTAAAGATTTCTAAATATAATTATCCTCAGAAATTTTATGTTAATGGTAAAAAACAACTTTTCATTGTGGATTCACTTAAAATATGTAAGATTTGTGATAAGATTCAACAGACTTATCAAGATATGAGTTTATGTCCTGAATGTGGTAGAATTGTTTGCTCTTCGCATCGAAAAATAGATTACTTGGATAAGAAGACCCCTATTTGCAAAATCCATGCAAAACCTTTTAAGTTGTTTATACAGAAAAAATATTTTGCTTCAAAGAATAATCTAAAAAAATACGAGTTGATATGGAATAAATTAAAATGGTGGCGGAAAGTATATGAGGATAAAATCTTGTTTAGTTCAATAATTATCGTTATTCTTGGTGGTCTTTATACTCTCCTTAATTTTTTAGGTGTATTTCCTATTTTCTAATTATTTATATTTTGGATATAGATTTTCTGAGCTTCTTCAAATTCTTTCATCTGTCTCATCATCCTTTCTATTTTCTTAGCAGTTTCTTCTCTTTCTACTCTCATGTTATCAATTTCTTCTTTTCTTATTCTATTTTCTTCTTCTTGTTTTCTTAGCTGGTTTGTTAGATCGCCTAATTTGCTTTCTTCATACTCTTTGATTTGAGGCTTTTCATCTAGTTTTGAAGAATCAACGTATCTTCTTCCCATGTCTGAACCTGTTCCCCACCCAAATCGTTTATTCAATTGGAATTCATTCAAACCTTTATTCGCGTAATGAGTTGCGGAAGAGTGTCTAAAGAGGTGCGCATGTAATCTTATGCCTACTTTGTTTCCTAATTCGCTCAAAAGTGTTTGACAATGTCTATAAGATAGGTCAAAAAATGGTTCTTCTAGACCTTTACTGGTTTGTTTTGAAGTTATCCATGAACGAATTAGTTCATAACTGTCAGACCAGAACATAGATACATCTCTTCCTTTTGTTTTACTAAATTGGGTTCGAACCATTATTTTATAGTAAGGAGCGGGCGCATCTACTCTGCGCACATCTGAATTTCTTACATTTAAGAATTCCTCAATTCTAAACCCTCCATCGAAAAGACATGCAATAAGCACTTTTTCTTGCATAGTTTTAGCTACATCTAATAGTCTTTTAACATCATGCTCTTCTAATGCTAGAACATCCTTTCTTTCGTGACGTGTATCGACCCAATAGGTCATTTCATAGAGTTTCTTGTTTCCTTCGCCTAAAAGCCACCTAAGGAGTATTATCATGGTTTTTTTTATATCTGACTTAGTTTTGCTTGAGTACGGCATATCTTTAGAACCTTTTATTTCATCTTTTTCTAATGCGTGCACGAATGATTCTATGTCTTTAGTGGTTAGCTTTGAAAGATGTTTTTTAGGGAAAAAACGCAATAGTGGCTTTAAGTTATGCAAGTATTTGTCTTGTGTGCTTATTCCGCAGCTTTTGATTCCTGCCTTTCTTCTGGCCGTTTTTCCAATAGAAGCATCTGCTAGAAATTTAATGACTAATTGCTTATTTTCTTGTAAGAGACTTTTATTTTTCAAAAGATTTTCTATTGACTGTTTATGCTTGGTTGCTACGTAATGGATATCTATCTTTTCCATGTTTTAGTTACGAGGATAATCTATATAAATCTTGTGGCTCACCTGAACATTCCTTCTGGTGAGCTATGGGCTCTATTGTTTAGGAAAACTTTGGAGGATATATAAAAGTTGGGTTTTATGAGATTTTAGGTTATTCATACCAGTGCGAATTCCTTAAAGATATTAATTTCAAACTCTCTTGCTCAACCCTCCTAACTTCGTTTCGGAGATTCGCTGCGGAGTTTGAAATGGGATCGCTGGGATTCGCACCCAGGCCGCCAACACCCCATGCTGGAATCCTGACTAAACTGGACCACGACCCCTGTATCTTGCAAATAAGTTATGTTTATAAAACATATTCCTTTTCGATTACTATGTTAATCGGTTTAATAGGAAAACCTAATGTGGGCAAGTCTACTTTTTTTAAGGCAGCCACTTTGGCAGATGTACTTA
>ORMF010041015.1_pt1 | contig 11496 bp, 12 predicted proteins | sample 1779871 | NCBI WGS metagenome assembly ORMF01 (sample SAMEA104232316, study PRJEB22302) | groundwater metagenome | biome: forest; feature: aquifer; material: groundwater | place: USA | collected 2011-08-07 | depth 5.4 m
GGATGAGCAACGCACCCGCCGACATGAGCGCTTCGCGAATTCCTCGTCGTGTCACGTTTGTGCCCCCCGGGGGATGGTGGTTCGTCTTCCACATCGCAATTGCCGTTCCCGGTCAGCCCGCGCTGGCGATGTGGCGTTTTTCCACCGACTTTCCGCGAGTTCGAACGTCGTCCGCCGCGCGCTCGTACTTATGCCGCGGACAAAAGCGCGCGCGTCGTTACGAAGATGCACGTCGCGAGTATTCGAGTTGCCTCGCCGCGCGTTCCATCTCGTGACACGCACCTACCAACAATTTCCGCGAGCCCGGATACGGATCTGAGATGCGGAGTCCCTATATGAGGTGCGCGAGTGCGGCGCCGTGCTGGTGCCCCTTCGCGCAAAACGTTCAGAGAACAGCGGGTTAGTGTGCCGCCGCCGCCTGGATTCCGTGTCGTGGCACACCCATTGCGCTTCGTTCAGGCGTCGTCGCGGTTGCGTCCCCTGCGTGATCGCTTTTCGAACACACACATGATGCGCGCATGATCGGCGCGCGTTGGAGGATCGTCATGAATCTCATTACCCGTCTCCGCAGCTTTGCGCGCAACACCGAAGGACAGGACCTACTCGAGTACGCCCTGCTCGTCGCGCTCATCGCCATCGTCGCAGTGGTGGCCGTTACGTTGACCGGCACCAACGTCAACCTGATCTTCGAGGACATCGCGGCGAAGCTTGGTAACGCCCTGTAATGGAGAGACGCACCGCGGGAGGCGGCGACCGATACGCCGCCTCCTTGCGATGGGAGCATCCATGGAATGGCAATTGGTCGTGCAGACGCTCCGTGGCCGGATCCAGCGGGATCACGGGCAGGATCTGATGGAGTACGGATTGCTGATGGCACTCATCGCGGTCGTGGCAATCGTCGGTGTGAAAACGCTCGGGACGACTATCAATACGCTCCTCTGGGAAGTCATTGCAAAGCAGTAATGACCTCATCGGGCTCGTGATTGTCACCGCCGGCACCGGCGTGGCGGCCATCATCGACCTCGGCACCAGGCGCGTGCCGAATGTGCTGACGATGACGATGGCCTCCATGGGAATCATCGCGGCGGCGGCAGGTGTCGGGCGCATCGGCGTGACGGCGGCGTGCGCCGGGTGCGTGCTCGGGGCAGTATTGATGCTGCCCGGCCACGTGCTCGGCGCGACTGGCGCCGGGGACGTCAAGCTGCTGGCGGCTGTCGGCGCACTGCTCGGTCCGGCGCTGACACTCAGAGCATTCGTTGGAACGGTCATCGCTGGAGGCGTCATCGCGCTGGTGGTTGCCGTTCATCGCGGGCGGCTGCGGCGCACGCTCAACGCGACGAGGCGGCTTGCGGTCGGGAACGCCGGCGCGGCCGAAATCGAGGATCCGAAGGCAGGCAACCGCTTCGCATACGCGCCTGCCATTGCTATTGGCGCCACGCTCGCGGCGCTCGGTTGGTAAACCAGGGCCAGAGGCCCGTGAGGACATCGTTATGGCTCGCATTCGTATATTCATCGTGCTCGTGATTGCGCTGACCGCCGGCGGCGTCTTCGCGTATGCCACCTACCGCTTCGTGCAACAGCCCGCGGCGGCGGCCTCCATGAAGACCCAGTCCGTCGTCGTTGCCGCGACGAACCTTCAGCTCGGGAAAGAGCTGAAGCCCGAGGACGTCCGCATGATCCAGTGGCCGGAGGGTTCCGTGCCGGTGGGGACGTTCACGAGCGCGGACGACATCGTGGGCCGGGGCGTGATCTCACCGATGGTGCAGAACGAACCGATCCTGTCGGCCAAGCTTGCATCGAAGGAAGCCGGCTCCGGCCTGCCACCCATCATTCCGAACGGTATGCGTGCGGTGTCGGTTCGCGTGAACGAAGTCATCGGCGTGGCGGGTTACGTCCTGCCAGGCACGCGGGTCGATGTCGTCGCGACCGTCAATCCGACGCAGCAGCAGACCGACGTGACGTCGAAGGTCGTGCTCGCGAACGTCCAGGTCCTGGCGTCGGGCACCAAGATCGAGCAGGACGGCGAGAAGGGCAAACCGATGGAAGTGAGCGTCGTCACGCTGCTCGTCGATCCGGGCGAGGCCGAGCGGCTGACGCTCGCCAGCACGGAAGGAAAGATTCAGCTCGCGCTTCGCAACCCGCTTGACAAGACCGCACCGGTCACAGCGGGCGTCCGGCCGGCGGCGCTCCTCGCGTACGGCGCTGCGCCAAAACCGGTGTCGGCACCGAGACCGAGACCGCGCGTCGTCGCGGCAGTTCCCGTCGCGGTTCCGGCGATACCGCCGGCGCCGACGGTCGAAATGATTCGAGGCGATAAACGCGCGCAGGAAGTTGTGCGTCAGGAGTAGTGACCATGGCCAAGATACGTCTCTTCATTCTCATCCTGGCGGTCTTCGGCAGCTCGACGCTGTCGGCGAACGAAGGGGCTGCACCGGTCGACGGAGCGCCAGCCGCTGCCCCGTCCAACTCGCTGGCAGTAACGCTCCTCGTCGGCCGCTCCGTCGTCGTAGACGTGGCGACCCCGATTACGCGTGTGTCGCTGACCAGCGCCGACATCGCGGACGCGCTCGTCACCTCGCCGAGCCAGCTCCTGGTCCACGGCAAGCTGCCAGGCAGCATCTCGATGTTCGTGTGGAACCACGAGGGCACCATTCAGCGCTACGAGATCACCGTGCAACGCGATCTCGAGCGTCTCCGGACCGATGTGAAGCACCTCTTTCCAGGCGAGCCGATTGAGGTGCAAGGCAACGGGAAATTCGTCGTGCTCTCAGGCAAGGTCTCCACGAAGGACGTCATGGAGAAAGCGGCCAATCTCGCCGCGGGCTTCGTCGACAAGAAGGAGGAGGTCCTGACCCTTCTACAGGTCGATCCGAACACGCGGACCGATCAGGTGCTTCTCCGCGTCCGTTTCGCGGAGGTCAGCCGTGCCGCGATGACCGACTTGGGGTTGTCGCTCTTCACGAGCCCGACCGGCATCAACAACACCGTCGGCCGCGTGACGACGCAGCAGTTTGCCGCGCCAGGTTTCTCGGATCTTCAGTGGACGAAGGCCGACAGCAAGTTCGGCAGTGACGTCACAAGCGCAGAAGGAAAGTTCTCATTCAGCGACTTTCTCAACTTCTTCCTGCTGAGCGAAAAGTACGACCTCGGCCTGGCCATTAAGGCACTGCAATCGCGCGGTCTCTTCCAAAGCCTGGCGGAGCCGAATCTCGTCGCGCAGAGCGGCAAGGAAGCGAGCTTCCTCGCGGGCGGCGAGTTCCCGGTCCCGATCGCCCAAGGTTCTGGCCAGAACATAGCGATCACCGTCCAGTTCAAGGAATTCGGAATCCGCTTGAACTTCACGCCGGTCGTCAATGGCGATCGCGTCCAGCTCAAGGTTCGTCCTGAAGTGAGCACGCTCGATTTCGGAAACGCCGTCACGCTCAATGGGTTCCGGATCCCGGCGCTGTCGACGCGTCGGACGGAAACCGAGCTCGAGCTCATGGACGGTCAGACGTTCGCGATTGCGGGTCTGATGAACAACACCATGAACTCGACGATGCAGAAGATTCCCGGCATCGGCGACATCCCGATCCTCGGCCAGTTGTTCCGTAGCAAGGCCGCCCAGAAGAATCAAACCGAGCTGGTCGTCATGATCACGCCGCAGATCCTTCGCAGCAACTCTCCAGGCGTGACGAACCAGCTGCCGCGTCTGCCGGAACCGTTCCTGCCGGCACTACCGGCGACTCAAACCATCGATCCGCCGCCACCGGCGTTCCTGTTGAAGTAGAAGGCGGACCCCCATGGCGCAGCTTGTAGGACTCATCGTCAGCCAGGACGACGCATTCAGAAAGCAGATCGGGCATCAGCTCCGTTCCGGGGCGATGCCGATCAGCGTGATGGACGACCGTACGGCACGTGATGGCGTGCTGGCCGACATCATCATCGTCGACGTTCGCGGACAGACACCAGGGTGCATGGCGGCCATCGAGCTGCTGCGCGCGGGAGCACCGGCAGCCGGCCTCTTTGCGGTTGCGGCCGCGGAGGACCCGGGTCTCATCCTTCAGTCGATGCGTGCCGGCGCGAACGAATTCTTCACGTTCCCGCCGCCGGAATCGGACTTCCACGAAGCGATTCGTCGCGCCGCCGCGCGGCGCCAGACCTCGACCTCGGCGCCGAAGTCGAACACGATGGTGTTCTTCGGCGCGAAAGGTGGCGCGGGCACGACGACGCTGGCGGTGAATTGCGCCGTGGAAGTGGCGCGCCTCACCAAGCGGCCGACGATCATCGTCGACCTCAAAGCCGGCCTCGGGGAAATCACGTTGTTCCTCGGTGTCCGCAGCCGTTACACGTTGATCGACGCGCTCGACAATCTTCACCGTCTCGACGCCGAATTCCTGAAGGAGCTCGTGGTCAAGCACAAGTCGGGTCTCGAGATCCTGGCGGGGTCCGAACTGTTCGATCGGCCGAGCGCCGCCGACGCCGGGGCGCTCGAAGAGGTCCTCCGGCTTCTCGCGCGGCAGTACGAGTACATCGTTGTGGACGCCGGCACCCAGATCAACCCGTGCTCTGTCGCCGCGATGTACACCGCGGAAACGATCTGCTTTGTCGCCAATCCCGACGTGCCGTCGGTGCGCAACGCGCAGCGGCTGCTCGATCGCATCGGCCAGCTCGGCTCGTGCCGCGAGCGAGTGCGGCTGCTGCTCAATCGCGCCGCGGAGCCATATCCGATTCCGCCGGCGCAGATCGAGGCCACGCTCGGGCACCCGATTCATCACACGTTTCCGAGCGACTACAAGACGGTGTCGACCGCGCTCAACTCGGGAGTGCCGGTCGCGCTCACCGGGAACAGCGCCATTGCGGAACAGTTCGATCGCTTCACACGCCGCGTGATCGATCCGTCGGCGGAGCCGCAGACGGTCGCCGCGGGAGGCAATTTCAAGCTGAGCACGCTCGGATTCGATCGGCTCGCGTCGATCTGGTAAAACGCCATGGTTTCAGGTCTCCAAGCTCCTCCCCGTCCGACCACCCAGCCGCCGCGCCAGCAGTATCTCGAGCTGCGCGCCGCGGTCCATCGGAAGCTGCTGAATCGGCTGAATCTCGAGGCGCTTGCGCAAAGCGATAGAAGCCGCGCGGAAAGCGAGATTCGCGCCCTGCTGTCGCAGCTCCTCGCCGAAGAGAGCGCGCCGCTGAACCTCAGCGAGCGCGAGACGCTGTTCATCGAGGTGCTGGACGACGTCTTTGGCCTCGGGCCGCTGGAGCCGCTGCTTCGCGATCCAGGCATCAGCGACATCCTCGTCAACACGTGCCAGCACGTCTTCGTCGAGCGAAACGGAGTGCTCGAACGTGTCGCTGCCACATTCCAGGATGACCGCCATCTGCTTCGCATCATCGACCGGATTGTCAGCGGCGTCGGACGCCGCATCGATGACAGCTCGCCGATGGTCGATGCACGGCTTCCGGACGGGTCGCGCGTCAACGCGATCATTCCTCCGCTTGCGGTCGACGGCCCGCTTCTCTCGATCCGCCGTTTTCCCGCGGAGCGGCTGAAGTCCGAGGATCTCGTCACGCTCAAGGCGTTGACGCAGCCGATGCTCGATTTCCTGTCGCATTGTGTCCGCGCCCGGCTCAACTGTCTCATCAGCGGCGGCACGGGCGCCGGCAAGACGACGCTGCTCAACGTGCTGTCCAGCTTCATCTCGGATAAGGAACGCATCGTCACGATCGAGGACGCGGCGGAGCTTCAGCTTCGCCAGGAGCACGTCGCGCGGCTCGAGACACGTCCGGCGAACGTGGAAGGGAAGGGCGCCATCCGTCAGCGGCAACTCGTCGTCAACGCCCTCCGTATGCGCCCCGACCGCATCATCGTCGGCGAGGTCCGCAGCGAGGAAGCGCTCGACATGTTGCAGGCGATGAACACGGGCCACGACGGCTCATTGACGACCGTGCACGCGAACACTCCGCGTGACGCGCTGTCGCGCATCGAAACCATGATTGCCATGGGTGCAACGAACATTCCCGAGCGCGCCATGCGGCAGCAGATTGCCGCCGCGATTCAGCTCGTGGTGCAGCAGACCCGCCTGAGTGACGGCACCCGCAAGGTCACGAGCATCTCCGAGATCACCGGCATGGAAAGCGACATCATCACGATGCAGGAGATCTTCGTCTTCGAGAAGGCCGGTATCTCGCAGGAGGGAAAAGTGCTGGGACGGTTCCGCGCGACCGGGGTTCGTCCGAAGATCTGCGAGCGTCTTCGCTCCTCGGGCATCAACCTCCCCACGGATATGTTCGAAGGCGTCATGGAGGTGCGGTGATGCTGCTCGCGATCGTCGTGTTCTTCGTCGTGGCGGGCCTCGTGATGGGCGGCTATTACGCCGCGTTTGTCATGCCCCCGAGGATGGCCAAGCGGCGGATCGAGCTGCGTCTCCACGAGGTGAGCCAGCCGGTCGTCGAGGAAACCGGGACCACGGTGGTGATGAATACCGCCAAGGGGCCCGTCCCCATCATCGATCGTGCCCTTGCGGCGACGACGGCCGGCAACAAGCTGGCGGCGCTCATCGAGCAATCGGGTGTCCGCACCACGCCGAGCGCAATCGTCATGATCAGCCTTGGCAGCGCGGTGGTCTTCGCTGGTTGCGCAGCCATCTTCATCCATCAGCCGGTGGCGGCGATATTGGCCGGCGTGCTCGGCCTCGCTGCCCCGTACGGCTTCCTCGTGCAGCGGCGATCGTCGCGACTGAAGAAGTTCGAGGAGCAGTTTCCGGAGGCGCTGGACCTCATGTCGCGCGCGATTCGCGCCGGCCACGCGTTTCAGACGGCACTTGGCATGGTGGGCGACGAACTGCCGACGCCGGTCGGACCGGAGTTCAAGAAGACCTTTGATCGACAGAACTTCGGATTGCCCGTCCGCGACGCGATGAATGAGATGGCCGATCGCGTGGCGATCCTGGATGTGCGGTTCTTCGTCACCGCCGTCGCGATTCAGCGTGAGACCGGCGGAAATCTCGCCGAGATTCTCGACAACCTGGCGCACGTCGTGCGGGAACGCTTCAAGATTCGGCGCCAGGTCCGCGTGCACACGGCCCACGGACGGTTCACCGGGTACGTGCTGTTGGCGCTGCCGGCGGCGCTCGCCGTGGCGCTCTCTTTCATCAGCCCGGATCACATGGCGCTGCTCTTCCGAGAGCGCATGGGTCAGATGATGCTCGTCGGCGCAATGGTGCTCCAGACGATCGGTTTCATCTGGATCCGTCAGGTCATCAAGATCGAGGTGTAACGTGATCGTGCTTCTGCCAGTGCTCGCGTTCCTGTTCGTATCGCTGCTGGTCGCGGCGGGCGCCATGGCGATGTCGCCTGGACGAGCCGCGGCCATCGACCGGCGGCTTGGTGAGATTCGCGGCATCGGCCAGCCATCGTCCGAAGGCGTGCCGTACTCGCAGCTCATCGCCGATTCGTTCAAGAAGCTCGGTCGATACGCGCCGAAGCGGCCGTCGGAAGCGGGAAAGCTCGAGCGGAAGCTCGTCGCGGCCGGATACCGCTCGAAGGAAGCGATGTCGGTCTTCATCGGCATTCGCCTCGGGTTCGCGTTGCTGATGTTCGGCGCGACCTCGCTCCCGCTCTTCGGGCGGCCTAATGTGGCCATCGCGCTAGGGGCCGCGGCCATCGGCTATCTCCTGCCGACCATGATGCTCGGACGGCTGGCGCAACGACGCCAGCACCGCATTCGACTGTCGCTGCCGGACGCGCTGGATCTCCTGGTCGTCAGCGTCGAAGCGGGACTCGGGCTCGACCAGGCGCTGCAACGCGTCGGGCAGGAGCTCGCGTTCGCGCATCCAGACCTGTGTGATGAGTTGCGACTGGTCAATCTCGAGCTCAGGGCCGGAAATTCCCGATCCGAGGCGCTGCACAACCTCGCGGATCGGACCGGCGTCGATGATCTGTCGTCGCTTGTCGCCATGCTCGTGCAGACCGACAAGTTCGGCACGAGCATCGCGCAGTCCCTCCGCGTCCATTCCGAGACGCTGCGCACCAAGCGGCGGCAGCGCGCGGAGGAGGCCGCGGCAAAGACCGGCGTGAAGATGGTGTTCCCGCTCGTGTTCTGCATCTTTCCGGCGATTTGGGTCGTCACCATCGGACCGGCCGCGATCAAGTTCGTCCAGGTTCTCTTTCCGATGGGGCACAAGTGAGCCAGGTCGCCTCCATCACGGACGTACGAAGCGTCCCCCGGACGTCGCGGGCGCCACTGACACTCGAGGAGACGGGCCTGACGACGAGTCTCATCGAGCAATTGATCATCAAGACGCTTTACGGTGGCGAGCTCAGCGGCCTCGTCGTCGCCGACCGGATGCGCGTGCCGTACTCGGTGCTCGAGCCGATCGTGGAACGCGTGCGAGTCGAACGGCTGGTCGAGGTGCGCGGGTCGAGCGGGTCCTCGAGCGCCGGATATCGCTACGCCCTCACCGATCTCGGGCGCGATCGCGCGCGGAGCTATCTGGACATCAATCAGTACATCGGGGCCGCGCCCGTGCCGCTGGCGACCTACGTGGCGGACATGCACGCGCGGACGGCCGCCCGCGGATACATCGATCGCGAACGGCTTGTTGAAGGATTTTCGAAGTTGATCGTGCCGGACCGTATGCTCGAGCAGCTGGGTCCCGCCGTGAATGCCAATAAGGCGATCTTCCTGTACGGACCGCCCGGAAACGGCAAGACGGTCATCGCGGAAGGCCTCGGTCGCGCGATTGGCGGCGACATGTACATGCCGTACGCCATCGAAATCGACGGGCAGATCATCACGATGTTCGACCCTGTCAATCACCAACTGATCGAGGAAGAACCGGTTCCAACGAGCGTCATTTCCGCTGAACCGCGCGATCGACGCTGGATTCGCATCCGGCGTCCCGTGGTCATGGTGGGCGGCGAGCTGACGCTCGACATGCTCGACCTGACGTTCAACCCGCTCTCGCGATTCTACGAAGCGCCGATCCAGCTCAAGGCGAACGGCGGCGTGTTCCTGGTCGATGACTTCGGGCGTCAGCGCATGCGGCCCGAGGACCTCCTCAATCGCTGGATCGTGCCGCTCGAAAGCCGCGTCGACTACCTGACGCTCCACACAGGCAAGAAATTCGAGGTCCCGTTCGACGTGCTGACCGTGTTTGCGACGAACCTGGACCCCTCGTCGCTCGCAGACGAGGCGTTCCTGCGCCGCATCCCGTACAAGATCGCGGTTGGCGATCCCGATCTCGACGAGTTCACGCGCATCTTCGAGTTGAACTGCCGTGGCCGCCGGCTGCTCTTCCACAAGGTGATGGTGGCTTACCTCTACCGCCGTCACTACCGCGCCACCGGCCGGGCCATGCGCGCGTGTCACCCGCGCGATCTGCTGGATCAGATCGCCGCGCTCTGCCGGTATCGCGGCGTCGAACCGGTGGTCACGCGGGAGCTGATCGATGCGGCGTGCGCCTCGTATTTCGTCGATTCCCCTTCCCGGCTGGAGGTTCAATGATCCTGCGTCTCATGAACGACCGGACGCGGAAACCGATCGCCGACGTCGTCGAAGTGGCGGACACGCGCGAGGCGCGCCGCCGCGGCCTCCTCGGGCGCGAAGGCCTGGAGGAGAATGCGGCGTTGATGCTCGTGCCGTGCGCGGCCGTCCACACCGCGTTCATGCGCTTCCCCATTGACCTTGTCTTCATCGACGGCGACGGATGCGCCGTGCACACCAAATCGCGCGTTCAACCATGGCGCGTCTCACTCGCGCTCCGCGCGCGCGCCGTGATCGAGCTGCCCGCGGGCCGCCTCGATGCCTGCCGGGTCGAGATCGGCGACCGGCTGTACCTCGCGCCTTCTGCACGATAAGGTTGCATGCGATCCGCCCGCCCCGATGACCTGCAGACGCTGCTCTTCAAGTGGCGAAGGCGCTTCTGGCTGGCCACGGCGATCGTCGTGCTCCTCGTCGGCGAGGCGGCGTTGTGGATGTTCGGTCCGCCGCCGTTGGCCACCTCAATCCTGCAGAGACTGATCGCCGGAGAGGCCTCGTCGATCGCGGGGGCGGCAAGCTTCAGCGTCTCCGCCGGTTCCTTCCCCACCCAGTTGCGCGCCGCCGCGTTTGCCGCCGCGCTGAACTCTTCCGGCCTGCCGACCCTGGTCCGCTCGCGTCCCGAAGACCGTCGGTTCCAGGTCCTCGTGGGTCCCTACGTGTCGACTGACGAAGCCGAGTACGCGCAGCGGGCACTTGCGGCGTGGGGACTCGGTGAGGTGCGGCTCGTTGTCGACGACACCATGCGCGGCATACCACAGCGCGCCTCGATGTTTGTCGGAGGTGAGACGGCCAGCGACGGGGTGGTGATCGTTGCCGCGCCGGGCATGTCGTCGGTGGTCTTCGAGATGCCCAGCGCACCGCGACAGGTCGAAGCGCGCCGCACGAGCGCGACGACGATCGACATCAGCATCGGGCAGGCCACGGATGCGGGAGAGAAGAACGTGCTGCACATGCCTGAGGGGATGCTGCTGGCGAGCGAGTTGACCGTGGAGGCGGCGGGAAGCCCGGATGCCAGGCACGCCCGCCTCGTCGTTCCCCATGACGTTCAAAGCCGTCTCCGGCTCGAAGGCCGGCGGGTGTATGTGGATCTTGCCTGGCCGAAACCGCCCTGGGAGGTTGGGGGCCGCGCGTCGCGCGCCACGCAAAGCGCGCGGCCGACCGGGAAGCCGGCCGACGCGCAGTCCGAGGACGCGAACCAACAATCCAAAGATGCGACGCGGGGTGACTATCGCGAGCAGCGGCGTACCGCCGTAGAGCGGTTCGAGCAGGTTCAGCCGTTTCTGATGTCGGCGATCGAGTCACCAGACACCGAGGTGCTGGCGGTGCTCGCCCGCACGCTGGAAGCGATCAGCGACAAGTTGGCGGTCGCGACGCCGCCGTCCGACCTGGCCGCCAAACATCAGTCGCTCTTGTCCTCTGTCGCGCAGGCCTCGAGGGCCATGGCGCCCTCATTCGCCGGCGATCGGCGGGTCGTTGTTCACCAAGCGATCGCGATGTTCGAAGCGGCGCAAGAATAAAAAGGCCGGCGATCGTTCGACCACCGGCCCTTCTCCGAATCCCGAATCCCCGATCCCCACTTCCCGTCCTCAGACCGTTGGCTTGTGCACCACTTCAGCGACTTCCTGTTTCTTCTTCGCGCCGCCCAGCCCCTGGATCTGCAGCGTCGGTTGCTCCTTGAGCACTTCCTGGCGGTAGAGACGCTCCATATCCTGGTGCTTGCGGAGCTCCTCGGGCGTCATCTGCGTCTTCTTGCGCGCCGCCAGCTTCTCCTCGCGGGCGTTTTTCGCGATGCCCAGGTCGTCGAGGTCGGTCTGCTTGCCCTTCGCCACCGCCTCGGCGTTCAGCACGAGCGAATGGTCCTTGCTCGCCATCTGGACTTCCTTGCCGCCGGCGAAGATCTCGTGACGGCCATGCTCGTCGTACCACTTGGTCAGGGTCGCCGTCATGTGCATCTTCTCGATGATGTTGCGCCAGCC
>ORMF012144228.1_pt1 | contig 11495 bp, 11 predicted proteins | sample 1779871 | NCBI WGS metagenome assembly ORMF01 (sample SAMEA104232316, study PRJEB22302) | groundwater metagenome | biome: forest; feature: aquifer; material: groundwater | place: USA | collected 2011-08-07 | depth 5.4 m
TCAGACGGTCGCGGTAATCACGATAAAGCCGCCCTCAGTCCCAGTAAGCGCCATGAGCCAGGGCGAGGTAGCTCTTTGATAATCGAATAATGTACGGATGGCCGCCGAAACCATCCTTCTGCGAAGCAAGGACGCCTCCGTCTGGAGTCGATGAAGATCGACTTCGCGATCGGTAGACGCGAATTCATTCGCCGGGCTGTGCCGCACGCCGACGCCGTCCCCGATCGTGAGTGGCCGAAACCAATTTGCATTTTGCATTTTCAATTTTGCATTTTGCATTTTGCATTTCGCCCGCAAAGACTCCCGGAATCGACCCTTTCGATTAGCCGTCGGGCCGCGACAGCCTGCCTCGTCAACAGCTCGCGACTGTCGCGGTCAGCTCGCGGCGTGAATCTCTCCACTGGAAGCGGTGTCCCGAGTCTTCGCATATTCCCTGTAATTCACTCGATAGAACCGGCACAGGACCAGGCCGGCCACGAGCCAGCTCTGAAGCAGGTGATAGCCCGTTTCAGAGATATTTCGGAGGGGATTGACGCCGCCGTAGAGTAGCAGGACGTTGTCGAGGGCAACCCACAAGACCAGCGCCTGCAGTCCGGCCCAGAAGTAACCCAGGTTGACTCCCACGCGCATCCACGCCTTTTTCGATCGGAAGAGGCTGGGAAACGAACCTGAGTGTCCCAGAGCCATGTATCGGCAGAAGGTCGACATGTCCCTGCCCGGTGAAGGATAACAGGTCCGGCGGTTCAGCAGGTAGTAGCGATATCCGAACACGGCCGCCGCGCCGCCGATCAGTTTGGCGAGGATCAGACCTGTCCAGCCTAGTCCAAACGTTCGCTCGAGGACATTCCACTCGTTGGCAAGATTGGGAGAAGCGAGGCGCGTACTGGCGAGATCGAGGATGTTTGCGGCGACGACCATGGCCGTCAGGCACATGAGCTTACAGCGGTCCCCTACCGGCATACCGTACCCTTTCCACAACGTAGGTACATATTATGCAAGCATCGTGCCATTGACGACTGGTAATAATACTGGAATTGGGTGATTGTGTGTTTGCGGCCTCCCCAATTGATTCAATCGCACAATCACTCGATCACTGATTCACTCAATTCTCCCGGAGGGATGTCGCCGACGACATAAAATGAGCCGGTGATCAGGATGAGATCGCGATCGGTCGCTTCAGATATTGCCGCACGAGAGGCGGCGATCGGAGGTAAAACGATCTCGATTGGGCGTCCGAACTCCCTTGCCGCCTCCGCAAGCTCAATGGCGGGCGTACGTCGCATCCAAGTGGGCTCGGTCGCGATGATCTTATCGGCGATGGGTGCCAGCTCAGCCAAAACATCGTGCGGCGAATGCCCGCCGACCATTCCGATCACGAGGAAAAGGCGCTCGTGCGGCAGCTTACGGATCTCGGCTGCGAGAGCCCGGGCCGCGAGCGCATTGTGGGCTCCGTCAAGAATGATCGTCGGATTTCGTCGAACGATCTCCGTCCGGCCCGGGAGATACGCTGAAGCAAGACCGTCACGCACCAAATCGGGGCTCAGCAGCCGTCCACGCGGCCGAATAAGGCATTCCGACGCCGCGATCGCGCAGGCCGCGTTGACCCACTGGTATCTTCCGTGCATCCTGGTCCGAAGCGCTTTGTAATCTGCGAATTTCGTGCGGACTTCGAACTCCTCGCCGTCGCCGTTCCAATAAACCGTCTGGGAAGCAGCGTCGACTCCTTTCTTACACTCACGAACGAGGGACAGGGGCGCCCGACAGTGGATGGCGGTGCGGGTAATGATGTCCTGGGCTTTCATATCGTCGACGGCCGAGATGATTGGAACGCCCGGTTTGATGATCCCTGCCTTTTCGCTGGCGATCTTTTCAACCGTATCTCCCAGGATATGGGTGTGATCGAGGCCAATGTTTGTTATCACGCATACGAGAGGATTCACGACGTTCGTAGCATCCAGCCTGCCGCCGATCCCCACCTCGACTGCTGCAAAGTCGACATGTTCATTGGCAAAATGGTTGAACGCTACGGCGGTCTTAAGCTCGAACTCGGTCGTCTCGCCCAGGCCCTGCTCGTTGATCGCCTCGACATGAGGAATGACTTCGGCGACCAGTCCTGCGAAATCATCCTGGGCGATCATCTCGGCATTGACCTGGACTCGCTCTCGAACGTCGTATACATAAGGCGAAAAGTAAGACCCAACGCGAAATCCATGTGCCTGAAGGATCGCCGCGATCATCGCGGTGGTCGATCCCTTACCCTTGGTCCCCGCGACGTGAGCGACCCCGAATTCCCGCTGGGGGTTTCCCATTCGGTTCATTAGCGCTTCAAACCGCTCGTTTCCCAGCTTGATGCCAAACCGCTGCAGGCCCTGCATGTAAGTGAGAGCCTCTTCGAAGGTCATCGAATTCCTCTTTGGCCGAGTTCCCGCGTAGCGTACCAGAGGGATTATGGCAGTGTCAACGGAAGTATAAGGATAGGCTTGAAAGCTTCGCACGTCCCGATGCGGCTGTTAATGGCGCTCTATCGCGGGACAAAGTTCGGCCCAGGCGAGGATGGCATGGATAGGTTTCACTGGGGAAATCTGAGCCGTATTTGTTGGTCGGAATCCGTAGGACTATGGCGCTTCACGACGGGAAGCGTCGGGCTATCGATGGCCACTTTATTCTTGGCTTCATGCGGCCGAAGCTCATTCGAGAACGCCGAGCCCAAGCCCATTCCGTCGATGTCGGAGTGCATTGAGCAATCGATGACATTGGTAAGGGGCCAGGGCATATTCGAACGTCCGGTCATCGTTACCGGCGCTAGACTCGACGATGGCTCTATTCGCGTACTTTTCAGCAGAGCCCCGTCTGACAAGGTACTGGAGAACGGGCGAAAAGATACGCGGCGAATTCTGCACGTGGACTTCACTTGGAGAGGCGCAGCGCTCGCAGCGCCTCTCGCGGTATGGCCGAAGAGCGATTCCGGCAAGTGCCGGACCGCTGCGACGGTATGCCGGTATCGTGCCGCCAGAGGAAAACTCGACGGTGAGTTTGAGATTCACGTCACTGAAACCAATGAAGGATACCGCGTAACGACTTGGACTATACCGTACAAGCCGCGCAGCTCTGCAAGCTACCGCGTGTCACCCGAGATCGTCGTCACTGCAGAGTCCCCGGGCCCATGAGCGATCGACCGACGCGTGCAAGTCCTAGCCAAATCAAGTCAAATGGTCCCGTCACCTATGTCGATATGGCGGAAGGGGTGGTAGACCCCAACCTGTTGCAGTCCTTTGTAAACCTATACGACGAGACGTTTACGGACCCGACTGAACGAGAAGACCCTCTGCAATGGTCGCAGAGATTGTCCGGTCCGAAATCCCTTAATCCGCGAACGCACCTGCTTGTCGCGCTGGCCTCAACGGATGATCCGCCAGACATCATCGGCGGGCTTATGTTCGAGTACTATCGTGAGAGCGGCTGCGGTCTCCTAACTTACCTGGTCGTAGCCACCCGGCATCGAAACCGTGGGGTGGCGCGAGAGCTTGTCAGTCGTGCTCGCGCGATCCTGGAGCAAGACGCGGCCCTTGCAGAATGCTCGCTGGAGGCGGTGTTCGCAGAAACCGAGGACCCGGCGCAGGTGGATGCCGGATCGACCAGTATGGATCCCAATCGTCGTCTTGCGGCGTTGTACGGACTGGGGGGACGCTGGATCGACATCCCATACGTTCAGCCGGAGCTTCAACGGGGCATTGGCCGGAGCCGTCATCTGCTGCTGGTCGCCATGTGCCCGACGGCCTCGGCAAAGGAGTCGGATTCGATTTCCGGCCAAGTTCTCCGTGCCTTCTTGGACGAGTATTACCGCTCGTTGGGCGTGTCGAATCCGGCCGAAGATGTCGACTTCGCTGCGATGTCTAAAGGGATTGGACGCAGCCTTGAACTGAAGGACCTCCGCGAGAGGGTTTGCAATGTCTAGAGTCACCTGCCGCGAAGTACCCGTCCTGGCTTTGCAACATGCCGCTGTCTGCCTTCACTTCCTCGAACGCGGTGATCCACCTGCATCCGGCGCGCTTCCATATCCCGATTGTCCGGTGATGGCGTCGATGGAGCTCGACCTACTGTCGCACCGATTCCAGATCGATCCGCCGTTTGGCAGCATGTGTGAGACGCATGGCCGCGTGCGCATCGAGATTATTTACCCCGATGAGGTGGAGTATGGGTCAGAAGGCCGTCTGGTGACCTTGACGTGCCCGGATACCGTCAAGGAAGCGGATCTCGTCATCAGCTCTACCCGATTCTTGCGATCCGGTCTGCGAGTGTGGCATGCCGTGATTTCTCCGGCCGATGGGGGACATCTCAACGAATATGAGGTCATAAAGCTGATCCATCTTTACGATGGACGCTCGGAGCGGACGGCGCTCGCCAACATGATACGGTTCCGGTTAGGAGGAGAGCAAGATCGGATGTTCGACGCGGCCGGGCTGCTGCGTGCCGTGTGTCCGGCCGCCGGTTCAGTAGAACTTCACGCCGGGACCATCGAGATTCTTACGGATAAGGAGCGGGCCGGCAGCCTTCGGCACGCGGACCTGCTGCAGGCGGTAAGGGCCGCATCGACCGCCCCGAACGAAGCTGAACGCCGCCGGATCGACAAGTGGATCGACGACGGCAAGGCTGAAGGTCGGGCCATATGCGCTTATAGCGGCATCTTGACGGGCATCCTGGACTTTTCCCATTTGGATGTGGATGAGGCGCTCGACAGCCTAACGCCAACCCTCCCGGATTCGTCCGCCCTGGTGCGTCTCAATCGATCCACGCTGTCATATATCTCCGAGGATGACCGCATAATGCGGGAATGCTGGTCGTCCGTTGGTATCAGCCCCTACCTGATAATCCCTCACGCCGCCCTGATACATAACGATGCGTTAACCGACATCGCCGACACAGCGATCGAACGCGTGCTGTCGAGCACAAATGGTCAGCTGGCGGTTATGGAAGAGACATTCGCCGCTGCTGATCGGAACCTCAATGGGCTTTATCTCCCCAATGTGTTCAACTACGACAGTGAGCGAGCGCTGTTTGAGCAGGGCGCTGCCACATCCGGATCGGCAGATAAGTATTCGGCCACCGCGGCAAAACTGCGTGAACTTGGCGGACTGATCACGGCTCAATGGGAAGCCCGGCGTGACCGTGGACAGATGGCTATCGCGGCGCTGCTCGCCATGTTCTCGGTGTTCCAGGCGAAAGATGTGGTCTTCTCAATCGCCGGCCCGGGTCTGGGCCCAGGTCTCCGATGGATTCTGCTCGCAGGGCTTGCGGCAATCTTGCTGCTACTCATTACGCACTTTTGGGGAATGGGCTCCAGGCGGGCTAGAAAATAGCCGTATTGGAGATGCAAAATGAGGGCCGGGGCGGTGACGCCCGGCCCTCATTTTTCCGTAACTGCAGTGGTGCGCTTAATCCCGGAAGTCCGTGAATGCGGGCAGATAGTCCCGCCAAACCTCGTTCTTTCGGCCCGCGATGTACTTCGTCAGGCTGATGTACGGGATGTACTTTGGCCGTTTCGGCTGACGGATCAGCTTCATCGCGGTCTGCGTGAGCATCTTGTCACCCTTCTTCATATTGCACCGGCGGCAAGAGCACACCAGGTTCTCCCAGACGGTCGGACCGCCGTGGCGCCGCGGCACCACGTGGTCGATCGTTAGGTCCTTGGACGCAGACCCGCAGTACTGGCAGGTGAACTGGTCTCGGGCGAAGATGGTCCGCCTCGACAGCTTCAGCTCCGGCAGGGGCCGGCGCACATGGTGGCGCAGCTTTACAACCGACGGCGACATGTAAAAACCGGTAACTATCGGTATGGACGAGTCGTGCGCGTGCAGCACGTCTGCCTTACCCAGATAGATCATCACCAGGGCACGCCGGACGTGACAGACGTTCAGCGGCTCGAAATCGCTATTTAGAACGAGCACCTCTAGAGACATGACGGTGAATAGACAGTCCTTTCGATCTTAGTTAAGTACGGCCCAAACGCAAAAAACCGCTCTAAGCCGGCAGGCTCGGAGCGGGTCACGCACGAACGGCATGGAATAGCGCATGTTGGTGTAGGTGGTGGAAACTGTCGGCCAACATCCGCAGCCGCTGTGACCCGCGCAGAACGAATCCGCCGCGGGGATGGATGGAGACGAAATCGCGGAAAAACCCGTATCGTTCAGTTGTTGGATTCGATTTGTTCAAACGTGTCCGCCGTTGCGCATTTTTTCACAACATTAACCGTATTATAGCCAAGCCCAACCGCTCTGTCAATAAGGATTCCTTTGTTTGACAAATCGAGCAATGTCGCGCTATACTAGCCGGTGACGGGGGCGTGTCACCTGCCCGCCGCTTTTTTTGTGCGCGGCGTATCGCAATCCGCCCAATGCCCAAACCCAAGGAGGTCTCATTTATGGCTGCTGCTGTCAGCACCAGGGGGCTAACGAAGAAGTATCTGGACGTGTGGAACAAGGCGGAGATCACCGCTGTCGACAACCTCACTCTCGACGTCGAAGAGGGCGAGATATTCGGATTTCTGGGACGGAACGGCGCCGGCAAGACGACTACTATTAAGATGCTCCTCGGACTTATCTTTCCTACCGAGGGCACCGCAACCGTTCTCGGAAAACCGTTAGGTGACATCGGCGCAAAAGCAAAGAGCGCATACCTGCCGGAAGAAGCCTATTTCTATGAATCGATGAGCGGCTGGGACTGCCTCGACTTTTACGCCCGTCTCTTTCGCATCTCGGAACCGGAACGCTCCAAACGCGTACAGAAGGTCCTCGAGGACGTCTACCTCGATCCCAAGGCCTGGAGGCGGCCGATCCGGGGTTATTCGAAGGGGATGAGACAGCGCATCGGGATTGCGCAGGCCCTCATTAACGATCCCAAGCTCCTCTTCCTCGACGAGCCGACATCCGGTCTCGACCCCATCGCCCACGCTGAGCTTCGGGAGATCATCGCAAACGTGGGCCGGCAGGGGAAAACCGTGTTCCTTAGCTCCCACCAATTGCCGGACGTCGAGCTCGTCTGCTCTCGCGTTGCGATCATTCACCGCGGGAAGCTATTGGCGAGCGGGAAGATTTCTGAGCTGACGGCCGGTGAGAAAGTCGAGATTCGAGCGGAAGGCGTCGCAAACGGCATCATTAAACAGATCGAGGCGCTCGCCGGATCGGTGGAGCAGAACGACGGTCGGGTCCGCATTCCAAGCACCGATGCAGATAAGGTCACCGATGTGATCGATCTCGTGCGCGGCGGTAAGGGGACGGTCGTTTCCGTTGTTCCGCACAAGCGGACGCTGGAAGAGGTCTTCGTACAGACGGTTCTGAAGGAGGGCGGCGAAACCATACCGGTCTCCTTGCTCAGAGACGAACAGGGAGGTGACGCGTAATATGGTCACAATCGCAATCGCAAAACAGACGCTGGAGGACATGCTCCGGCGCAAGATCCTTCTTATACTTTTGATCGTGGCCGTCGCGATGATCGCCCTCGGCCCGTCGGTGGGTTTCCTGAGCCCCCGCGAAAGCTCGGCTATTCTCCGCAGCCTGGGACTCGCCGTTATTCTGATCGCCGGACTTCTCATTACAATTCTGGCGGGCATTCAGGTGATCCCCACGGAGATTGAGCGCCGTACCATCTATACCGTGCTTTCGAAGCCGGTTCAGCGCTATGAGTTCGTACTGGGCAAGTTCCTGGGAGGATTGGCGACCGTTTTCGTCATGATCGTCGCGATGGGCATCGTCTTTATCGGCGTCCTCTACTGGCAGGAGTCCCCGCACCAGCTTGCGCCTGAGATGATCAAGGGCGTCATTATGACCTTTTTCCAGATGATGCTTCTGGGCGCCATGGCGATCTTTTTCAGTACGTTCGCCACTCCGGTGGTAAATTTCTTCCTTTCGTTCGGGATATTCATTATTGGGAACATGTCCGTCGTCACGGAATCGCTGACCAAGAACCAGAGCCCGGTCACTCGTATCCTGGCGAACATCGTCCATTTCTTGCTTCCGAATTTCGGGAACTTCAACATCCAGAACAAGCTGATCCACCCGGAAGTGACCCTCACGAACGAAAATGTCTTCATTCTTCAGAACGTTGTCTACGCGGTCGTGTACTCATCGGTTCTGCTCATCCTGGCAATCCTGGTCTTCGACCGGCGGGAAGTTTAGGGGGAGGCGGAATTGAACAACAATCACCATGCGACGCTGAAAATCCTACTGATACCGCTGCTCGCGGGCGCGATATTTACGCAGCGTCTTATCGATCCGGGCGTATCTGAACTGCATAAGGGAGAGAAATCCAGCCCAATCGGATTGTCCAATGAGTTTATCTTGGGGCCGGCTTTGGGACTCCAGCAGGCCGTCGCGGGCGCGCTCTGGGTTCGGGCCGATGAGTTCTTCCATGAGGGCGACTACGACGCAATCCTGCCCATGGTTCGCATGGTGACCTGGCTCGATCCCCATCAGATCGATGTCTACATTACCGGCGCATGGCATCTCGCCTACAACTTCACAGATGCCAACGAGCGTTCGGACCGGAGATACATACCGGCTGCCCAGAAGCTGCTGGAAGAAGGCGTGGAGAACAACAAGGATATTTACGACATACCATTCGAGCTTGGGTGGCAGAATACGGACAAGATCAAGAACTACGAACGTGCCGAATTCTGGTTCCGCGACGCCAGCGGCAAAAAAGGAACAGACCAACAGGGACGTACGGGCCAGCCGGCGCCAATGTTTGTTTGGCATCAACTGGCTCATTCGCTCGAACGACAGGGGAGGATCGACGAGGCGCTAGACATCTGGCGCCGGGCCTATGCGACGACGTCGGCGAAGCTCAAGGGCTCGAAGCCGGAGCAGATCGACTATACCGTGAAGAGCACGAACGATAGTGAGAAACACAACTTGGAGCTCACGCTGAAGCGAAGATATAGCCGGCTGGTCCACGAAATCGATTTTGAGCTGGACAACAAGATCACTAAATCAGTTAATCCGCAAACCGGCGAGCCGTCGCCTCGAGATTCCTATCTCGCGGCAAAGTCCGACGAGGGAGTGCCTGTAGGCAGTCCAAGATTGCCGGCGCTTCAGGTCAAATGGGACACGGCATTCGATGCCCACGTGACTTTTCCTCAGGCTAAAGTCTTGGAGCCGCGCGGTCAATTCAACGTGGGGGATGGCGGCCGCGTGACCGTCAAGCTGCACGACGAAGACTGGCATGACGCTTTGCTCACGGAGTTCAAGTTCGACATCGATCAACAGCAGACGATCATGGTCGACCAGCATTCGGTCCGTGACGGGAAATGGGGCCGGAAGATCGACATGAGCAAAGACCCAAAGATGTACAGCTTTTCGCGAAAGTACTACTACCTCGTCTTCGACTTCGATCCTCGCGGTACATCGCCCTTCATTCAGGATAAGTTCGGCTGGAGCGGCGAGGGGATGACGGACAAGAAATACTTGTGGATCGATCGATCGCCAAAGGTCGAAAACCGAAGGATACGCAAAGTATTCAAGATCAGTAAAGACCAGATCATGGCGGCCAAGCCGGTTACGGAAGCCGATGTTGTCCCAAATGATGTATACGAGCGTATCCAGCAGTTGTTTAGAAAGGCCGCCGAGGACCGTCAACAAGCGGCGGAAGCCCGCATCGCCGGCAAAACCAATAAAGCCGGAGATCTCAACAAAGCCGCCCAGGATCGCGAGCGGGCAGCCGGCGAACTGAATGCCAATGCCAATTCCGCGGCAGCGAACGACATTGAGAAGTCTGCTCAACAGCATGAGGATGCCGCCAAGTAGAGCGCTTTTCCGGATGAAAGGCGGACCGTGAACCAACTGCAGGACAGCCTGCTGACGCTGATAGTCGAAACGGCTACCAATCTACCGGCGGATGTGCGAAGAGCCGGCTCGCGTGCGTCCAAAAAGGAGCGGCCCGCTACGCAGTCGGCCCAGGCGCTCTCCATCATCAACCGCAACGTGGACATGGCGAAGGAGAACGTCCTTCCGATCTGCCAGGACACGGGAATGCCGACTTTCCGGTTCCATTGTCCCGTTGGCGTGAACCAAATCGTTATCCGGCGTGCGATTGACGAAGCCATTGCCGAGGCAACGCGGACGGGCAAGCTGCGCCCGAACTCCGTCGATAGCATCACAGGCAAGAATTCCGGGCTGAACCTCGGTCCCGGCACTCCGGTCGTCCATTTTGAGCAATGGGAAGAAGACGAGATCGAAGTCATGCTTCTCCTGAAGGGCGGCGGCTGCGAGAACAAGAACATCCAGTACTCGCTGCCGACCGAGCTGCCAAAGCTTGGACGTGCAGACAGGGACTTGGAAGGGGTCTACAAGTGCATCCTCCATGCTGTCTACCAAGCGCAGGGGCAGGGCTGCAGCTCCGGCTTCTTAGGCGTTTGTGTCGGTGGAGATCGCACGAGCGGTTACTCCTGCGCCAAGGAGCAGCTTTTCCGATCGGTAGACGACGAGAATCCGGTTCCCGAACTGGCGGAGATGGAATCACGCGTAATGGCCAATGCCGACAAGCTCGGAATTGGAACCATGGGGTTCGGCGGCGCGGTCACCCTTCTCGGCTGCAAGATCGCGGCACTCAACCGGCTGCCCGCCAGCTTCTTTGTCTCCGTTGCGTATAACTGCTGGGCATATCGCCGGCTCGGCGTCCGCCTCGATCCTAGGACATGCGCGATCACGAAGTGGCTGTTTCGTGCGGAAACGCCGGAGCGGATGGCGATTTCGGATGACATCCCGACGACCGGACGAGAGATCCGCCTTACAACTCCCATCACAGAATCCCAGGCACGCAATCTCAAGGTCGGCGACGTAGTTCAACTGAGCGGTCCCATGTACACGGGCCGCGACGCGCTACACAAATACCTGACGACACACGATTCTCCGGTCGATCTGGACGGTTCAGCGCTCTATCACTGTGGACCGGTGATGCTCAAGGACGAGGACGGGAATTGGCACGTGAAGGCCGCCGGACCGACGACATCCATCCGCGAGGAGCCGTACCAGGCCGATATCCTCCGGAAGTTCGGCGTCCGCGTGGTCATCGGCAAAGGCGGCATGGGCGCGAGGACGCTCGGCGCGCTCCAAGAGGTCGGCGCAGTCTATTTGAACGCAATCGGCGGCGCTGCCCAATTCTATGCCGATCAGATCACGGCTGTGGACGGGGTGGATTTCCTGGATGAGTTCGGCGTTCCGGAGGCCATGTGGCATTTTCGGTCAAAGGACTTCATCGCTGTCGTGACTATGGACGCCCACGGGAACAGCCTGCATGCCGATATCGAGATAGAGTCGCTGGAGCATCTGGGCGAACTGGCCCCGGCTTAATTCTGAAGTGCATCTGCTTCACCGGCGTCGGGGCTTAACAACTCGGCCGGGTGGGCCATCTGTCGTCGAAATGAAATTGGAGGGCGTCCGCTCCGTCGGCGCCCAGGGTTTGCGAAATGACATCGGGCGCCGACGAAGCGGGCGGCCCCCCAA
>ORMF010192645.1_pt1 | contig 11493 bp, 15 predicted proteins | sample 1779871 | NCBI WGS metagenome assembly ORMF01 (sample SAMEA104232316, study PRJEB22302) | groundwater metagenome | biome: forest; feature: aquifer; material: groundwater | place: USA | collected 2011-08-07 | depth 5.4 m
ATCCCCACGGGGCCGTCGGCGGGCGGCTGCCATGAGAGGAGGCAGCATGAGACCTGTCCTGGCAACCGCCATCTTCGCCTGTGCAATCCTTCCCACCGGCGCCGTTGCCGCGAGTCTGGAATTTTCGGCCGAGCAGACCACCAGGGTGGGAACGCAGTCCATGACAGGCAAGATCTTCTTCCAAGCGGATCGCTGGAGGGTGGAGATGGCCGCCCCGGAGGGCACGCGCATCTCGATCAATCGGCTGGACAAGGCCGTGACGTGGCTGTTGATGCCGAATCAGACCTACATCGAGATCCCATTGCGGATGGACCAGATTCCCCAGGTGGCTCCCAGGATCGAAGGCGAAGTGAAGCGCAAGCGGGTGGGGGCCGAACAGGTCGGCGGCCGCAAGACCGACAAGTATGAGGTCGCCGTGGATGTCAAAGGCCAGAAAGAAGTCGTGTATCAGTGGGTGGCTCCCGACATCAATTTTCCCATGAAAACCGCCAGCACTGACGGGAAATGGGAGAGCCTCTACAACTACGTCACGCTTGCCCCGCAAAAGGCCGCCCTCTTCGAACTGCCTGCCGGCTACAAGAAGGCGCCCGCGCCATGAACCCGTTCCGTCCTCGCAATTCGGGCCGCATGCCTCCGATGCCTCCGGCCATGCGTGCCGCACGACCGCCTGCGCAGCCGCAAGAGCAGTTCCGCTCGTTCAGGGCGTCGGCGCTCTACTGCCCGCAATGCCGGCAGGCCACCCCGGTCCGTGAGCGACTTCTGCTGGTCCTTCCCGACGGCAATCTGTACGAGTACAGCTGCGTGCATTGCGGCACATCCACCGGCTCCAGGACGGAAAAAGAGCAGAAAGGTCCGAGCATTCTGTAAGAAGGCCGGGTGCAATAATTCATGCTTGTCTGAGGGGCTGAGTTTTTGTATAATCCCGCCCACTCAGAAAACTGAAGCTTACCTGATCAAGGAGGGAGCAATCGTGAAAGGGATGCGGACATTTCTCCAGACGTTTCTGGTCTTTCTGTGCACGGTCGCCGTGGCCGTTGCCAACGAGCCCAAGCCGGCCGAAGGCGGGGGTGATCCGTATGCAGCAATGTACGGCATCTGGTACGCGTTGATCGGAATTATCCTGGCCTGGGGCGTCTACGACTCGTTCTTTCGCTCTGTCGATTAACGGACTTCCCTATCACGCGGCCCCGTAGAGCGTGGAAGGCTTTATGGGGCCTTGCTGATCGTCGGTTCGTAGAGAATCTGGATGGTGTTCCCGTCCGGGTCGGCCAGGTAGCAGGAATAGCTGCCGTCCCGGTGCCGTTTCACCGGTTTGACGATCGTTACGCCGTTCTGTTCAGCCCACGTTGCCCACGCATTCACCACCTGCGGGCTGCCTGCAATAAATCCGAAATGGTCCAGCGGGGAAGCCAGGGTTGATGTGTGCCCGGCGGCGTCCTCTGCCGGCACCTCGTGCAGCGCCAGGTTGTCGATCCCGGAACTCAGATAGCAGTTCTGCGGGTCTGGTTCCCAGACCACCTTCAGTCCGAAGATGCGCAGATAAAAATCTTTTGATTTCCGGATGTCCCGCACCCGAAGCGCCAAGTGGCGCAGTCCCTGCAACGGCGGACACATTTTCTCCATCACCCCTGAATCCTCCCTGGCCTCTGTTTTTTCTGCGTCTGGCATATCATAACGAATTAGGTTGTCCGTGAGAAGCATCCGGCATGATGGCATCAGGTGGATCAGCGCCTGCCGGCTGCCAGCGCTCTCATCGGCTCGAGCAAGTCAGACGGAACGGAGAGGTTTCCATAGCCTGTCCCGACCAGGAGATTCGGTTTCGTCTCTCCATGGAAGTCGCTTCCTCCGGTGACGAGGAGGCCCTGATTTTTTGAGATGCTGCGGTAGCGATCAGTCTGTTGCCGGTTGTGGCTGCTATAGATGGCTTCAATGCCCAGCAATCCGAGTCCTTTGAGTGTCTCGCAGACCTGTTCAAACGGCTCTTTGAGACGTGACGTGTAGGCGGGATGAGCCAGGACGGGAATGCCGCCGATCCTCCTGATGAGCCCGATGGCCTCGGCAGGGGAAGGGAGCAGACGTGGAATGTAGGCCGGTGCGCCGTCCGCGAGGTATCGGTCGAAGGCTTCGGAGACGCTGTTGACATAGCCCCTGCGGACCAGCGCCTGAGCGATATGCGGTCGGCCGACGGTCGCGCTTCCTGCGGCCGCCTTTACTTCCGCATAGGTCAAATCACACCCCAGCTCCTGGAGCCGTTGCACGATACGGGGATTGCGCTCCTCCCGGCTGGCCTGGTATTTGATCAACGCGGGCGCAAGATGCGGATCGTCCGGGCTGATAAAATACCCAAGGATGTGCAACTCGGTCATACCATAGAGGCAGCTGATCTCAATCCCCGGAATGACCTCCACGCCTGCCCGTTCACCTTCCGCGATCGCCTGTGGCAGGCCGGCGATGGTGTCGTGGTCCGTGACGGCCAGTGTCGCGACTCCTTGTTGTTTCGCCAGCCGCACCAGTTCTTCCGGCGTGAGGCTTCCGTCCGAGGCGGTAGTGTGAGAATGCAGATCGATTCGTCCCATGGTGCAAAGGCAGCGAGAAGTGCTAGGCTTTCCTTATGCTGGATGAAGAGAAACTAGAGACCGTGCCGTGCCCCTATTGCCGGGGCGTTATCCTGGTTGGCGCCAAGCGATGCAAGTACTGCCATGCCGAACTGGCGGGCATGTGGCCGAAAGAGGCCGCGGATAAAAGGCCGGAGAAAAATCCGGCGCTGGCGACCCTCCTCAGTCTTCTCTTTCCTGGCATGGGTCAGTATTACTGCGGACGCACCGACAAGGCCATTGTATTCGTGTTTTTATTCGTCATCCTTGTTGGGCTCTTCTATTGGCTGACCTTCCCCTGGATTCTCGTGGCTGTTGGCGCTGGCGCGGATGCTTTTCTGGAGGCCAGGAAGACGAGAGTCTAAGGCGATCGTTTCACCCGGGCACGAGCAAGCTTGGTTTGGCGGAGAGGGCGGGATTTGAACCCGCGACAGAACTTTCGCCCTGTGACGGTTTAGCAAACCGTTGCCTTCGGCCACTCGGCCACCTCTCCTCCGAACGTAATAATGGGTAAAATAACAACTTTTGAGCATGGGGTCAATCGAAAGGAATTGAGGGGGATGCTTGAAGTCGAAGCACTTGAGGCTTTGCAAGGTATGGCGGAGGGGGTAGGATTCGAACCCACGGAAGGCACGAGGCCTTCAACGGCTTTCAAGGCCGCCGCTTTCGTCCACTCAGCCACCCCTCCATACATTGCTTGCCCCGACCCGGAGCTTCGATCAACTGCGACGGGATATGCAATACCAAAAGTAATCTTTGGCTTCTATCCGAGCCTTGCTAGCTTGCCCCTTTCGTGATCCGCTCCAGCCCCCCCATATACGGCCTGAGCGCTTCGGGGATGACCACCGATCCATCCGCCTGCTGGTAGTTCTCGAGAATTGCCAGGAACGTTCGCCCGACGGCCAGCCCGGACCCGTTCAGTGTATGCACGAAGTCTGATTTTCCGTCCCTTCGTTTGTATCGGATGCCCGTGCGTCGGGCCTGGAAGGTCTCGCAGTTGCTGCACGACGAGATTTCGCGGAAGACCCTCTGCGAGGGGAGCCAGACTTCGATGTCATAGGTTTTGGCCGAGGAAAATCCCAAGTCGCCGGTGCACAGCGCAACCACGCGATAGTGCAACTGCAGCCGTTTCAGGACTTCCTCAGCGTGGCTCGTGAGACGTTCCAGTTCCTTATAGGAGTTTTCGGCGGCGCTGAGGATCACCAGTTCCACCTTGTTGAACTGGTGCTGTCTGATGAGGCCGCGGGTGTCTTTCCCATAGGAGCCGGCTTCGCGCCGGAAGCAGGGCGTATACGCGGTGTATCTGAGGGGGAGAATGTCCTCGGCCAGGGTTTCTTCGCGGTGCAGGTTGGTCAGCGGCACCTCGGCCGTCGGAATCAGGAAATAATCGTCGTCGCGCAGGCGAAAGAGATCGTCCTCGAACTTCGGCAACTGGCCGGTTCCGGTCATGCTGGCACGATTCACCATGAAGGGCGGGAGGATCTCCCGGTATCCATGGGCGGTGGTATGCAAATCCAGCATGAAATTGATCAACGCGCGTTCCAAACGCGCACCCGCTCCGCTCACAACCGCGAACCGGGCGCCGGTCATGCGCGCCGCCCGTTCGAAATCCAGGATGCCCAGCGCTTCTCCGATGTCCCAGTGCGGTTTGGCGGGAAACGCGAACGCGGGCGGAGTGCCCCACCGCCGCACTTCCGGATTGGCGGCGTCATCCGCGCCGGCCGGGACGGACTGGTGCGGAATATTGGGAATCCGGAGCGCGATGGCGTTCAGCCGTTCTTCGGAGTCTCGTAAAGAGTCTTCGAGGGTCTTGATGTGGTCTCCGACATCCCTCGTCTCTTGCATGAGAGAATCCGCCGGCTGCTTCTCCCGCTTGAGTTTGGCGATCTGATCCGAGGCGGTCTTGCGCTGATGGCGTAGTTCTTCGACCTTGGCGAGCAGTTCGCGCCGTTCCTGGTCTCCCTTGCGGAGCCCCTCCCAGTCGATGTCCTGGCCGCGTGCTCCGAGGCGGGCGCGCACCTCATCGGGCTGCTCTCTGATCAGGCGAAGATCGAGCATGAATGCGGTCACTCTAGCATCGGCTTTCTGACGAGTCAATCCGACGCGACCCGCTCGAAACCAGTGGCGGCGGCCTTTGCGAGCTGGTTCAGGCATGGGAGTGATCGTGAATTGCGCCCTTAGGGGATGGCAGGTATAATGGCGCCATGAATGGATCGTCATTACTCCGTGTCGACGGCCGACGGCCCGACGAACTCCGTCCGGTGAAGATCACCCGCAACTTCACCAAGCATGCGGAAGGTTCCGTGCTGTTCGAGATGGGCGATACCAAGGTGATCTGCACCGTGTCGGTCGAGGAAAAGGTGCCCCCCTTTCTCCGGGGCCAGAACCGGGGCTGGGTGACGGCCGAGTACGCCATGCTCCCCCGCGCCACGCCGGAGAGGGTCCAGCGCGAGGCTTCCAAGGGAAAGCAGGGAGGGCGCACGCTCGAGATCCAGCGCTTGATCGGCCGCTCGTTGCGGGCCGTGACCGACATGGACGAACTGGGCGAGCGGACGTTCTGGATTGACTGCGATGTGATCCAGGCCGACGGAGGAACCCGCACGGCCTCGGTCACCGGGGCCTTTGTGGCCCTCGCCGACGCCGTGGCCGTGATACGCAAGAAGGGGCTTATCAAGAAGAACCCGTTGAAGGACTATCTGGCGGCGGTGAGTGTCGGCAAGGTGGGAGGGGAGATATTGGCCGACCTGTGCTACGCCGAGGATTCCCTCGCGGATGTGGACCTGAATCTGGTGATGACTGGCAAGGGTGAGTTCGTAGAAGTGCAGGGGACCGCGGAGCGGTGCGCGTTCTCGCAAGAGGAGTTGCAGAAATTCCTGTCTCTGGGGTGGAGCGGCATCAAGGCCCTGGTCCAAGTTCAGCAGGATCTCCTGGGAGCGCTCCGCTGATCACCGAATTGGTGGTGGCGACCGGCAACCGTCACAAGGTCGAAGAAATCCGCGCGATGCTGGCGGATCTCCCCCTCGCGGTTCGCTCGCTCGCTGAGTTCCCGGGGGTTCCGGAAGTGGTTGAGAACGGGGCGACCTACCGGGAGAACGCGCTCAAGAAGGCCTGGTCGGCCGCCAAGTTTACCGGCAAGCCTGCTCTGGCCGACGACACAGGGTTGGAGGTGGACGCGTTAGGCGGGCAGCCGGGTCTCTACGCGGCCAGGTTTGCGGGTGAGGGCTGTTCCTTTCAGGATAACGTCCGCAAGCTGTTGCATCTGCTGGACGGCGTGCCGTCGGAGCGCCGGGGAGCGCGGTTCGTGTGCGTGATTGCTCTGGTGTTTCCCGATGGGCGTGAGCAGGTGGTGGAAGGCGAACTGTGCGGCCGGATCTCCGAGTCGCAGTCCGGGGGCGGTGGATTCGGCTACGACCCGGTCTTCTTTGTGCCGGAGGCCGGCAAGACGCTGGCGGAGTTGACGGCCGACGAGAAGAACCGCGTCAGCCACCGGCGGCGCGCGTTGGACAGGGCAAGAACGATTATTCTGGCGAATTGACGTCGGGGCGTAGCGCAGCCTGGTAGCGCACCAGCTTTGGGAGCTGGCTGTCGGAGGTTCAAATCCTCTCGCCCCGACCACCTAGACGCGCCCGTAGCTCAGTTGGATAGAGCATCAGCCTTCTAAGCTGGTGGTCGCTGGTTCGATTCCAGCCGGGCGCACCAAACCTTCCAATACCTTATGGCATTCCTCTAGCATCTTCGCTTTCGTCAAATGCTCGCGAGCTATGCGGGTTTGATCTGCATGTGGCTGATCACTTGCCGCACGCCGTCCGTCTCGCGGATAATCCCCAGCACCTTGTCTAGTTCCCCTTGGCTCTGCGCTATCCCGAGGAGATAGACCACACCGTTGACCGCCCGCAAGCGGAAGTTCACCGAGCTCACCCCCTTGGCCGCCAGCAACTTGTAATGTAGCTTTGTTACGATCGTCAGGTCCTCCGCTGTGGCCTTCACTCCGCCCTCGTCAGTGAGCTGGATGTCGTTGAAGACCTCGCGCGTGCCCTTGACCTGTCGCGCAATCTCTTCCGCCTTGCGCTTCTCTTCAGCCTTTGTAACCGCGCCTGTCAACAAGACTCGCCCTTCATACACATCCGTACTGATGTCCATCAGCATCGTTTCGTCAAGGTACTTGTTTCTAATTTCTGATTTGATCGCAAAATCATCAGCGTGGTGGTACATCGTACGATCTTCTTCGCCGATGGTCCAGGCCTTGGCCCCCGAGGCGATGCAGCCGGTGAGGGCGAGCAACCCGACTACCGCCAACCCAGCCAGTGCTGTCCACATACCCTTCATGCCAGGTTCCTCCCTTGCCGTCTTAGTCATTCAGCTTCTTGGTGTTGACTGTTAGAGAAAGCGTTCCGTCTGTTATTGAGCTAGTCACTCCCTCGACAGATGGCGCGGCTTTGTTCAGCGCAATGTTTTTATTCGCGCGTCCACCCGTAATTGTGATCGCATACTCCCACACGATATTCGTGCTTTCACTCGGAAGCTCGAGCGGATATTTCAAGACAAACGTGCTCTCTCCATCGCCTGATAATTCGATATCTTGGGAAAATGCGTCCAAAGTTGTTTCGATCATTCGCTTCCCCTTGACATAGACCGTGAACCCCAAAAAGGTTGGTACCCTCGTGCCGATGAAAGGGAACCCGATGGCACATCCTCGCAGATGGGCCAACACCTCGACCTGTCTTGGCCCCATTTGCCTTACAGAATCGATTTGAGATCCACAATTAGCGGTCGTGCGTTCAACCCGGGGAGTATCAACTTCCCAGCCCTCTTCGATTTCGAAGACCCTGCTGACCGGCTCGTTTTGCTCTAGTCTGGAGAGCTCTATACTCGTGTAAAAGCCGAATCGAAATTCGCGGTATTCCCTGGTGAGGGCTCTGGGCGTCATTTCGATGTGAAGTTTGTAGGACGAAGAAGGCGCTGCTCGCTTCTCAGCAATCGTTGTGTGTATCGTCTTGTAGAAGCTTCTCCCCCGATAGGCCGGATAGCGCGCCAAGACTTGGTTGTAACTCAGGCCCGCGCCTAACAGTTTCGCATCATAGAGCCCGAGTGCGTCTAAAATAGTCGGCGCAACATCTACGATAGACATCTGAGGTATATTGGCTGCGTGACCTGGCAGTTGGGAAATCCTCGGACTGAAAAAAATGAGAGGAATGTAGCTGTCGTCCGAGGCCAAATGGCCATGATCGGCCTTCCAATGTTCATTCGAGCCTGCCGCACTAGTCGGTCCCGTCCAGGGCAATTGGTGGTTCGCGAATGTGTATCCGGCCTTCCGATCAGCGAGCAGAATTAAATCGGGGGAAGAATCCGCACGCATCGGTTGTACAGGGGTAAGCCCCTTTAACCGTCGCTTCCATTCTGGTCCGTAATTACTCGATGATTCCTCTACGGGGATGGCAACCCCCTGCTTACAGCACTCAAGATAGCTGGAACCATGACGGATAAAAATTGCTTGCAGCACGCCGGCGTTATTGATCGCGAACCAATCCCATACGGCTTCCGCAACCCTATTAGTATAGTCAGAGTAGGACTCGTCATCCCATGTGTGATTCGGCGGTTTCAGATAGATCGCCGCACTCCCACCGTTGAGCGTGATAAAGGCATCATCGTCTGTATCCGGGTCCCCATCATAGAAGATGGCCCGGCTCAGCATCTGGAAGAGATTAAAGTTGGTCTTGTGGACGTAAATCTCGCCCAGACGCCAGGGTGCCGGCACCTGGCTCAGTGCCTCCTCCAGTTGGTCGATCGATAACGCTTTTCCCATCTTTATGTGGGAATGTCCGTGATCGCTCACAAGAACAAAGAGCGTTTCGCCTAAGAGCTTCGGATATCGATTAAGGCCTGGCCAGTCCACGCGATCCTGCACTCGCCCATTGCTATCCACTTTCTCGAGCGTGGCTGAGCCATTAAAGAGGAGCCCCAACGTCTCATCGACATTCTTTAAATACTCCAGTTGCCGGTCGTGCGGCTGGTCAGCATTAATATGCGAATCATGATCCAGGCCGGGGAAGTAGAGGGTGGTGATTGTGGGAAGGTAGACTTCTGCATCGGAGTTCGGGAAACTTCCCGAATTGAGCGCTTTAAAGGCTGCAACAAACTCATACAGAGTTCTGTGATCATAGGCCTTGGCGTCATGCTTCATGTACATGACCGCCGTGTCGTATGAGGGATACCTCCAATCCGTGTCCTTCGCTCCGCGAGAGATCATGTGGTGAACGATTAAGCTTTGTCCTGTTGCTGCGGCGACCACATCATAGATCGTGGGAGACAGGAGCGAAATATCATCATTGAGCAAGTGTCCCCAATACACCGCCAGTGCGTCTATGTTTTCCTCGGTATAATATCTGGCCTGTGGCGCTAATTTCTCGCCTGGCTGTTGCCCAGGCGCGCCCCTCCGAAAGAGAAGCTGATTGCCTGTAATTCCATGAAGGCCTGGATACACCCCCGTCACTAATGAGGTCCACGATGGAAAGGTATACGAGGGGAAAACGGTGGTGGCCTTTTTCGCTCGTACGGCATTCCTATACGCGAACGTCCCATCCTGCTGTTGAGTGATCCCCAGTAACGTTCTGAAATAAGGCGTATGGGAGGTTTCAACAAAATCATAAAAGCTGTCTGCACGCAGACCGTCAACGGCGATAATCACGACGTGCTTGAAGCCGCCCTCCCGCCCAACAGTATTGCCATACCGACTCGGTAAAGGATGTTCGAGAAGAGCGTTGGTCGCGATAGTCCTCATGGAGCTGATGGACTCACAACCGAGGGGCATCAACAGTAAGCCAACCACAAGCAAGTAGCCTAGAACTCTCATTGATCGTCCTCCATGGACCCCGCCTTCTCTCCAGAGTGGAGAGAAGGCAGAGTCCTGACGAAGCGAACAGTTATTGCTTCAATATTCGGTGTCAATGTCCTGCCGGTGAACAGCAGGACGGCGCCCTTGAGGGCAACCGCCTACATCACAGGAGTTCCTCAGAGTCCGCTTACTTTGCTGTCTTCAGACGGAGATCGTTTTTCACGGAATGCACCCCGGGGGTGCTCCACGCAACTTCAGAGGCCTGCGCGCTCACCGTGATGTTCCTGACCTTGCCGGTCAGCGACACAACACCGGCGTTCGTCTGCACGCCGATGTCGGCCTTCCTCAAGCTTGCATCCTTCTTGAGATGTTGCTTGACGCGTTTCGTGATGAGTTCATCATTGTCCTCCACGGCCTCCCGATTGCGCGGCGCGACCACCTGGAGTTCATTCTTTACGCTCTTGACGTGCTCGGTGCCCGTGGCGATTTCTTCGGCCGCTTTCTTGGCCCCATCTGAGTCCACCTTTCCTCGGAGCACCACCACGCCCTTGTTCGTCTCCACATTAACCTGGGTGCCCTTCACTCGGTCATCTCCAAAGAGGGCGATCTTGGTCTTGGCGGTCGTCCAGGAGTCCTTGACCTGCCTAGTGGCGGCTGCCATATCGGCTTTCGCCTCCGCCTTCACCTCCGAATTGGCGTGGTCGAGCTTCTGGCCGATGGTCGGTGTCTCATTGTCGGTCGCTGCCAGGACAAGCCCCGGAAGCACAAAAAACGCGCCTGCGACCAACACCGAGAGCCACGTTTTTGCACTCATCTCACCGTTTTTGAAGTGATCCTGATTCATAAATGCCTCCCCTTTGAAGTGATCCTTGTTCATCAAGGACCTGTTCAGTTAACCCCAACGTTACTTTCTGTTTTTGTCGGCTGCGTCTTTGATTGACTGGTCGCGTCCATTGAGCGTTCAGGGCCTGACCTCAAGGTGATCAACCACTTCGTGGACCCCCTTTACGTTTTTCGCAATGGAAACGGCTTTGTTCCGCTCGTCTGACGTGCCCACGGAGCCTGTTAAGTACACGACGCCTCGCTCAGTCTTCACCGAGATCCGTGTCGTATTGACAAGCTTTTCATCGCCCAACTTGGTCTTCACCTCAGATGTGAGTACCGTATCATCAATACTCTGCCCGGCTGTCTCGCCGGTTAATGCCGTACAGCCTGCTAGAAAAAACTGGACAAGGACCAACAACACCAAGAACCCACTGTATTTTAGCTTTCTATGCATGTTCGACCTCCTTATTTCTAATTCCGGTTATTGGATTTGTCTAAACTCTTGCGCGCCTGGCGAATGTAGTGTTGGACAGCCAGACATTCACTGGTCAAGAGACTCGGACAGTGCGTCCCGTAAACGCTAAGGCATAGTAGAGCATCTGAAACTCCTTTCTGTTGAAGGCAACGAATGACAGGGAACCTTCGGCGTAAACGCGACGGAGACCGGGGAATCACAGGCGCAGGAGAAGATATAGGAAGCGCGAGAGATCAGGACAGTCGGCGTGGCTTAATACGTCACTTTCATACTTTTATCTAGATAAGACGCTTTTGTCTCGTAGCAATTTATTTTTATGGTTTATTTCTTAAGGTGATGATTTGGTTCGGTTTTATTTTTTTCATCAAAGCGGCTGACCTATTCCCCAGTTGTTGTACCGGTCTGACTATTAGTGGACCTGCCCCCCTGAAACTGCTCCAGGGTGTATGTTTAGGTCGGGGTGCACCAGAAAGGCAGCGATGATACTGGCGCCCAAGAACCGTGACCTACCAAACCGTCTAGAGCAAATTAAGTTGCTATTCCGGGCTCCAATACGGTAAATCTCAGGTTGGTCCATGAAGATCTATCTCGCCAATCCCAGAGGCTTTTGCGCCGGTGTGGACCGTGCCATTGATATTGTGGAGCTGTCGCTCAAGGCCTATGGCGCGCCCATCTATGTCCGTCACGAGATCGTGCACAGCCGCCACGTCGTCAACTCGCTCAAGCTGAAAGGGGCGGTGTTCGTGGAGGAACTCACCGAGGTGCCG
>ORMF010164338.1_pt1 | contig 11491 bp, 10 predicted proteins | sample 1779871 | NCBI WGS metagenome assembly ORMF01 (sample SAMEA104232316, study PRJEB22302) | groundwater metagenome | biome: forest; feature: aquifer; material: groundwater | place: USA | collected 2011-08-07 | depth 5.4 m
CGCGAAAAGCGGATTCCGGCCGAAATCCGCAACATCCGCACCCCCGAGAAACCCGGTACACTCATTTCCATCCAGGGCCGTCAGATCCAATCCATCGCCAAATCCGTGGCCGTCAAGAACGACGCCTGCTTGGTCAACCTCAAAGGCGGCGCCTTGGCAAGCGTCAGCAGCATCGCGTACCCTCTGTTCGACCAACTGCAGCTGAACGAATTGCCGGTGGATTGCATGGCCTCGTCGCAATCCGACTTGACGCTTTGTTTCGAGCAGAAATTCCTGCCCCAATTCCGCGCGTGCGTCGAATCGGTCAACGGACGCGTCAAGGAGATGGGCGTCGAGGAGAACGTCGCCGTCCTGGGGTTGGTCGGTGAAGGCATGCGCAACCACGTGGGCACGTCAGGCCGGCTTTTCTCGTGCCTCGCCAAAAACGGCGTCAACGTCCGCATGATCTCGCAAGGCGCCTCGGAAATCAATATCACCGTCGCCATCGCCCAGACCGACGTGGACAAAGCCTTAAAGGCAGTACATGCGGAATTCATTTCCACGTGAACACGAATGCCGCTTTCCCCTGCTGAGTTCGAAAAACGCCGCCGCGTCATCACCCATGACCTGGCCGGCAACAAGATGGCGATCGAAGGCTTTGCTCAAATCATTGCTAAACTCCATGACGAAACATTCCCGAAACCGGCAGGAGCGGCCAAAGCCAGTCCGAGCGTCATCGCCCACAGTAACCGCATTCAAGGAAACCTCAAACAGATGCAGACCTGGATGAAGCGGATCGAATCGCTTCGAAAATCGCTGATTCCGGGGCCTCCCGAAACGGACCGGAACGAATTGGTTCGCCAACTGCATCGATTCGACCGCGAACACGATTCCGTCATGCCGGAGACCGCCCTCGCGCGAATCAAACTCATCACCGAATTCGAAAAAAAACGCATTGAAAATCAAGGCGCAAGTTCAAACCGATTGGCGGAAATGAGTGAACAAGAATTCATGGATGCCATCGAGGAGTTTCAAAACCACGCTGAAAAGCTTTCGCGTCATGCCGCCGCTATCCGGGACGAGCTGGCTAACATGCCGGAATCGGTGCAACGGATTTATGCGAGGCGATTACGGGAAACGTTTCCAAGGCACGACCCATCTCAAATCCTGAAAAAGCTGGCCAATCAAGGCATCCACTTGGAGTTGGCGGTCCACGAGCTGCACAGCACCTTGAAGGCCAGCATTCCCGGAGGCGCGACGACGTTTGATTTACGAGACATCCTTAAAACCATCCCCGCGCAGCATCCGCAAATCGATGGAAAACGCATCCGCATCGAATTCAACCTACCCAACAAACCGCTGATGATCCACGGCGAGCACAATCTGCTACGAATCCTGTTCCGAAACCTCATCAAGAATGCCATCGACCACCGCGACCCTCACCGCGACTTGGTGCTGCGCGTCAGCGCGGGGCATGACGGCGAATATATCCATGCGAAGGTATCGGACTCCGGAAAAGGCATTCCGGCAAATGCATTGCCCTTCATATTCCAGGAATTCTACAGCGGCCGCGCTGACCACGACCGGCTTCATGACAGCCACGGAAAAGGACTTTCCATCGTACGGGATGCCGCGTCGGAGCACGGTGGCCACGTGGATGCGGAAAGCACCATCGGGCAGGGCACGACGTTCTCCGTTCGCTTATTCAAGAACCTCCAGGAAAAGCCATGATGCGAACCGCCGTCCTCGGCGCCACCGGATTCGTCGGACAACGCTTCATCCAGCTGCTCGAAAAGCATCCATGGTTCGACGTCACGGTCTTGGCGGCGTCCGAACGCTCCGTCGGCAAACCGTATTCCTCGGCCTGCCACTGGATCATGGAAACCCCGTTGCCCAAAGGCTTCGGCGAAAAAACAGTAGTGGCCTCAACCCCCGACGCCGTCAAGAAAGCCGGCGGCGCCGACATCGTCTTTTCCTGCTTGCCCAACGATTTGGCGGGCCCCACGGAAGAGGCCTTTGCCCAAGCCGGCTACCCCGTCATTTCCAAAGCGTCGGCCCACCGCATGGACGCCGACGTGCCGTTGGTCATTCCCGAAGTCAACCCCGACCACGACGGCCTCATAAAAGCCCAACAAAAAGCCCGCGGGTGGAAAGGCAGCGGATTCATTTCGTGCGATCCCAACTGCAGCACGACCCCGCTGGCGCTGACCTTGAAGCCGTTGATGCCGCTGGGCGTCAAGCGCGTCCACGTTACGACATTGCAAGGGCTTTCCGGTGCCGGCTATCCCGGCGTCGCATCTCTTGATGCCCTTGGAAACGTGATTCCATTCATCAGCGGGGAAGAGGAAAAAATCGAACGCGAAACAACCAAGATTCTTGGCCAATTGAGCAAAGCCCAAGACAAGATCCAGCCAGCCAAAATTGAAGTCAGCGCGTCGTGCAACCGCGTGCCGGTATTGGAAGGCCATTTGGAGAACGTCTTCGTTGAATTCGACTCCGATGTGTCGGTCAGCCAAGTCCGCCGTGCGTGGGACCAATTCCACGGCGCCGTTCACTCATTGAAACTGCCGTCGGCTCAAGCACCCCTCGTTTACAAGGACGAACCCAACCGTCCGCAGCACAAGTTGGACGTATGGAACGGCAAGGGCATGTCGACAACCGTCGGCCGCCTCCGCCAGGACGGTCCGCGGAGAATCAAGTACGCTTGCTTGTCGCACAACACCATCCAAGGTGCCGCCGGCGGCGCCATCCTTCACGCCGAAGTGCTCAAGGCCAATGGTTTGCTAGGCTGAAACCCATGGCCTCCTTTTTGGACCGCCACCTTGGATTGTTGCTGTTGCTCCCCATCGTATTGGGCCTTTTGTGGCCGCAAGGCGGCTTGGTGTTCACGCCGTTTGCCTTGCCGCTTTTGTTCGCCGTCATGACCGTCAGCTTGCTGGACGTTCCCTTGCGGCAGAGCCTCCAAAGCGGTTTGGACCAAAAAGCCCCGTTGGTTTTGTTCATCCAATATGGTCTTTTCGGCATCCTCGCCCTACTGGTCGCACCGTTTTTTCCGCCGGAGTTCTTCATCGGATTCATCCTTGCAGCCGTCGCGCCTTCCGGCATCTCGGTGCCGGCCATGGTCGATTTGTACGGAGGGAAAACATCGAAAGCCACGTCGCTGACGATCCTGTCGCACGTGGTGGCGCCGTTTTTGACCCCGGCGTTGGTGCTGCTTTTTGCCGGAGAGAAAGTCCCGGTGGACGCTTTCGCACTTTTTCAGACCGTGGCGTTGTTCATTTTTTTGCCCATGGCGTTAGTGTACGGATTGAAGCAGACCGGTTTGGCAAAACACGCTGCGCCTTATCGAAAGACCGGCAACTTGTTGTTGATGACGGTCTTGATTTGGGGCCAGACCGCACCCATCGCGCCCTATTTCTACACCAACCCGGTCGAGGCAGCCGTATTGTTCGTCACGCTTTTGGTCATGGCCGCCGTATTGTTCACCGTGGGTTGGTTCGTCAGCAACAAACCGGAGGAACGCATCGGTTACGCCACGCTTTCGTACCACAAGAACAACTCGCTTTCCATCGTGTTGTTGTCGCAGTTCTTCAACCCGATTTCGGCATCCGTTGCCGTGGTGCAAATCGTGGCGGGCCGCGTCATGGCATCCATCGCGGCCTACGTCGTCAAACCGAAGAGCTAAGGGCCCAACGCGTTCATTGCGAAAGAAAAGAAGAAAATGCGGAACAATGAGAAAAAAAACCAACTTGAAAAAAACAAAAAAATGTTGAACCCAGGAGGACAAATGTGCGTCAAACCCGCTTGGGCGTTCAAGGCAAGGCTTTTTCCAGAGCTTCCAGCGTGGCGTCCACTTGGATGGGCGGGTTGGCAAACGCCGGCGGGTACGCCAACTTGCCCAAATGGTAGTTGACCGTATTGTCGGCATCCTTCAACACATGGCCCGTCAGAACGCACACGACGCGTTCGCTGCGGGAAATGACGCCGGATTCGACCAGCTTCCTGGCGCCGGCCACTGATGCGGCGGAAGCCGGCTCGCACCCGATTCCCGCGGCATCCACCACGGCTTTAGCGTCCATCATCTGGTCATCAGACACCTGTTCGACCACGCCACCAGTGAGCTTGAGGTAATTGAGCGCCTTGACCCAGTTGACGGGTTTGCCGATGCGGATGGCCGTGCCGATCGTCTCGGGATTTTCCACGGTTTGCAGCGCATCTGGAATAGCGGCGCTTCCGGCGTTTGCCTTCCACGTTCGATAAAGGGGATTGGCGCCCTCCGCTTGGATTGCGGCCAAACGCGGCATCTTGGAAAGCCAACCTAGTTTGTGCCATTCTTGGATGGCTTTGCCGAACGCCGAGACGTTGCCCACGTTGCCCGCCGGCACCACGATCCAATCCGGCGCGTCCTGACTCTTGGCAGCCAGTTGGAACAGGATTTCCCAAATGATGGTCTTCTGACCTTCCAGACGCCACGGATTCACTGAATTCAAGACGTAGTAATTCTTCTCATCGGCCAACTGGCGTACCAACGCCAGCGCTTGGTCGAAGTTGCCTTTGACCTGGACGGCTTTCGCGCCGTAAGCGAGCGACTGCGACAACTTGCCGAACGCGATTTTGCCCTCCGGCATGAGCACCACGGCACGAAGACCGGCCAGCGCGGCATAGGACGCCAAGGATGCGGACGTGTTGCCAGTGGAGGCACAAATGATGGTCTTGGCACCTCTCCGGACGGCTTCGGACACGCCGGCGGTCATGCCGCGGTCCTTGAACGAGCCCGTCGGGTTTTCGCCTTCGTGCTTGAGGTCCACGTGGGCGCCGACGAAGGCCGACACGCGGTCGGAAGAGTATAGAAACGTGTTGCCTTCACCCCGCGTGACGATCTGCGTGTCGGTCAACAACGGGTGGACCATTTCGCGGAAGCGCCACACGCCCAAATCCGCCGGTCGTTTCTCGAACTCGGCCTTGGATACGCCGATGGCTGACAAATCTAGCCGGACTTCCAGCAAGTGGCCGCACGTGCAGGTGAACTCCACTCGGGATGCGTCGAATGCTTTTCCGCATTTGCAGCATTTCAGCGTCACGTTCATACCGCGTGCACCCCTTGTGCGGACGGCATGGTCCACGTTAATTCAGTTTTCAAACCCTTCGAATCGTACAGCGCCTTGACCGCAGATTGCAATCGGAGGTCGCGTTTTTCTCCCATGCAAATCAACGTGGGGCCAGCGCCGGATGCTGCGGCGCCAAAGCCGTATTCTTTTGCAACTTGTTTCAATTCGATCAAATGCGGCAGGATGTCGGCTTTCGAGCGCGCCGGCTCCACGATGCGGTCATCCAGCGATTGTGACACCAGCGCGGCGTCGCGGCCGTAAAGGCCCACCAGGAGCTTGGCCAGCGTGAATTGGTTGAAAAGCGCGTCCTTGCGGGGTACGTTTTCCGGAAGCACGCTCCGGGCAAAGGCCGTCGATGGCTTGGTTTTTTCCGACACAATCAATAGGCATGCCAAATCCGGTGCGTCCAACCGTTTGACCGCGAGAGGATTCGTCGCGTAGGTGATGGTGACGCCTCCAAGGACGGCTGGTGCGACGTTGTCGTAATGCGGCGAACCGGCGGCAAAGGCTTCACCGTGGCCGGCCCAAAAGACCAACTCGTCTTTCGAAAGGCCCAGGCCGAAGAGTTCGTTGACGGCAAACGCGGTCGCCGAGGCCTCAGCGGCTGACGAACCCATGCCCGCAGATGGTTTGATGCCTTTTTTGCAGACGATGGAAAGGCTTGCCGGCAGGCCAAATTTTTCTTTCATGGCCTTCCAGACGAAGGCGAACACGCTTTTGTCCACGTCGGTGGCAGCTAAGTACGCGGTTCCGTTCGTCACGGCCCACGCGTCACTTTTGGAAATCACGAATTCGTCGAAAGGTTCGGACAACGCCATACCGCAGACGTCAAAGCCTGCGCCCATATTGGCCGTTGTCGCAGGAGCGCAAACGCGGATGGAATCCATGATGTTGGCATTGGTGTGAAAGAAATAAATGGGGTTGGATTCAACAAATACTTTGAAAGCCGCTTCTCGAATTGCTCTAAGACGTTACAGGACCTTCCATGGAACGACCCATTGAAAAATTAAAACCCAAGCTGCTCGTTGTCGATGACGATCACATGATCCTCCGGTTGACGGGTAGTATTTTCTCGGACCAGTACGATGTGCATATGGCCGGCGACGTCGATGAGGCCAAAGCCGTTATTACGAAGCATGGCCCGATGCCGGTGTTAAGCGATTTTCGTTATCCCGTCGGCGGCCTCCCGGCGTTGCTTAAATGGATCCGGGAGCACGAAAATGAGCACGTGCGGAAAATACCTATTACGGGAATGACCGGAGAAGACAAGAAAAAGCTTGCCGAACTTGCCCAACAGCACGGAATACCCACGATTGGAAAGCCATTTGACGTGGTCGAGTTGATTGACTTAGTGGCTCAAATGTATCGCCCCAAAACGCAATAATCCAATGCATCCGCCGTTTATTGGGGGACAAATCGGGCCGAAACCCAGAATAACGTATTTTAACATACTCCGAGTACAAACACTCTAACTGCTTCGACCGCATTTGCGCTGCAATTGCCGGTTGAAGGATCCCCCTGAACATTACCATGCGCATCATTTCCCTACCGCAAAAGACCATCACGGCGCTATCCCGCAACGACAACAAGCTGCTTAAAGAAGTCGCCCAGCGGGGTCAAGTCACGCTGGTAATCGACGACCGAGAGGTCGCCATCGAAGGCGAGGGCGGTAACGAGTGGGTGGCCGAACAGGTGCTTTCCGCATTGGGCCACGGCTTTTTGACCAAGCAGGCTTTCAAGCTGTTTTCCGACCAATACTTCATGGACGTCATCAACCTGCACGACGCCTTCCGCGGCAACGCCAAGAAGATGATCCGCTACAAGGCCCGCGTCATCGGACAAGGCGGCGCGGCCAAAAAGAAGCTGCAGGAGTTGTCCGGCGCGTTCTTGGCCATCGGCTCGAACACCATCGCCATCCTGGGCGAGTTCGACGACTTGAAATCCGCAAAAGAAGCCGTATTGCGGTTGTTGGAAGGCTCCGAGCACAGCGGCGTGTATGCGTACCTTGAAAAAGAGAACCACCGTAAGAAACGGTTCATGTGAATGCGGCCCTCAACTCGCCATCCATTTCCGCAATGCCGGAAGCAAAAAAGGAAAACCCACTTAAAAAAAGGAAAACAGGTAAAGCAACGTCGAAAACCGTGAAAACATTTATAGCCCCCCGGCACTTCCGATTACCAAAAACGAAACCCACGCTCACAGGTTGATTGACTATGGCTGAAAAGTCCGACAAACCCGAAAAAGCCGCCAAAGGAGAAAAAGTCCAGGAAAAGGCGCCGACGCGCGAGGAACTGGAAAAGTCGTTCCGTGAGTATTCGGTCGCCGAATTCTTCAAGAAAAACCGCCAAATGTTGGGCTACTCTGGCAAGATCCGCTCGCTTACAACGCTCGTGCACGAATTCGTTACCAACAGCTTGGACTCGTGCGAAGACGCCAAGATCCTGCCTGAAATCCGGGTGGAAATCGCGCAACTGCCCGACGACCACTACAAGCTGGTCGTCGAGGACAACGGCACGGGCATCCCCAAGAAGAACGTGGGTCAGGCCCTGGGCAAGCTTCTTGCCGGCTCCAAATTCTCACAACGCGCCCAGAAACGCGGCCAGCAAGGCATCGGCGCCGCCTATGCCACGCTCTTTGCGCAAATCACGACGGGAAAGCCGACAAAGGTCAAGACGGGATTGGGCGACGGCAAAGTCTACGAGTGCCTCGTCTCGGTCGACGTCAAGAGCAACGAGCCGGCCATCACCGACGAGAAAGAGTACGCCGGCAAGTTCAAGGGCCTGCGCATCGAAGCCGAGTACGCGGAAGTAGGGTACAACCGATCCGAGTACGGCTCGTACGAGTATTTGCGCCGCACGGCGTTGGTGAATCCCCACTGCCAGATTACGCTGGTCGAACCCGACAACCAAATCACGGTATTTCCCAGGGCCAGCAAAGACATTCCCAAGAAGCCCAAGAACGTGCAGCCGCACCCGTTGGGCATCACCACGTCGGACTTGATGGACATGGCGCAAGTCACGACCGGACGCAAGATTTCTTCCTTCCTCGTATCCGACTTCACCCGCGTGAGCGCGGAAAAAGTCAAGGAACTGCAATCCCTGATGCCGGCCGTGGACTTGGAGCGGTCGCCCAAGGCCCTGGCGTGGGCCGAAGCGGAGGAATTGGTCAAGAACTTCCAGAAAGTCAAGTGGATTGCCCCGGAAACGGATGCGCTGATCCCCATCGGCGAGGACCAGCTTGAAAAGTCGCTGAAGAACCTACTAGAGCCGGAAAAACTCAAAGTCGTCGAACGCAAGCCCCGTGTCTTCCTCGGCGGCATACCCTTCAGCGTGGAAGTGGCCATCGCGTACGGCGGAAAATCCGGCCAGCAAGTCAACGAAGCGCGCAAAGGCGAACTGACGCGTTTTGCCAACCGCGTGCCCTTGTTGTTCGACGCCGGCAACTGCGCCATCACCGAGGCGTTCAAGAGCCTGGATCTCAACCGCTACGACCTCAAGGAATTCGATTCCATGCCGGTGACCATTTTGGTCAACTTCGTGTCCGTCTACGTGCCGTATACGGGCGCCGGCAAGTTGGCGATTTCGGCGGAGGAGGAAATCGTGGCTGAAATCCGGTTCGCCTTGATGGAAGCCGCGCGTGACATCTCCACGTACCTGCACGGGTTGGCCAAAGCCGAAGAACAGGAACGCCGCCGACTCATCTTCTTCAAATACATCAAGGAAATCGCCCAGGCCCTCGAAGACGTCACCGGACGCAAAGCATCGGCACTAGAGCCCAAACTCCGCAAGATCGCGGAAGAACGCACGGCATTCCTCGAAGCGCAGGAGGAAGGCGACCCCGAAGCGGAGAAAGAATTGGAAGACATCGAAGACCAATTCGAGGAAGAAGTCAAGAACGAAGGCTGAAACGGAAACAACCAACGCCGCAAAAACGAAACGCAAAAAAACCAAATGAAAAAACGAATGCGGAAGAAAAAAAAATTACTCGAAAAAGACAAGCAAAACAATTTTGAAAGGAAAAACAAAAATACGCTCAACAGAAAACGCTCACGCAATTCCGGAGACGATTCCCATGGCCGCCAAGAAAAACGAAAAGGATTTGACGCAGAAGGAAAAAGCCGCTCTCATCGACATCAAGATCGACGAACTGGGCCAGGAACTGGTCAAGGAAATCGAGGCCGGCCAGAACCCCCACTTGGACATTCCCATCCGCGGGTCCGGCAACGTGTTCTACGACGAAAAGCTGAAACAGATTATGCTGGGCGACAAGATCGCCAAACGCTATCTGTTCAACGTGGCGCACTCCCGCCGCTTCATGCAGACGCTTTTGGTGGCATCATACGTCAAGAAAGACTTATTGGCCAACAACCTGACGGCGACGCTTCGTGACTTGTACTACGCCAAGAAGCACACCATCGCCGGCACCAAGGAAGACACGATCGACGAACAAAAGGAGTCCGACGGCGCCATCGTCGATCTGGAAGTGTCGCTTAACACGTTCCGTGAACGCCTGCACTTGCGTGCGGAACCGAAAGGCCGCATGGCCGGAACGCTCAAAGTCAAGGACCGCGTGCGGGACAAAGTTGACACCATCGACTTGGAACGCATGGGCTCCGGCGGCTGGGCCGTGCCAAGCATCGTGGAGCAAATCGAATTCGTGGATTCGGAAATCGAATACGTGCTGGTGGCCGAGAAAAACGCCATTTTCGACCGTCTCAACGAGGACGACTACTGGAAGAAGAATAAGTGCTTGTTGATGACCACGGCGGGACAAGCCGCACGCGGCGCCCGAAGGTTGCTGCAACGCATCAGCGCGGAATTGAAGGTACCCATCTACTGTCTGACCGACTCGGACCCGTACGGATGGTACATCTACAGCACCATGAAGTACGGCTCAATGGCGTTGGCACACGAATCGGAACGCCTGGGTTGTCCGGAAATGAAGTTTTTGGGCATGTCCACGTCGGATATTGAGCATTACGACTTGTCCGCGGTCACCATCAAGGCCAAAGAAGTCGACATCAAGCGCGCGCAGGAAATGAAGGCGTACGATTGGTTCAAGACCAAGGAATGGCAACGCGAAATCAACTTGTTTTTGGAAAAGAAATTGAAAGCCGAAATCCAGGCCCTCTCATCCAAGAACCTGCAGTACATCTCGAAGGAATACCTGCCGGACAAGATCAAGAGCCAGGATTTCCTGCCGTAAAACGTCTAATCCGAGATTTCAAACTTCGGGCCGTGATGGACAATCTGAAACGGCAAGGCGGAAAGAACGAGCATGACGGATATGCGCTTTCGGGAAGCGGTTGCAAACGACCATGGACCCTTGTCGGCACTGCTATCTAACCACGAAGACTACCGTCGCGCGATGGACCTGGAGCCCCAACTTCTTGCCCAACTCCTCGCAAACCCCCGTAAGGGACGCATCTTTGTTGCGGAAAGAAATGGAGACATCGTCGCCGTTTTGCACGCCAAGCGCAACGCGTTCCTGTGCCATCCGGCAACATCTGGCCTGAAAAACATCCCGTTACGCGTCCGACTCATCATGACTTCGAATGATATCGCGGGAACAAGTGAAGCCGTAATTGCCTTAAGACAATTAGTGAAACTCAGCAAAGCCAACCTTCCTCAAACACGGAAAACGGGAGGCGTCCACCGACTTAAGTAAGAGGGGTTAAGCGGAATCCAGTACCTGCGAAATCCGTTGCGCCATTTCCCGTGTTCCTACCGGCTTCACGGTGGAACCCGCAATGTCCGCCGTGCGGAAGCCTTGCTCCAACACGGCTTGGACCGCCTGATCGATGCGTGCGCCTGCTTCTGCGTGACCCAAGAAATCCAGCATGAGCTTGGTAGAGAGGACCATGCCAATGGGATTCGCCACATCTTTGCCAGCGATTTCAGGGGCCGAGCCGTGCAGTGGCTCGAACATGCCGGTTTTGGCTTCCGGATTCAAATTGGCGCCAGGCCCAAGACCTAAGCTGCCGATGATTTCCGACGCCTCGTCCGTCAATATATCCCCAAAGAGGTTGTCCGTCACGACGACATCGTAGTTGGAAGGGCAACGGATCAAATATTGGGACATCGCATCCACGTAGATCGATTCGGTTTGCACTTCCGGATGCATTTTTGCCATTTCCTGCAAGCGTTCCCGCCAGAACAAACTGGTCTTCAGCACGTTGGCCTTGTCAACCGACGTGACTTTTTTCCTCCTTTGTTTGGCGGCGTCAAACGCGTATTGCAAGATGCGGTCTACGCCATTTTCGGAATAGACGCTGACGTCGGTAGCCCCGGTTTGCACTTTTGTCCCTTGGCGTGAATAGAGGCCTTCCGAGTTCTCGCGCACGAATAAGATGTCCCCGCCGTTTTCGACGTTGTCGGCCCGCAACGGCGGTTGGTCTTTCAGGC
>ORMF012385666.1_pt1 | contig 11485 bp, 12 predicted proteins | sample 1779871 | NCBI WGS metagenome assembly ORMF01 (sample SAMEA104232316, study PRJEB22302) | groundwater metagenome | biome: forest; feature: aquifer; material: groundwater | place: USA | collected 2011-08-07 | depth 5.4 m
GCCGGGCACGCCCCGTACGGCGAGTTGAAAGAAAATAGACGCGGCTCTACCTCGGGGAAGGAAAACCCGTCGTACGCGCACATAAACTTGGTTGAAATAACGCGGCTCTTTACCCCGAGCTCCGTCGAGGGGCTTGGTTCCTCAATTTTTACCAAACCATCCGCCTCCTGCAGAGCGCGCTCAACCGCCTCGCCGAGGCGCTCATAAGCTGCGCGTTGACTATTTGTATTGTTTTGCGCAGGCGCAAAAGCCGATATCAAAATTTCATCAACCAAAGCGTCGATGTCATGTTTTTTATAGCGGGAGAGCTCTACTCTGTCGCGCAAACTCACTAACGTACCGTCTATTTTTGCTTTTTCAAACCCTTTGCCGAGCAGGTCGTAGAGCAGTTGGTAGTATTCGCCCTTGCGGCCGACAACCACCGGCGCGTATATGCGCACCACATCCTCAACAATCTCCACCCCCATCACTTTTTTAATTTTCTTCGGGATATGCGAGGACACCGTCTCGGCGACACTCTCGATAATCTCCTGATTGCTGTGCTTGCGTATCTCGCGACCGCAGACCAAACAGTGTGGTTTGCCGACGCGCGCGTAGAGTATGCGCAGATAGTCGTAAATTTCTGTAATGGTCGCCACGGTCGAGCGCGGATTGTTGGAGCGGCTTTTTTGGTCGATAGAAATTGCAGGCGAAAGGCCGGTGATCTCCTCGACATCGGGTTTTTGCATCTGGCGCAAAAATTGCCGTGCGTATGCCGAGAGCGATTCGATATAACGGCGCTGGCCCTCGGCAAAAATAGTGTCAAAAGCGAGCGACGACTTGCCGGAGCCCGACAAACCGGTAAAAACCACCATTTTATTTCTGGGGATTTTAAGGTCGATGTTTTTTAAGTTGTGGGTCTTAGCCCCTTTTATGTGGATATACTCTTCCATAGCAACGCTAACAGCCCCTCGAATATTCCGAGGGGTACGCATGGAGTGTATCACAGAGAGTTATAAAAAAGAAAAAGCCAGTTACTCCTCATGTTATATTTACCCATTCGTGCGAATGAGACAATAATAACTTTGTTACAAATGCGATATGGTTTTGCCGGCAAGCCGATGCATGGTCGGCGACAGATAGAAAAACATCTGTGAAGAATGTTGCTCTTTTTCCAACACGCCCGCCGCAACAAGAACGGCAAGATGTTTGGAGGTTGATTTAAAAGACAGTTTTAATTCATCCGACATCCTGCCGACGTTCACCTGCTTTTCTTTAGTAATAAAGCGTAGAATTGCCAATCTCCGACGGTTAGCCAAAGCTTTTAACACTTTTTCCAACTCCTTATCTTTTTGACTCACTGACATGTTCTAATTATACCATTCGTGCGAATGGGTTCATAAAAGAAAAAGCTCCGGAAACTCCGGAGCTCGTAACCAAGCCTAGTCGTAGCGCGGTAGCTCGGGCAAATGGTGGTATGCGATACCACAGCGCGAGCAGTACAGCTGAACGACAGTCGTCAGCTGACTACGATAGCCGGGGCCGATGATGGCATTCATCGGATCACCAAGATATTGGCGTGTAGTTTCTTTGACGATGGTCCCTTTGCAGTTGGCCTGGCAAGGCACTTTTGTATCAACCTTACCAATGTCTGCATCAGGGTCGAGTTTTGCCTTTATTTCTCTAGGCAATGTACCAAATATAGGATCATTAGCAACCATGTGTTTCTCCTTTTTGTGCAACTCTAACCGGATACTATCACAGAATATAAAAAAGAAAAAGCTCCGGAATTATCGGGAGCTTTTGTAAAAACTGACGGGCCACACAAATTAGATTACAGGGTGTTGCACTTACTTGTTGAACTCACTGGCTGATATAATATATCATATCAAAAATATCTTTATTTCTTGGGCTTTTTTGACGGCTTCTTGGAGGCTCCGCCGGTCAGGGCCAAAAGCTCATCGCGGATGAGGGCGGCGGACTCAAAGTCGAGTTCTTTGACCGCTTCGGCCATCTCGCGCTTCTTTCCGGCAATAAATTGCCGTGGATTTTTCTTATACAGCTCTTTGTCTATCTGAAGCATGCTGACAATCGCTTTGGAGTGCTCGGAGCGGAGCTCCTCGGTAATGTCTTTGATTTTCTTTATGATGGTCGTCGGCGTGATGCCGTGCTTTTTGTTGTACGCCTCCTGCGCAGTGCGCCGGCGGCGCGTCTCTCCCACCGCTTTTATCAGCGACGGCGTTTCTTGGTCGGCGTACAAGATAACCCTGCCGGCGGAGTTCCGCGCGGCGCGGCCTATGGTTTGTATCAACGACACCTCCGAGCGCAAAAACCCTTCTTTGTCTGCGTCGAGTATCGCGACCAGCTCAACCTCCGGCAGGTCTAAGCCCTCACGCAAGAGGTTGACGCCCACCAGCACATCGTACTCCCCTTTGCGCAGGCTGGTGAGTATCTCGATGCGCTCCAACGTCTCGACATCACTGTGCAGATAGGTTGATTTAATGTTGCGCTCTTTTAAATAGTCGTTGAGGTCCTCGGCCATTTTTTTAGTAAGCGTCGTAATAAGCACGCGGTTGCCGCGCTTAACCACCTTGGCCACTTCTTCTATAACATCCTGAATCTGACCCGGGTATTCTAAGGACCGTCCTTTGGAGCCCTGAGCTAAGGACGGTCCTTTGTTGCCCGTCACCGGACGGATATCTATAACCGGATCCAAAAGCCCGGTCGGCCGTACAATTTGTTCCACAATATTTTTTGTGCCGCTCTTTTCCTTTTCGTACAACGCCGGCGTCGCCGACGTATAAATAACCTGCCCCACATGCTTCTCAAACTCCTCAAACTGCAACGGGCGGTTGTCGAGTGCCGACGGCAGACGGAAGCCGAACTCTATCAGCGTCTCTTTGCGCGAGCGGTCGCCGGCGTACATACCGCCTATCTGCGGCACGGTCACATGCGACTCATCGATGACCGTAAGAAAATCTTTAGGAAAATAGTCCAGCAGCGAGAACGGCGGCTCGCCCGCTTTGCGGCCGTCGAAGTGGCGCGAGTAGTTTTCTATCCCGTTGCAGTAGCCGACCTCGCGTATCATCGCGAGGTCGTAGTTGGTGCGGCGTTTCAGGCGCTCGGCCTCCAACAGCTTGCCGCGCTTTTCGAACTTGGCCAGCTGCGCCTTGAGCTCCGCGCGGATATCCGCAATGGCGCGTGCGCGCTCATGCTCGGGAGTAACGTAATGCTTGGCCGGAAATAGGAATAAGGACCGTCCTTTGGAGCCCTGAGCTAAGGACGGTCCTTGGCCTATTTCCGCGCGCGTCACCGCATCGATAATCCGCAGTTTGCCGATTATCTCGCCTTCTTGCCCTGAGCTTGTCGAATGGGCAAACTCCACGCGGTAGAGCACGCGCTCGCCGGTCGGCATAATCTCCACGCTGTTGCCCAGCGCGCGGAAGGTGCCCGGCGTAAGGTCGGCGTTGGTGCGCTCAAAGTACACCGAGATGAGCTCGCGGATAAGCTCGGCGCGGTTTTTCTTTACCCCGGCACGCAACTCCAAATGCACTTTGCGGTACTCATCCGGGCTCCCCAAGCCATAAATACACGAGACCGACGCAACTACTATCACATCTTTGCGCGTGAGCAGAGCTTGCGTCGACGCGTGGCGCAGGCGCTCTATCTCCTCGTTAATCTGCGCCTCCTTTTCGATATACGTGTCGGAGTGCGCCATGTACGCCTCCGGCTGGTAGTAGTCGTAGTAGGAAACAAAGTAGTGCACCGCCGCGTCGGGGAAGAAGTCGCGATATTCCTGCGCCAGCTGGGCGGCAAGTGTTTTGTTGTGCGCGATAACCAGGGTGGGCTTTTGTACCGCCTCTATAACATTGGCGACGGTAAAGGTCTTGCCCGAGCCGGTAACACCGAGCAGGGTCTGATGCCGCTCCCCCGCCTTGAGCCCGGCAACCAAAGCCGCAATAGCCGCAGGCTGATCCCCCGCCGGCCGATGCGTTGTTTTGAGCTTAAACTTTGCCACTTTTTTATGCACTATAGCGAGCTATAGTGACCTAGAAATGTATCACGAAACTCCGCAAAATTCCCGTCCAATAAAGACCGGCGGATTTTTTTAACCAAGTTGGTCAGAAAGTACATGTTGTGCATGCTCGCGAGTATTTGTCCGAGCATCTCATGCGTGCGGAAGAGGTGGTGTATATAGCTCCTAGTGTGTTTTGCACAAACAGGACAACCGCAGTTTGTATCGAGCGGCGTGAAGTCGTTTTGATATTTATTATTTGGAATCTGGTATTTGCCGTCCGCGGCATATATGCCGCCGTTGCGGCCGTTGCGGGTCGGAAGCACGCAGTCAAACGTATCGATGCCGGCCTCCACACCGATAAAAATATCCTCCGGCTCACCGATGCCGAGCAGGTGTCGCGGCTTTTCCTTAGGCAATTCTTTATTTACTTTGTCCAAAATACCGAGGATGTCCTGTTTACTGAAAGAACCGCCGATGCCATAGCCGTCAAAGTCCATGTTCGCCAGATATTTGGCGCTCTCAATCCGCAGGTCGGCATACCGCCCGCCCTGCACGATGCCGTATATCGCCTGCTCGGCATTTTTTTTAATATTCTGCCGGTGCGCTTTCAAACTACGGTCGGCCCAGCGATGTGTCCGGCCCATCGCCTCTTTTTGATACTCATAGTCGGCTGCGGGGCTGGTGCACTCGTCGAACGCAAAAATAATATCGGCGCCGAGTCCGTGCTGGATTTCTATCGAACGCTCCGGCGTAAAGCGGTGAAACGTGCCGTCGACATGCGAAGTAAACGAAACACCCTCTTCGTCGACGATGGCGAGCTTGCCGTGGGAAGTCGCAAGCTCCTCGTCGTACACAGCCGGAGCAGGATTCTCCCGGACAAAATGGTCTGGTTGAGGCGAAGCCGACCCGAGGACCTTTTGGGAGGGAGAATCCTGCCCGGCTGTGACTTTAGAAACTTTTTTACCAAACCCTTCCCCGAGCGAAAATACTTGGAACCCGCCCGAGTCGGTCATAATCGGACCGTCAAAGCCCATAAACCTGTGGATACCGCCGGCTTTTTCTATCAACTCCGGTCCGGGCGATAGGTACAAGTGGTATGTGTTGGCGATGATGGTCTGTATCCCGAGCTCGCCAAACTCGGACGCTTTAATCCCTTTAACATCCGCCTTGGTGCCCACAGCCACAAACGCCGGAGTTTGTATATCGCCGTGCGGAGTAGACAAAATGCCGGCCCTCGCGAGAGAACCGGGCATTTCTTTTTCTATTTTGAACGTATTATTTGACACCAACCAACTCTACCTCAAAAATCAACGTCGAGTTTGCGGGGATAGGTCCGTTGGGTTGAGCGCCGTACGCCATGCTTGGCGGGATAATAAGCAAACGCTTGCCGCCCACCTTCATCCCCAGTATCCCCTGCTCCCATCCCGGTATCACGTATCCTTGTCCGAGCTGGAACTCTAAAGGCGCTTTGCCGACGGAGGTGTCAAAAACTTTTCCGTCGCCCAGTTTGCCGGTGTACTGCACGCTCACGGTGGAATTGGCGACGGCTTCGGCGCCGGTGCCGACTACCTCATCTTGTATGATAAGCCCGGTGCTTGCGGCCGGAGATGCAGTGTTTGTCATAGTATTCGGTACGCCATATATAAAGAAAAGCCCCACTATCGCGAGCCCCGCGGCCACCGCTATGCCGGTTGTGAATTGTTTAGTCATGTTCATGGAAACAGTATAGCACTTACAACACTCGCGGCCTGCGTGTCGTGGATAACGCTCGGGAGCACGTTGCTGTTGATAACAAGCAGCATAACCGCTACCACTACCACCATGGCGCTTGGTACAAGCAGGTCATGCGCTTGGATTTGCACGTGGTGGAAGAACGCGAACATAAACGCCAGCATGAGCAACGTTATGATGCCGCCCAACACCCACGTGGTTGTAACACGCGGCTCGCTGAGCACCCTGCCTATCTGCCGCGAAAAAGAGTTGCTGAGAGATTGTGGCGCAGTTACGGTCTCAACTCCTAATACCTGCACCGGCTGTTGTACGCTTGCCGCCGGCTTGCCGAAATACTGCACCACAAACGTCGCCGGCTGGCCTTTGTACATGCCCTGCGCAATACCGACGCCGATATCGGTGTACACCGGCTTAACGATATTGGCGCGGTGCGTCGGCGACATCATCCACCCCGTTATTACATCTTTAGAATCAACAAACCGCACCGCCAAGTTCTCCCCCGCATACCGGTAGTCGTAGCCTTCTGCGGTTATCCACACCCACGGCTCTTTACCGTCGGGTCCGACGTGAGAAAAGTAGCCGAGGCGCGCCATATCGTCTGCCTTGGCCTGCGCCGACCGGTCGAGCAGAGCGTTCTCTTTTAATTGCGAAACATTATTTTGCGCGCGCTCCGCGTTGGTAAGCAAGATAATCTCGCTTTGTATAACCGCCGCCAAAAAGTCGTGGCCGGACTGCCGCGCCATGAGGTTTGCAACCAGCACACCTTCGGATATCAACGCCAAAGCGAGCAGGAACATAAGCGACCGGCGACGCAGTATGTGTGGCCGGTACGCGTTGTGGTGGGAGGGAACAAAATGATTTTTAATCCACTGCCAAAAACCTTTCATCCCCTACAGTATACTGCGAGATTACGGTCTAATGTATTTTTCTGTTATATACTAATAAGGTATGCGTAGGACGGTTGCTATTTTGATAGTGCTCCTGTTGCCGGCCGTGGCGCTTGCGGCGCCGGCCGCACCGCAAGCGCTTGAGTTGTCCGCAAAAGCACAAGTCGACGGCGTCTCTGTGCCGCTCGGCGTAGTGGTATCTACCGGGAACACAGACGTGGTACTGAGCTCTACCAACAAAGACGGCTCAACGCCGGTGACCTTTACCCTGTACGTCTCTCCCAAACCAAAGCCGATACCGGTGGCTCCTCAACCTGCGGCCGCCGTCGAGTCGTCCGCTAAAATTCAGGAGGGCATAGCGGGCTTCTCCCCCGCCGTAGCCAACGCCACGGCGCCGGTGTTTAATCTTGTCGACGGCGGCCGGACCGCGCTTTCCGACGTTATTGATACACAGATAGAAAACACAAAGGGACGGCTCGGCACCAGTGTTGCGAGCCCCGGAGAAATCCTCGGCTCCGACGCGGTCAAAAATGCACCTCAAAATCCGATTGGCACCGTTTGGTTTATATTGCAGACGCTCTACCTCTACCTGCTCACTATTCTCAACTTTATCATCGGCAGTGCGGGCATCTTTTACCCCGTGGCGGCGTTCCTTATATTGTATGTACTCTGGCGGCTCATCCGCCGCTCCCGCCGGCCTGCGTACTAGGTAGTAGCGGAGAAAAACAAATTTGACGGAATGTCGAGAGGCGCGACGGCGCCGGGTCGTAGGAAAATTTATCAGCAGGAAATTTTCTGCGTTCCGGCAAATTTAGTTTTTCGTAGCTTTCCAATGCCAAATGGCCGTTGCAAAAAACGCGGTAGTAGTGAGCGCCGACAGCGCGCAATACTGGCATATCGCGCCGATGAGCGTGAGCTGGATATAAAAGACAAAGATAAAAGAGAGTACAAAACCTACCGCGCCGTATGCCAGCGCGCCGATGCGCAGGGCGCGTGAGTTTGGCTCTATCGCCAAAAGCACGCCGAGGCAGAACATGTAGGAGTAGTAGACAATGCCTAAGTACGAGAGCGGCACGCCGAGGAACTTGGCATACACGCTGGTAAGCACAATTTCACAGCCCTTGATTGCGCACGCTGGAACAAGGTTTAAATACTGAAAGTAGGCAAGATACAGCGTGTCGCCGAGCCCTATCATGGCAAGCGCGAGCACGACATACGGCGTTATACGCAGTTTATTTTCCATACTATTCTTTTATATCACGATTTGCTTCGCGATGCCGCACCTCGTGCTCGTCCATGCCAAAGTGATGGGCGACCTCGTGCCAAATAGTCTCGCGGATGACTTTGCAAACACATTCCTCATACGACATTCTCACTTTCTTAAGAAAGTGAGAATGTTCTACTTCTGAGGCTTCTTCTTCGATAGGTTTCTGATACAGCGTAATAGTGTCCGGCATGGTTGTACCCATGCCGTACCAGTCGCCGCGCATAGGCGTCGGAATGCCGTGATAATACCCTAAAAGAGTTTCCTCTTGCGTGAGCCCCTCTCTTTTTCGGACCTCCGGCGACGGCTCGTCCTCAACCAAAAAAGCCACATTTTTGATATGCGGGCGGAACTTCTCCGGTATGGCATTGGGGAACTCCTGCTCCACCAATTGTTCAAATTCCTCTCTTGTCATAAACCTTAGTTGTAACGGTCGTTATAGTTAAGGTTTTATAAGATTTTTGAACTTTTTTTCCACCTTATCTACTTTTGGAGCGATGACAAGCTGGCAGTATCCGGCTTGCTTATTGTTGGCAAAATAATTTTTGTGATAATCCTCCGCCGGATAAAAGGTCTCCAGAGGCTCAACGGTGGTAACAATTGGTTTTGATGTGTTTATGCTGTTGATGACGTCGATATAATGCTGTGCCTGCTGCCGCTGGCGCTCGGTCGTATAAAAAATCGCGGTGCGATACTGGAAGCCCTCGTCGCTTCCCTGCCGGTTTATTTCGGTCGCATCGTGGGATGCAAAAAAGACCTGCAGTAATTCCGGAAAAGAGAGCTCATCGGGGTTGTACACGATTTTTACGACCTCCACGTGGCCACTGTCCCCTTTGGATACTTGTTCGTAGGTCGGGTTTAGGACATGTCCGCCGGCATACCCGGGCTCTACCGACTGCACTCCCTTGAGCATTGCAAAAACCGCCTCGGTGCACCAAAAACATCCCCCGCCGAAGACTATCGTTTCCATTGACTTTATTATATCAAAATCTACGGTGGTTTTTTATTTTCCTTATTTACCCATTCGTACGAATAAGCGCATATACGTACGTTATGCTATAGGATAAATTACGTAAAACAGGACATCGGAGGTACGAGTTTTAAAACTCCTTTGTTTCGCCGTCGGCGAGGCTGATGTACTGAGTTTCGGGAACAAAATTTTTAAGCAAATTGCCGACAAATCCACGGAAGAACGGCTGTATCATCGCGTCGTGGACGCCAAAGGCGGTCCGAGCTTTAACCAGTTTGGCAAAATCGACCGCGTCGGCAATTTTCATCCACGGGTCGGCGACCGGAAGTGCGAGAATATCTATTTGTTTTCCCGGGTTGTGAAAGTTATCGCCGGGGAAATAAAATGTATCGGCGACAAAATAGCCGGTATTCTCCACCAACCCCAGGTTTGGCGGATACACCAACGCATGATCTTTGCCGAACCCTTCTACTTTAATTCCTTTGATTTCTGTTGACTCGCCGTCGGCGACCTTGGTATACGCAATCCCCTCTTTTTGTAAAATCGAGCCGACCGCGTTGTTGGAAACGACGACTGCCTGCGGATTGTTCGCCAAAATCTTTTTCAGCGACTCGATATGCAAGTGATCCTGATGCTCGTGAGTAATCAAAACCGCATCGATGCCAGTAAGTTCATTTTGTGCATCGGTAAAGCTCCCCGGATCGGTCAAGAGTCTCACCCCTTGCAGTTCTAAAACCAAACAGCAATGTCCAAGCTTAGTAATTTTCATAATTTATTTTTTAATAGAAGGCAGGTCGATTTTGGAGAGCATGTCGCTAAAGTTGGTGCCCACTTTTTTGCCGGGGTTAAAGATGTTGTGCGGGTCAAAAATGCTTTTCAATTCCAAAAACAGCGCGTACATTTCTTTGCCGAACATCTTTTCCACATACGGCGTGCGAACAAGCCCGTCGTTGTGCTCGCCGGTGATAGAACCCTTGTACGAAAGTACGAGGTCGTATATTTTATGCGTCAGCTCATCGAGCAGTGTGGCAAGCCCGGGGCGCTGGGGGTCGACCAGCGGAATGATGTGGATATTGCCGTCGCCGATATGCCCCGCAACGGTATAAGTAAGGTCGTAGTGCGAAAGAATTTCTTCGAGCTTCGGCAGGAACTCGGGCAGTCGCAGCGGAGGCACGACAAAGTCGTCAAAAAATGGCGCCGTGCGGCGGTTCTTAACTTTTTTGCGCAATAAGTTAAAACTCTCGCGACGCCCCGCCCAGTATTTTTTTGTGCCGGCCTCATTTTTGATGACACGCACGCCGACATGCGATTTGTTTTTCCTCACCTCGGCCGCAAGAGCCTCGGCGCCTCGCAGGGCCTCGGCCTGCGTATCGGCGCGGAACTCGACCAGTAATATAAGTTTTGGCACGCCGCCGGTGAGCGCCATCCAGAGCTCCGGCAAAAAGGAGATGCCTAGCGAAATCATGCCCGCCTTCATCTGCATCGCCAGCTCGGGCAAGTAGCGCATAGCAATCTGAAAGGTGTGGTCATCGTAAGACTCAAAACTGTCCGGAGCGTGTTTAAGCACTTCCGGCACCACCTCGGCCAACTCCGAAAACTTGTCCAAAAAAAGCACCACCATCGACGAGTACGGCTTGGGGTGTACGAGTGTAAAATGTATTTTGGTGATTATGCCGAGCGTACCCTGCGCTCCAATCATAAGTCTTGCTAAGTTTAAAGAAGGTATTCCGCCCGCCCCGTTGGAAGACGCAGTCTTTCCAATGGGGTCGCCGATATCCCACAGCGCGTAGCCGGAAGAGTTCTTTTCCACCCGTGGCTTATGCTCCTCGATAATAGCGCGATGCGCCGGCGTGCCGACCAACGCCGATACGCGGCGGTAGATATCGCCCTCGTACGACTGTTCGGCTAATTTTTGCGCAAGCTCGCTGCCTTGCAGATTTTTGAGCGTGTGCACCTTGCCGTCGGCGAGCACCACCTCGAGCCCGTCGACATACCGCGCGGTTTTGCCGTATTTGAGATTTTTTTCTCCGCCGGAGTCATTGGCCACCATGCCGCCGACGGTGTTTATCTCTCGGCTTGCGGTGTAGCTCGGCAGTTCCAGATTTTTCTTTTTTGTTTCTTTGTCAAAGTCTCTAAAGTACATCCCCGGCTCGACTATCGCCTCTCTATCACCAAGCTCAATAAACTTATTAAGGTGCGCGGTCATGTCCAAAACAATCGAGTCGCTTAAGGGCCCGCCGGACATGTCGGTGCCCGCCGAGCGCGCGGTGATAGAGTATCCGCACTTACTGCCGTGCGGCTTGCCTGCCGCAAGGTCCTCGCCCTTGCATACATTTTCGTTTACAAACTTTACCACCGAGCAAATATCCTGCGCGTCCATCGGGCGCACCACCACCTTTGGCACTACACGGAAGAGGCCCGCGTCGCGGGAGCTCTTATCCAGCGCGGCAGGCGTATCATCCACCTCCCCGCGCACCACCTTGCGCAAATCATCCGCTAAACTCATTCCTAAAATTTTACCATGCAAAAAGCCGCTGAGGTTTTACCCTCAGCGGCTTTTTGCTCTCAGCGCTTAGGCGCGAGATACGTTGACGGCGGCCGGTCCCTTCTGGCCTTCCGAAACTTCAAAGGAAAGC
>ORMF012341535.1_pt1 | contig 11479 bp, 7 predicted proteins | sample 1779871 | NCBI WGS metagenome assembly ORMF01 (sample SAMEA104232316, study PRJEB22302) | groundwater metagenome | biome: forest; feature: aquifer; material: groundwater | place: USA | collected 2011-08-07 | depth 5.4 m
AGCCAGCGTGCCGGCCTTGCCAATGGTGTTTTCTTCTTGGAGACGGTGCGCGGCGGCGGCCTCGCTCAACGGCAGCACGCGGTCGATCTGCGCGCGGAGCTTGCCCTCGCTGAGCCAGCGATTGATGTCGGCGGCGCACTCGCGCTGTTCGTCCGGCGTGAAAGTGAACATGGCGAAGCCATACAGTGAGCAACCTTTCACGTAGAATGGACCGACGGGGAAAACTGGCCGCGCGTCGCGCCCAGCCATCAGGATCATGCGCCCGCGCGGCGCGAGCAAGCCGACCGTGCGCTCGAAGTTCGGCTCGCGCAGCGTCTCCCACCAGACATTCACGCCCTGCGGCGCGAACTGCTTGATCGCCGCATCGTCGTCCTGAGTCTTGTAGTTGATCGCGAGGTCCGCTCCGAGCTTTTCACACGCCTCGACCTTCGCGTCGCTGCCGCCGGTCGTGATGACGCGCGCGCCGAGCGCCTTGGCCATCTGCACCACCATCGCCCCGACGCCGCCCGTGCCGCCGTGCACGAAGATCGTCTCGCCCGCTTGCAGCCGCGCGTGCCGTAAGAGGCCGAGATGCGCCGTGATGCCGACCAGAGCGATGGCCGCAGCCTGCTCATCAGCGACATTCGCCGGCGTGTGATAAAGCCAGCACTCGTCCACGACCGCGCGTTCAGCGAAAGTGCCTTGGCGGCCGAGCAAACCTTGGTTGCTCCCCCAAACACGATCGCCGGGTTTGAAGCGCTTCACTTCAGGCCCGACAGCTTCCACGGTCCCCGCAAGATCGCACCCGACGATGAACGGCATCGGCAAGTTCATCTTCACCATCCCGGCGCGGACGTAAGTGTCGATGGGGTTGACCGACACCGCGCCGACTTCGACCAGCACTTGCGTGCCGATCAGCTTGGGCGTGGGTTGCTCGCCGTAAGTGATGTTCTCCGGTGGGCCGGTTTGGGTGATGTAGGCGGCTTTCATTGGGGGTGGTCAGTCGTCAGTAGCCGGTGGCCTGCGTTCAGTATTCAGTTTCCAGTGTTCAGTTTGGAGCAGTGCTGCGTTGGCCGGAGCGTAACGCGCCGCTGTCTCCCGTGCCAGCGCATTTCCTCGAGCCGCCAGGGGGGTCGCGCGAGCAAGGCTGCCTGCACGACCGGGACCGGTCTAGCGACAACGGAAGGCCAACCTGGGTGCCGTGGGCACGCGATGCGGACGCGAGTGGGAACTTTGGATATTATCCGGGTCCATCTGGTCAAAGGCTCGTGTCGGCTCGCGGCTGGCCAGAGTTCGGCGCGCGCATTTTGGTACAGCGGTTATGACCTTGCCGAGAAAGGGGCCAGCAGAGGAGGTCTCTCGGTGAACACGGTTGGTCGAGGGCGCGGAATGTCCTGTGCACACTTTATAAAGTGTGCACATGGCCGTCGCGGGCCTCGGCCAGCCCGCGCGGTCGAGAACGTTTCGCGTGCTGGCCGACTGGAGTCTTGCTGAGCTCGGCTCCCAGGCGCATGGGCAAGACGGTTCCGAACGCGCTGACGTGATGGCGGCACACTTCGCGAAGTGTGCGCTGAGGTTTCAATCGGCTTGGCTTCGACTCCCGGTCCTCGGATGCCCTGGGAGGCTCTGACTCGAGTCACGCCGGGCTGAACTCTCAGGCAGTGATTCACCTCTCAGAGAACCTTCAATCTCCAAAGCGGAGGTTCCACATCCGCAGTGGCCGGGAAAATCCAAGTGCACTCGACCAATCCACAGGCTCTGGTGACGACGGGCGTGCGCCGGACGGACGACCGTCCGCAGTCCGCGCGTCACCGCACGGCCGATCGCTCCGTGCAGCGAGGCGGCGGTCAATCGCGCGGACTCCGAACGCTAGCGCGATTGCCGGAGTCTGGACCCAGCAGGAGGCGCCGGAATTCGTGGCGCTTGTTCTGGGGGTTTCCACCCGTGCATCCCCCAATCCAATGCGGCGACTTCGTCCCGACGCGTCGCGATCGCCGCACTCCGAGACGGTTTGCGCCCGCCGAGGCCTGCGCGAACTCGCGCGTACTCCAAACGCTCCGTACCCTCGAACGGCGTGGGGCAACGACTTGGCGCCTCAAGCTGGCTCAGACGCAGGCCCTGTGTCGGAACTTGTTTGCCGCGGTAGTGGTCAGCCGAGCCCGCTGCCGGATGAATCCGGCGTTCCAGCCTCGGGCGGAACAATGCCGGTGCCGACGACCTCAGGATGCGCGGAGCGACGTTGGTCTCCACGAGAACGGATGGACAGGCGTGACCGCCGAGCTTACTCTCAGGCCATGCAAACTCCGATCTGCTTAGCCTGCGTGGTTCCTTTGGTCCTGTGGGCAGGGGCCGGCTGCCAATCGCTCGACACCGCGACTCGCGAAGGGCAGCTCCCGACGGTCGTCGTGCGGGACGCTCCACCGCTGCACTTCCGCGGCGCGAACAGCCCTTCACCCGACAAACCCGGCGACACCGACTGCAACAGCCCGGCGCACTGGGATGGCGACACGCTTTACCTGTTCAACTCCGCCGGCCACCCGTGGCGCAGCGCCGGGCCGAACCTCCTCCACCTCACGAACGACTACCGCCGCGTCGAGTACGACAACAAGGTGAATGGCGGGCGCTGGATCGAGTGCACCTGGAAGGCCGACGACGGCACGCTCTATGGCTGGTATCACATCGAACCGGGCGGGCTGTGTCCGGGCACGCACCTGACCGCGCCAAAGATCGGCGCCGTGCGCTCGCGCGACAACGGCGCGCATTGGGAAGACCTCGGCATCGTGCTTGAAGCGCCGCCGAACACGCTGCGGTGCGACACGAAGAACTTCTACTTCGCCGGCGGCAACGGCGATTTCTGCATCATGCTCGACGCGCGCCAAGAATGGCTCCATTTCTTCATCAGCACTTACACCGGCGGCCTCGACAGCCAAGGCGTTTCTCTCGCCCGCATGAAGTGGAGCGACCGCGATGCGCCCGTCGGCAAGGTCCGCAAGTGGCACGCCGGCGCGTGGACCGAACCGGGTCTCGGCGGCCAGATCACCGCGATCTTCCCCGGCATGATCGACTGGCACCGCGCCGACGCCGATGCCTTTTGGGGCCCGTCCGTCCACTGGAACTCGCACCTGAAGCAATACGTGATGCTCCTCAACCGCGCGATCGACAAGGACTGGCAGCAGGAAGGTGTTTACGTTTCGTTCAACCGCGACCTCACGAATCCACGCGGCTGGAGCGCGCCGAGAAAAATCCTCGAAAGCACGGGCAAAGACCGCTGGTACCCGCAAGTCCTCGGCCTCGACGCCACGAAGCGCGAGACGGACAAGCTCGCGGGCAGGAGGGCGCGGCTCTTCGTGCGCGGGACCTCACGGTGGGAGGTTCTCTTCTTGCGATCCGGCGAGAGGGAATAGCTGAGCCGTAGCTCTCCAGTAGAACGCGCCCCTCACCCCGGCCCTCTCCCCATCAGAATGGGGCGAGGGAGTTCTGCTCCGTGCGCCAGCGTCTTGGACTGCGCCAGTCCTCTGGCGCTTTCGATTCGCCCCGAGTGCCCCGCACCAAAGCGCCAGAGGACTGGCGCACTCCAAAACCTGGCGGACCTTCGAAGGTTCATGGGGAGTTTCGACCTCCGAAGTTCGGACGCGCATTGCGGCCATGAACCGTCGATTACGAACCTTTGTCCCAGGTGGGACAAAGATTTGCACGGCCTTGGAGAACGCGGTTCATGGAAAGGGGTCGTGTCTCTTGAACGGATGCGCATCAGTGACTCACCTCCAGCACGAAGGGGAGGCCAATTCCGCCAGTGCACCCTCGCGAAGCCCCTTGCCAACGCCCGCTCGGTGGGGAGCAGACAAGCGGCATCGCCACGCCAAGCGCGCGGTTGGAGCGGCCTCGATAAACGCGGCCTACGACTTCTTGACCTCGGCCGGCTCGCCCTTGCCAGCCGGCGTCTTGGCCGACCTGTAGTGCGAGGCGTAGTACCGGTTCTGGTAGTAGTAGTAGGAGTAGTAGTAGGAGTCGCGGCCCTCGAAGTCGATGTCGTTGAGCACGACGCCGAAGACGTGGATGCCAGCATCGTGGAGGCGCTGGACCGATTTGCGGGCGTGCTCGCGGCGGATCTTGTTGAACTTCGTCACGAACAGCACGCCGTCGGACATCGCCGCGATGATGAGCGGATCGCTGACGGCCGAGATCGGCGGACAGTCGAGGATCACTCGATCGTAGCGCGAGCGGACCTCTTTGAGGAACTGCATCATGCGCTTGGAGCCGATCAATTCGGAGGGTGAGGACGGCACGGCGCCGCAGCAGACTACGTCAAGATGGGGCACATCGGTGGGATGGACGAACTCATCGACGCTGTTCACTTTCTCCGTGAGGTAAGCGGACAAGCCGATCGGGCTGTGCAATTGGTGCGCCTTGTGGACGGACGGACGCCGCAGGTCGGCGTCCACCAGCAGCGTCTTCATGCCCGTCTGGGCGGTCACGATCGCCAGGTTGGAAGCGACCAGCGACTTGCCCTCGGAGGGAATGGTGCTCGTGACCGACGTGACCTGGAGTTGTTCGGCTTTGTGCGAGAGCGAGACGGCGGCGCGGATGGTGCGGAACGACTCGGCGGCATTCGACTGTGGATGCACGTGGGCCTGGAGATCACGCTCGACGAGGCTGTTGGTCTTGATATTCGGGATGTAGCCCAGGAACGGCAGACGCAGATAGGTTTCCACATCGTCCTGGCTCTTGATCGAATCGTCGAGGTAGTTGACGAAAAAGACCAGGCACAACGCCACGCCGACGCCGCCGACGAGCCCCAGGAAGATCGTCAGCACGAAGCGCGGCTTGACCGGTTTGACGGGCACGGCGGCGCGGTCCACGACGCTCATGTTGTTGCTCTTGTCTTTGCCGAGCAGTTCGGTGCCCTTCATCTTTTCGAGCACGATGTTGTAGAGCATCTCGCTTTTCTTCGCCTGGCGGGTGAGCTCGTCGTAGCGGATGCGCAGGTCCATCAATTTGAGCTGTTCCTGCTCGCGGTCCTTGAGTTTGGCCTCCATCTGTTGCTCGGTGGCCTTGGCCAGCAGGGCGCGCGTCTTCATCGCGCTGAAGACGCTGTGGCTGGCGTCTTCAATGGAGCTTTGCAGGTCGGCGATGCGCTCGCGCTTTTCCACCACTTTGGGATGTCTGTTCTTGTAAGTCTTGAGCAGTCCGGCGAGGTCCGCCCTCGTTTGCGCCAGCTCGTACTTCATTTGCTTGATCGCGAGGTCGCTTACCACGTCGGGGAGATTCTCGATGCCGGTGCCGCTCTGGATGAGGTTCTCGGCCTCCTGGATTTCCCGCTGAGACCGGGAAGCTTCGCTGCGGGCCTTGTCGAAATCGGCCTGGGCCTGGAGGAGTCCCTGGCGGGCGATGTTCTGGTTTTCCTCGAGCGAAATGCTGCCGGTTTGCTTGCGGTACTTTTGCAGGTCGGCCTCGGCGGCCTCGACGTCTTTCTGTAAAGTGTTCACCTCCCTGCGGAGCCAGCGGACGGACTCGATGGTGCGCTCTTGCTTTTGGTCGAGGTTGTTTTCGATGAATGTCTTGACCAGCGTATTGGCGATGTCGGCGGCTTTCTGGGGTTCGGGATGTTCCACCTTGATGTCCACCAGCCGGCTCATGCGGATGGGCACCACTGCGATGTCGTCGAAGACCGCCCGGACGATGTCCGGATCTTTGGCGTAGCGCGGGTCTTTCTCGAGTGTGAGTTGTTTGATGACCGACTCGATGAGCGTGCGGCTTTGCAGGTTCTTGTACTGGGTCTGCAAGTAATCCAGCTCGCGGCCGCCGAAGGAAAAGGTGTCCTTGAGGTCGAGGACGTTTTCGAACTCGCGATCGATCTGCATGCGCGTGGTCGCCTGATAAATGCGCGGCGCCTTGTAAAGGTAGATCAGGCACAGGACAAACACCGACACGAACGCCGTGATCGCCAGCCAGCGGCGCTCGAGCATGACGTGCCAATAATGGCGCAGATTGACTTTCTCCTCGGTCGCTCCCGGTTCCGGGGAGGGGATTAAATTGGTTTCCATGAGACTAAAAAACAGAAGGTTTGACGTCGATCACGTCGTCGGGCTCGAGCCAGATTTTCTTGGCCGGATCTTGGATCTTGATTAGGTCGTCCCACTTGTACTTCGTGGTCGCGCCTTTGCGGGTGAGTAGGATGCCGCCTTTGCTGGCCAGGCGGGTAAGGCCGCCGGCGTTGCTGATGGCTTCGACGATGTCCACCCGGCGTTCGGCGGGCAGGACGACCGGGCCTTGCTTGGTGACCTCGCCGGACACGTAAACGGTCCGCACCCGGTAGTCCTTGACGTTCACGACAATTTGCGGGTCCACGAAAAAGTCTTCGTCGATCAGGCGTTGCTTGAGGAGACTGCCGACTTCGGTGGGAGTTTTGCCGGTCACTTTCACTTTCTCCAGGAAGGGGAAGGGGATTTCGCCCTCAGCCGGCACGCGGTACTCGCGGGGCAAGGTCGGCTCGCCGACGATGTCAATCAACAGGACGTCCTGGGGAGAAATTTTGTAGTCCTCGGCCAACTCGGAGGCCGCCGGGGTGTCCGCAGCGAGGGCGCACGCTGCGGCGAGACTCAAAGCCACGAGCGCGAGACCCGAGGCCAGTCGCAAAGATGTTTGGAACTTCATAGTCAATAACCGATAGCCAGCCGCAGCGTAACGCGATTCACATCGTAGTCAACCACCGTGATGCTGCGGTCGTGGCGGCTGGAGAGCATCTCGAACTCGTAGCCCAGGCTGGCCCGCAGCCAGAGTTCAAATTGATAGGTCAACTCAAGCTCGGCGAGGTACACACTGTCCTGGCGTTCTTGCGCATCAAAACCGTAGCGCAAGTAGCTTACCCCGGCCTGGAATACCCATCGGCCGGTCACCCCGATGGCCTGCCGCAGGCGCAGGCTCGCATTGTCCAGCGTGTAAGACTGTCCAAGCGACTGCACCGACGGGATGGTGCGGCGGGAATAACTCAAGCGGGCGCTCGTGCGGTCGCTGAATCGCTGCGCGAGCGACAGCTCCACCACGGGTGTCGAAGGGGCCTGGGTAATGACATTCGTGCGGCCGGCGATGATGAACGTCGTCTGCGTGTAGCTCCGATCCTCGTAACCCACCTTCACCGTGCCGGTGAGCCGTTGAGTGAAGCTGCCCTCGGCGCCGAGAAAACCGCCGACGAAGTTCGCATCGGTTCCAGGCAGGCCGCCGGTTGTGTTCGGTTCGCTGCTCGAATGGCCGTAATAGACCTCGCCGAAGAAGCTCGTCTTCGGCAGCGCCTTGAACGAGAACCCCGCGAGTCCCTGCACGTCCGTGTAATCCACGTAGGGCGGCGAGGCGAAGTCATTGGCTGAATGGGAGGCCCCGACGTAAACTCCGGTCTTCTCAGTCGCCGCGTACGAAATCCGGTACGAGTCGCTGAACACGGTTCGCTCCACGGCCGTCGCCAGCCCGGTCGCCCCGCCGAAGATGCTCGACAAAAACTGAACCTGATCGCGCCCGCTCAGAGTCAGTCGCTTGCCCTCCCAGCGCGTGTCCACGAGGAACGTGTGGTTGTCCGAGTTCTGCGCGTCATTCTCGAGGTAGAACAGGCTATCGAACGTGTAGCCGAGCGCAATGTGGTTGTCCTCCGGCCGACCGACGCTGAGCGCGAGACCCGGGCTGAAGATGGTCAGGAAATCGTCGATTTTCTCCCCCGGCAAGTTTCGGATGCCGTTCGTCGTCACCAAGCGGCTGTAAAAAATGTTGTCGTCGTAGCGCTCGGTAACAGCGAACAGTGGATGGATCACCACCGGTCCCACGCGCTGTGCCAGCAGGTCGGCCGGCCCGAAAGCCACCCCCGAGCCGGTCGCCGCAAGGACCGCCAGCACCAGCGCCCCACACCCAATCCTCGTCGAAGAATAGAACATCGCTTGCCCTCGGTTAAAATTGTAATTGCCTCTTCCCTGCCGACCGGCCGGCCCTAGCTCGTGACCCCGGAGGAATCGCCTCGGCGGTCGAGCCGCTCGGTTGCGACGCTTGGCGTGAAAGCGTTCCGTCGTTCGATCGGAAAACCAGTTTCCGCATTCTCCAGTTCAGTTCTCACCCGGCCTGCGTCGTCGCTGCGTTTGCCACTCATCTCCCAGCCCGGCGATCTTCCAGTGAACGCTTCCACTCTGGCAAGCGCGAAATGTGTCTTGTCTGCGACAAGACGACGCTTCCCCCCGACGGACTCCCCCCGCGTGATCGCCGGGCGCAAGCGGCGGCACTGCCGCACGGAGCCGACGTGGGGGCGAAGTGCTCGCTCTTGGCTAAGACCGGCCCGACAGGTGTCCATCGTGGGAAAAAAAAGCGCGGGCTTCCGCCCTCGCTTTCGTTGATCGGTAAGAGTCCCGGTCACTTAAGCCGAACGCCGACGATAAACAACAACACCCAGCATGGCCAAACCGCCGAGCAGAGTAGCAACCGTTCCTGGTTCCGGAACGGTGACGAGTTTCGCGCCGAAATTGGCCGGAATGATGTTGCCACCGCCATCTTTGATTTGGGAAACCTGCCAACCGCCAGCCCCGTTTTCCCAGAAGTCATTAAAACTCGATCCTACCGTCGGCGGGTCGTAGAGGAGCAAGCCACCGCTGCCACCATCGAACTTCACCGACCAGACGAACGTGTCATCGACGGTGACTGGCGGCAGGCCCGTGAGATCGACCGTCACTTTGTGATAATCGGCGAGGATGGATGTGGCACCACTCGCATAGAGCAAGTCGCCGGGCTTGCCCGGAATGCCGCCGCCATTGTTGTCGTAAAACCTCACGGTGAAACTACCACCGGCCGCCAAGCCGAAATACTCAAACTGGAATTGCGATGCCATCCGGTCGCCGGCGGCAAGAGTGATCTCGTCCCCGAACTCAAATGCACTCGCATGGAAGAGCTGCTTCCCGGCGCCATCAACTAGAGGTGTAGCGGAATTGTTGTACACCGTGGTTTGCGCCAGTGCCGCCGCACTCGCCAACGAACACACCGCGAGAACCGCGATCCTTTTCATTAGTGTTGAACTTGTCATATTGCCAGGTTGGTTTCTTTTCAAAGGTTTTTTCAAATTAACTTCAGCGAACTCACGTTTGTCGCATCCTTCAACTCGTATGCTGCTCGTTTTTAGAACCTTCGTCCAACCAAGTCAAGCGGATATTTCCAGATTTGTGAAAGTTTTTTTTGATGTGTTCCGGCCCCACGAGCGCGCCGCTTCCGCCCGGTCGGCTTGCCGGCATCCGGATGCGCCCTGATTCTCCGCGAGGAAATCGGGGTGATCAGCGGGCGGATGGAACCGCTGGATCGTCCGACCGCAGTCGGGACTCGTCCTGCCGACGGTTCCCGAGCTGCGCGCGGCAGGATAGGGATTCGCTCAACCCAGCGTGTGAATTGAACGCACGGCGCTCGGGCGCGATCGCCGTTCCGGTCGGACAGGCGAACCGCATCCGACTCAGCCATCGACAGCCCGTCAGTTCTTCCCTATCGTCGTTCGTGTGAAGCTTCTGTTTATTGGCGATGTCGTGGGGGAGCCGGGCCGGCGCGCGGTCAAACAACTCGTCCCACGACTGCGCGAGCAGCACGCGCTGGACGTGGTGATCGCCAACGGCGAAAACTCCGCCGGGGGCTCCGGCATCACGCCTGACACGGCGAAGGACCTGTTCGCCGCCGGCGTCGATGTCCTCACCACCGGCGACCACTTGTGGGACCACAAGGAAGTGAACCAACTGCTCGCAAGCGAGCCGCGCCTTCTGCGTCCGCTGAATTATCCGCCGGGCACCATCGGTCGGGGCGCGACGCTTTTTCAGGTCAACGGCAAGCCCGCAGCCGCGGTCGTCAACTTGCAAGGCCGCACCTTCATGGAGGGGTTGGAGAATCCCTTCCTCGCCATCCAAGCCGCGCTGCCGCGTCTGCGGGAAGCAACGCCGGTCATCCTCGTGGACATGCACGCCGAAGCCACTTCCGAAAAAATCGCGCTCGCCCGTATGCTGGATGGCCAGGTCAGCGCCGTCATCGGCACGCACACGCACGTGCAGACGGCGGACGAACAAATCTTCCCCGGCGGCACCGCGTTCCTGTGCGACGCGGGATTCACCGGGCCGCACGAAAGCGTGTTGGGCCGGGAGATCGAGCCCGTGATCAAACGCTTTCTCACGAACCAACCGCAGCGCTTCGAGGTGGCGAAGAAGCGCGTGTTGCTTCAGGGCGCGCTGCTGGAGATCGACGAGCAGACCGGCCGGGCGTTGAGCATCCGGCGGGTCTCCGAACCGTTGCCGACGACCGACGGGTGACCTCCTTGAATTGCAATTCGGCTTTTGAAATCTGAAATCAAGCGGACCCTCGCGCATGCCCAAGCAAGTTAAATCCCCGTGGGACTTCGGCGAATTGTTCCCCGCCGAAGCGACGCGCCGCGTCTGGTCGGTCTCCGAGTTGACGACGCAAGTCCGCCGCCTGCTCGAACAACACATCGGTCAGGTCTGGGTCACCGGCGAGCTCACCAACCTGCGGGCGCAAGCCTCCGGGCACACGTATTTCACGCTCAAGGACGCCGCGGCGCAACTCAACTGCGTGTTGTTCCGCGGCGAGGCGCGCGAGACGCGGCACCTCCTTCAGGACGGCCAGAAGGTGCTCCTCCAAGGCGAGCTGACCGTCTATGAGCCGCGCGGCCAGTATCAATTGCGCGTGACGGTGGTGGAGTTGCAGGGCGTCGGCGCGCTCCAACTGGCGTTCGAGCGGCTCAAGCAAAAGCTCGCGGCGGAAGGCTTGTTCGCTGCCGAGCGCAAGCGCCCCTTGCCGCGGTTCGTGCAGCGGATCGGGCTGGTGACTTCGCCCACCGGCGCCGCCATTCGCGACGTGTTGCACGTGGTCAGGCGTCGCCATCCGGGCTTGGAAATCGTCCTCGCGCCGTGTCGCGTCCAAGGCGAAGGCGCCGCGGAAGAAATCGCCGCCGCCATCGGTTTGTTGAATGAGTTCAACGCCTGCCTCAACCGACCTGAGGAGATCCTGAGTCCCCACTCCGCACTCCGCACTCCGCACTCCGCACTCGACTTGATCCTGGTCACGCGCGGCGGCGGCAGCCTCGAAGACTTGTGGGCGTTCAACGAGGAGGTGGTCGCCCGTGCGATCTTCGACTCCGCACTGCCGGTCGTCTCCGCCGTCGGCCACGAGATCGACTTCACAATCAGCGATTTCGTCGCCGACGTGCGCGCCGCCACCCCGAGCGCCGCCGCGGAGATCATCACTGAAGGCTTCTTCGGCGCGCGCCCGTTCATCACGGAGGCGGTCGCGCGCCTGCCCCAACTAGCCCGACAACGCGTCGCGCGCGAGCGGGAGTTTTGGGAAGGCCTGGCTGAACGTCTCGTGCGCGCCCATCCGCGCCGCCGCTTGAACGAAAAACTTCAACGCCTCGATGACTTGCAGGCGAGCTTGCTCCGCTGCGCGCGCACACGCTGGCGCGAACGGTTCAGCGCGTGGGAACTGGCGGCCC
>ORMF010617970.1_pt1 | contig 11478 bp, 9 predicted proteins | sample 1779871 | NCBI WGS metagenome assembly ORMF01 (sample SAMEA104232316, study PRJEB22302) | groundwater metagenome | biome: forest; feature: aquifer; material: groundwater | place: USA | collected 2011-08-07 | depth 5.4 m
GCATCCGGCGGGGCCGAATGGGCGGGGACGGTCAATCGCGGCCCTGCCCGCGCCAGCTCCACTGCTTCGATCACACGACTTCGAAACCCCGCCTCATTCGAGCGCTGCCAGAACATTCCCGCGCGGAGGTCGGTGGCGCCTCCGTCCGGCTCGAGCCCACCGTGGTCTCGCGTGTCACCGCGAAACGGTTGACGAGCAGGAACTCGCGGAACCCATCGCGCTCGATCAGGCGGAAGTAGAAGAACCGCGGTCAGCTGCGGCTCCGCGCTCGGCGTGGTGTTGCGCACAGTTGCGCGCACGTGCACAGCGCCGCATCTGCGTCAGGCCCGCGCGTCGTGCGGAGCGCCACGATGAACGACCGCATCAATCAACTCTCGTCAACCTGAGCCGATTAGCTCGTCAGTGACAGCGGCCTGATGGTGTGGTTTGGCGCCTGCGCAGGGCGCGAGCCGCGGTCGCGATGACCATACATCACACCGTTCGACAACTTTCGTTGTCGCTCGAGGAGGCAACATGTCGATCCAGGACGAGATCAGGGCCGCCATCGGGGCCCACGGGTTGTGGAAGGCGAGATTGAAGGACGCCATCCACACCGGAGCGTGTGACGTCGCGCCCGCGGCCGTACGCGTGGACAACCAGTGCAAGTTCGGTCAGTGGCTGTACGGCCCCACGGTGCCCGGAGCGGCAAAGGCGTCGCCGGAGTATCACGAGTGCGTCGCGTTGCACGCGCGGTTCCATGTCGCGGCGGCGCACGTGCTCGAACTGGCGCTGGCGGGTCACAAGCTCGAAGCCGAAGCGGCGATGCAGGAGGGGACCGAATTCGCGGCCGTGTCGCACAAGCTGACCGACGCGATGCTGCGGTGGCAGACGAGAGCCGCGTAGCGTCTCGCGGCGCGTGGACATCACTGAACGCGCCTCAGGTCGTGGCATCGGGCGGCCATACCACCGCCCGATGCCGCCGATCTCGCCGCCGTCACTCCCCCGGCAGCTCCACGTCGAGTCGATCCTTGGGGCGGCCGCTGGCGCGTTTGTTGGCGATGAAATCCTCGCGGCCGAGCACTGGCACCGGCACGCCCTCGATATCGATGTCGCCGGTGGTCCTGGGCGTGCCGTGCGCCTACTTCGTCTCCTTGAAGATCACTTCCGCGTCGGCCTTCACGCGCGCCGGGGTCGGCTTCGCGTAGCCGGCGTACTTCGCCGGCGTCTGCCACGTCGCCACCACATCGTCCACGCTCTTGCCGCTCTTCTTCGCCGCCTGCACGGCGCTCACGAAGTCGCCGATGAACGACGCGTACTCCTTCAGATCGGCGGGCGTCGTGGTCTGCGGGTTGTGGCCGTTGATGAGCGTGTCCACGTTCGGCAAGGCTGCCGCCCTGGTGAGCGTCGTGGGGAAGTCGACGCCGCTGCCGCCGTTGCCGATGTCCATGATCGGCAGGTCGCGGGTCGGGAACGTGTCGCCGACGTGCATCACACGCAGCGCGGGGAAGACCACGTAGGCGTCGCCGCCCGTGTGGGCGCGGCCGAAGTAGTAGAGGTCGATCTGGTCGGCGCCCTGGCCGATCGTCAGCGTGTCCTTGAACGTGCGCGCCGGCAGCCCCTTGCCGCCGTGCTCCTTGAAGATGTTCGGCTGCGGGCCGGTCTGCAGGCCGTACACGGGGTTCGCCTGCTCCATGTACGTCTTCGTGTTCTCGTGCGCGATCACTTCGACCGTCGCGGGGAACTCCACCTGGCCGCTCGTGTGGTCGAAGTGCGTATGCGTGTTGATCACCGTCGTCACCGGCTTGTCGGTGACCTTCCGGATCGCATCGAGCAGCGGTTGGCCCCACCCGGGCAGCTTGCTGTCGACGACGACCACGCCGGTCGCCGTGATGAACGCGGCGGTGTTGCCGCCGCCGCCCTTCAGCACGTACAGGTGGTCCTTCAGCTTCTCGACCTCGACGACCTTCGGCTGCGGTGCCGCCGGCTGCTGGAACGCCGCCACCGCCATGCCGAGCGCGCCGGTGGCCACCAGCACGCACGCCAGAATCACTCGCTTCATATTCGCTCCCTCTCGCTTCTGCCGTTGCCCGTTGCCCGAACCCTGGTCCCCGGTCCCCGGTCCCTGATCCCCGTGCTCTACCACCCCACCGCATACCCCGCGCGCCGCGGGTCGGCTCCGGCGGTCATCGTCCCGGTGCCGAGGTTCATCAAGATACCCTGCATCCCGCCCACGCCGGCGGTAAATTCTGGCAGGAGTTGCACGCGATGGCCCAGCGCCTCGAGCGCCTGCCGCGCGGCGGCCCGCACGCGGCGTTCCACGGCGAAGGTCATGGCGGCACCCGGCTTGTAGAAATTCGGGTCGGGGTCGAGCCGGAACCGCGGCGCCTCGATGGCCTCCTGGATCGACATCCCGAAGTCGAGCACGTTGACAATGCCCTGGAACTCGGTCTGCCCGATCGTCTCGCCGCCCGGCGTGCCGATCGCCATCACGAACCGCCCGTCCTTCATCACGATGATCGGCGAGTTGTTGAGCAGCGGGATCTGGCCCGGCCGCACGTAGTTCACGTGGTCCGGGTACGGCGAGGTCGAGCCGAGGCGCACGCCGTTGTTCAGCAGCAACCCCGTGCGGCCAACGACGACCTGGTTGCCGTGGATGCCGCCGACGGTCGGTGTGCAGGCGACGACGTTGCCCGCCCCGTCGACGATGGAGAAGCTGGTGGTCTGGGGATCGTCGCCGTAGCGCTCCGCGAAGGTCGGGCCGATCGGGCTTTGCGCGCGCGCCCGGCCGGCCGACGGTCGGTTCGCGAAGGCCGCGGGGTTGCCGGCCTCGGGGTAGGCCATCGCGTGCGCGGGGTCGATCAGCGTGCGGCGCACGGCCGCGTATGCCTTCGAGAGCAGCCCCTCGACCGGGATCGTCGTGAAGGCCGGGTCGGCGACGTAGCGGTAGATGTCGGCCTTGGCCACCTTGATCGCCTCGGCCTCGAGGTGCAGCGCCTGCGGGCTGTCGGGTCCGAGCGCCTTCAGATCGAAGCCCTCGACGAGGTTCAACTGCATCAGCACTTCGAAGCCGCCGCGCGACGTCGCCGGGTTCGCGTAGATATCGTAGCCGCGGTACGTGGTGTGGAGCGGCTCCTGCCACGCGGGCGCGAACGCCGCCATGTCGGCCGCCGAGAGGAACCCGCCGTTCTCCCTGAAGAAGCGGTCGAACTCCTGCGCGATGTCGCCCTTGTAGAAGCGGTCCGATGCCGCCCCGAGCGCCTGCGATCGCGATTGCCCCTTCGCGAGCGCCGCCTGCTCCGCGTCCACGAGCTTGCGGAACGTCGCCGCGAGGTCGCGATTCGTCACCATTTCGCCCGTCGCCGGCGGTTCACCGTTCGGCATGAACACGCGCATCGTCGTCGGGAAGCGCGCGAGATCCTTGCGCTGGCTGCGGATCGCGGACACGTAGCCGTCGTTGGCGGGATGCCCGTCCTCCGCGTACGCGATCGCCGGCGCGAGCACGTCGGCGAGCCGCTTCGTGCCGAAGCGATCCAGCATCGCGATGAGCCCGCCGAGGTTGCCGGGCACGATGCCGGCCTTCATGCCCGTGTCCAGCGTCGCCGGCGTCATCGTCGCCGGCGTGAGCGCCTTCGGCGTCGCGCCCGCCATGCTGAGCGACCACACCTTGCCGCTCGTCCGGTCGTAGACCGTCGCGAAGCCGTTGCCGCCGATGCCCGAACTCTGCGGCTCGACGACGTTGAGGGTGGCGGCGACCGCGACGGCGGCGTCGAAGGCGTTGCCGCCGTCGAGGAGGATGCGCATGCCCGACATCGAGGCGAGCGGGTGGGCCGAGGTGACGAGCCCGTGGACGCCGGGCACCGCGGGGCGGTGCGCCTGGACGCGCGCGGCGCCGTCCGCATCGCCGCGATCCTGCGCGCGGACGTGCCAGGCGAGGGCCGTGACCAGGACGGCGATCGAGCCGAGGACGGCAGACTTACGACGCATCCGCGCAGTGTATACGAACGCCCCCGGCTTCGTGCCGTCTGCTCGCCGCCTGTCCGCCGCCCACCGCCGACCGCCCACCGCCGACATTGTCAGACTCCCATGACAACCGATGACACGCGCCGGTGGCGCTTGCATATACTCCGCACCGCGCGTCCAGCGCGGCTTTTCGAGGAGGACATGTGGGTGCACGGCTGATTCCGACGACCCTGGCGACGATCTGCGCGCTCGGCGCGATGGTGCTGGGCCAGACGCCGACGAAGCACTTCAACCCGATGATCGATCTGCTCGCGGCGAAGCAGCCGGTCTTCGGCCTCTACGCCCCGAGCAACCGCCGGTTCGGCCCCAACGGCCCCGTCGAGGCCGCGCCGGCCAGATCGCCCACGGAACTCGCCCGAGAGGCGCTGTCGAACCGGTCGAGCGACTTCGTCTTCGACGGCGGGATGGAGCCGGGCCTCGATCGTGCGTACGGGCCGTTCTCGGTGTTCGTCAAGGCGCTCGGCGAGGCCGGCATCCGCGCCACGTCGCCCTACGCACACTTCACCCACGCACTCCAGATCAAGTCGCCGAAGATCGCGCCCGACTACGCGCGCGCCGCGGCCGACATCGGCAGGCAACTGAACCTCGGCGTCACCGGCCTGATGTTCGTCGAGACCGAGAGCGCCGAAGAGGTGCAGACGGGCATCGCCGCGATGCGCTTCCGGTCGAAGGGCGGCACGCGCGCTGACGATGTGGGCGACGCGCCGGCGCTGTGGGGCATGAGCGAGCAGGAGTACAAGGCCAGGGCCGACGTGTGGCCGCTCAGTGCCGACGGTGAACTCGTCAACTGGACGATCGTCGAGAGCCAGGAAGGGCTGAAGCACGTGCGCGAGATCGCGCAGGTGAAGGGCGTCGGCGTGCTGTGGCCCGGCGCCGGCACGCTGCGCGGCGTCTTCACGACAACCAGCGAGAAGGGCGAGAAGGTGTTCGACCAGACCGGGTGGGAGAACGCCATCCAGACCGTGCTCGCCGCGTGCAAGGAGTTCAGCGTCCCCTGCGGCTACCCGGCCAACGACAAGGACATCGAGACGCGCTTGAAGCAGGGCTTCAGCGTATTCGTGATGGGCTGGGGCGAGCCGGGCTTCAACGCGATCGAGTTGGGCCGCAAGGCGTCCGGCCGCGCCGCCACCACCCGCTAGGGACTACGAGGCTCCCTGGCCGTCCTGGCCAGGGAGCGTTCACATCCGCGTCCGGACGAACTCGACCCAGTTCGCCAGCACGGTATGGATGTCGAGGTCCTCGCACGCCAGTCCCGGGTTCTGGATCTGGCAGTCGCAGGCCCGCTGGCGCGCGACAGAGACCAGAGCCCGCGTCACCTCGTTGGTCAACGATAACCGTTCCCGATCGGTACGACAGGCATCGAAGCGGCGCTGGAGTTCGGCCTGCGCCTGCTCGACCTGAGGCCACTGCTGCCCGATGGCGTCCGGGTGGCGGTACACCTTCACGGGCCCGAGCGTTTCGAATACGGCAAACGGATCCAAATCCAGTCTCCTCCCCCGGCTCAGCTACCGGAATCCCGGCGGCCGCTCCCCATAGCAATCGGCGCCGACCTCCAAAACCTCCAGCTCTCATCGCCGCACGTCGGCGAAGGCGTCGGTACTGTCGTAGCGTGGTCGCAGATTGCCGCCAATGTCACGCCGTGTCGGTAGGCCGCGTCGCTTCGGCCGGCCTGCCGACATGCTAGCCAAGAGTGCGGCTACCCTAATCTTAGAAATTCCTTGAAAACAGATGGGCTCATTGTTTCCCAGGAACTGCCGAATGTCCGGCAGTGACTTTGCTGCCAGGGGTTGCTGTCTTCTCCTGCTACGAATATTCGGCTTGACGCCAGGGAGTGCTGCCCATGAGCGACCATGAGGATCTGGTCAAAGAGTTTCTGATCGAGAGCTACGAAAACCTCGATCGCCTCGACCGTGACCTGGTCGAACTCGAGAAAGATCCGCGCGACAAGGAGCGTCTCGGCAGCATCTTCCGCACGATCCACACGATCAAGGGGACCGTGGGGTTTCTCGCGTTCTCCAAGCTCGAAGCGGTGACGCACATCGGCGAGAACCTCCTGAGCCGGATGCGTGACTTCGAGCTGACGCTCGACGCCGAGATCACCACCGGCCTGCTCCAGATGATCGACGCCATCCGCCGGATGCTCGCCTCGGTCGAGCGGACCGGCCAGGAAGGCGATGACGACCACACGGAACTCATCGCCATGCTCACGCGCCTGAATCAGGGCGGCGATACGGCGACTGCCGAGTCGGCGCCGGTCGCGGCGGCCACCGTGAGTCGGCCGTCGGTCGTGGCCACCGAGGTGAGCGAGGCGGATCCGGTCTCGGTGCCTTCTGTGTCCCCGTCCACATCGTCGCCGGCTGGTGACGACGATCGGCGCCAGGGCGTCTCGGAGTCGTCGCTGCGCGTCGACGTCATGCTGCTCGACAAGCTCATGAACCTGGTGGGTGAGCTGGTTCTGGCGCGCAACCAGATCCTGCAGTTCACGGCGACGCAGACCGACTCGAGCTTCGTCGGGGCGACGGGTCGTCTCAACCTGGTGACCTCCGAGCTGCAGGAAGGGGTGATGAAGACCCGGATGCAGCCGATCGGCAACATCTGGGGCAAGTTCCCCCGCATCGTCCGCGACCTGGCCACGGCGTGCGCCAAGCAGGTGCGGCTCGACATGGAGGGCAAGGAGACCGACCTCGACAAGACGATCATCGAGGCCATCAAGGACCCGCTCACGCACGTCGTCCGCAACTCGGTCGATCACGGGATCGAATCGCCCGAGGAGCGGATCGCGAAGGGGAAGAGCCCCGAAGGGCAGATCCGCCTGCGCGCGTTCCACGAGGGCGGCCAGATCAACATCGAGATCAGCGACGACGGCGCCGGGATCGATCCGGCGAAGGTGCGGAGCAAGGCGATCCAGCGGGGGATGATCACGGCCGAGCACGCCGCGGGCATGAGCGACCAGGAGGCCATCCGGCTCATTTTCCTGCCCGGCTTCTCGACCGCCGAGAAGATCACGAACGTGTCGGGCCGCGGCGTCGGCATGGACGTCGTCAAGACGAACATCGAGAAGATCGGCGGCCAGGTCGACATCCAGAGCAAGATCGGCGAAGGCACCACGCTCAAGATCAAGATTCCGCTGACGCTGGCAATCATCCCGGCGCTGATGGTCGTGGCCGGCGGAGACCGCTATGCGATTCCGCAGGTCAGCCTGCTCGAACTCGTGCGCCTCGAAGGCGAACAGGCGCGTCAGGGCATCGAGCGGATCCAGGACGCGCTCTTCTACCGGCTGCGGGGCAACCTGCTCCCGCTCGTCTACCTGCAGCGGGAGCTGGGCGTCGAGCGGGCGCTCGATGGCGAGCACGACATCGTCAACATCGTCGTGCTCAAGGCCGATGACCGGCAGTTCGGGCTGGTGGTCGAGGAGATCAACGACACGGAAGAGATTGTCGTCAAGCCGCTCGGCAAGCAGCTCAAGGGCATCACGGTGTTCGCCGGCGCCACGATCATGGGCGACGGCAAGGTGGCGCTGATTCTGGACGTGCTCGGCATCGCCCAGCGCGCCAACGTTGTCTCCGAGCTGCGGGACCGGTCGCGGTCGGACGCCGCGCGCGCGCGGACGGAGGGGGCCGGCGACCAGCAGACGCTGCTGCTCTTCCGGGTCGGCGAGCAGGATCGGATGGCGATTCCGCTCAGCCTGGTCGCGCGGCTCGAGGAGTTCCCGCAGGCGAGCATCGAGCGCTCCGGCGACCAGGAGGTCGTGCAGTACCGCAACGAGATCCTGCCGCTCGTCAGCCTCTCCCGGTTCTTCACCGGCGCCGACGCGCCGGCCAGCGATCCCAGGCAGGTGGTGGTGTTCGCCGAGAACGGCCGCCGCGTGGGCCTCGTCGTGGACCAGATCCTCGACATCGTCAGCGAACACGTCACCGTGCAGCGGCGGTCGTCGCGTGCCGGCGTGCTCGGATCGGCCGTGGTCCAGGGCAAGGTCACGGATCTGCTCGACGTCCACACGATCATGCAGACCGCCGATCCAACGTTCTTCGAGGCCGTGCAGGCGGCCTAGCGAGGCACACACATGGCGACCCCCCAGTCTTCGACGTCCCACGCATCGGATCGGCCCGCCGAGGCCGCGAACCGGACGCGCCAGTTCTCGACGTTCTTCCTCGACGGCCTGTACCTCGGCGTGGAGGTCCTCGACGTCCAGGAACTGATTCGCTACCAGGAGATGACGCGCGTGCCACTGGCGCCGTCGGTCGTGCGCGGCCTGATCAACCTGCGGGGACAGATCGTCACCGCGGTCGATCTGCGGTGCCGCTTCGACATGCCCGATCGGCCGGCCGATCGCGTGCCCATGAACGTCGTGGTCCGCACCGACGACGGCGCGGTGTCGCTGCTCGTGGACGAGATCGGCGACGTGGTGGAAGTACACGACGAGCAGTTCGAGCGGGCGCCCGAGACGATCAAGGGGCGCGCGACCGATCTGATCACGGGCGTCTACAAGATGCCGGACCGGCTGCTGCTGGTGCTCGACGTCGAGCGGGCCGTGTCCGTCGATCGGCTGGCCACGGCGCGCGTCGTCGCCGCCTGAAGGACATGACGATGCTGCATCTGTTGTCGTCGATCGTGCTCGTGCTGATTCTGACCGGCCTGTGGTTCCGCCAGCGGCGCCCGGCGCTGCACGTGCGGCTGATGAGCGCCGCCTTCGCCTGCGATCTGCTGCTGGTGCTCTACATCGAGGCCTCGCGCCATGCGGTCGAAAAGGTCGCCGTCGCCGGGTCCTCTCTGATCTGGTTCCATGCCGCCGTGTCCACGCTCGTGCTCGTCGCCTATGTCGCCCAGATCGCGCTCGGACGCCGCATGCTCGCCGGCGTCCGCACGCCCCGCCGCGTGCACTTGGCGCTCGGCATCACGTTCGTCAGCCTGCGGTCCCTGAACTACGTGACCAGTTTCATGGTGTAACGGCTCCTGTCCACCCAGTTACCGAAAGATGTCGAGGATTGTCATGCCGAAAGCTTCCGCCGCCGCCGCCGTCCCCGTCGCCACGCTCTTCGAACGCATCGGAGGCATCCCCGCCATCAAGGCGGCCGTGGACCTGTTCTACGGGAAGGTCCTCGCCGATCCCGTGCTGAAGCCGTTCTTCGAGTCCACCAACATGACGTGGCTGAAGGCGCGGCAGAACACGTTCTTCATCCAGGCGCTCGGCGGCCCCGCGCTCTACAAGGGCAAGGACATGAAGAGCGCGCACGAGGGCATGGGCATCGAACAGGCGCACTTCGACCGGGTGGCCGCTCACCTCGTGGCATCGCTCGCCGAGCTGAAGGTGCCGCAGTCGCTCATCGACGAGGTCGTCGGCGCCGTCGCGCCGCTCGCGCCCGAAATCATCTCGTCGGGACGTCCCACGGCGTCCCGCCCCGCACACGCGAAGGAGTCCGGTATGGCGAACGATCGTTTCAAGGGTGTGGCCCGTCTCGCCGCCGTCGACACCGACGTGGCGGAGGCTTCCGATCTGCTCTCGGCCACCGAAGGGCTGCGCGCCGCGCTCGACGCGATCCAGGCCAACGTGCTGCTGGCCGACGCGTCCTTCACCATCGTCTACGCGAACCCGAAGGCGGTCGAGACGCTCAGGGCGATCGAGAGCGAGATCGAGCAGGCGTTCGGCGTGAGCGTGGACGACATCATCGGCGGGTCGATCCACCGGTTCCACAAGGACAGCCGGCGCGTCGAGAAGATCCTGCAGAGCGCCAAGGCGCTGCCGCACGAGGCGCAGTTCGGGTTCGGGGACGTCAAGCTGAAGGCGACGATCAACCGCGTCGCCGGCGCGGGCGGTGAGGTGCTCGGGTACGTCGTGAACTGGGAGGACGTGACCGACCGGAGCCGCATCGAGGGCGAGATGGCGCGCGTGAGTTCGATGATGGAGAACGCGCCGATCAACGTCATGTTCGCCGACCGCGATCTGACGATTCAGTACATGAACCCGGCGTCGCTCAAGACGCTGAAGTCAATCGAGCAGTACCTGCCGGTCCGGGCGGACCAGGTGGTCGGTCAGTCGGTGGACATCTTCCACAAGAACCCGGCGCACCAGCGGCGCATCCTCTCGGATCCGAAGAACCTGCCGCACCAGGCGCTCATCCAGGTCGGCCCCGAGACGCTCGACCTGCTGGTCAGCCCGATCTACGACCAGGACAAGAACTTCCTGGGCCCGATGGTCACCTGGTCGGTCGTCACCGAGAAGCTGAAGACCGAGACCGAGATGGCGCGCGTGATGTCGATGATGGAGAACGCGCCGATCAACGTCATGTTCGCCGATCGGAACCTCAAGGTTCAGTACATGAACCCGGCGTCGCTCAAGACGCTGAAGTCGATCGAGCAGTACCTGCCGGTCCGGGCGGACCAGGTGGTCGGCCAGTCGGTGGACATCTTCCACAAGAACCCCGAGCACCAGCGGCGCATCCTGTCGGATCCGAAGAACCTGCCGCACCAGGCGAACATCCAGGTCGGCCCCGAAACGCTCAACCTGCTGGTCAGCCCGATCTACGACCAGAACAAGCACTTCCTGGGCCCGATGGTCACCTGGGAAGTCATCACCGAGAAGCTGCGTACCGAGCAGCGCGAGAAGGAGATGACCGAGAACCTCCAGCGCGTGCTCTCGCAGGTCAACGACAACGCGCTGGCGCTCGGGTCGGCCTCCGAGGAGCTGACGGCCATCAACCAGCAGCTCGCGGGCAACGCCGAGGAGACCTCGACCCAGGCCAACGTCGTGTCGGCCGCGGCGGAAGAGGTGAGCCGCAACGTCCAGACGGTGGCGACCGGCACCGAGGAGATGAGCGCCAGCATCAAGGAGATCGCGAAGAACGCCAACGAAGCGGCGAAGATCGCGATGACCGCGGTGAAAGTCGCCGACACGACCAACGCCACGGTGGCCAAGCTCGGCGACAGCAGCACCGAGATCGGGAAGGTCATCAAGGTGATCACGTCGATCGCCCAGCAGACCAACCTGCTCGCGCTCAACGCCACGATCGAAGCGGCGCGGGCCGGCGAGGCGGGCAAGGGCTTCGCCGTCGTCGCCAACGAGGTGAAGGAGCTGGCGAAGGAAACCGCCAAGGCCACCGAGGACATCGGTCAGAAGATCGAGGCGATCCAGACCGACACCAAGGGCGCCGTCGAGGCGATCGCGCAGATCGGCGCAATCATCGGGCAGATCAACGATATCTCGAACACGATCGCCAGCGCGGTGGAGGAGCAGACCGCGACGACCAACGAGATCGGACGCAACGTCAGCGAAGCCGCCAAGGGCAGCACCGAGATCGCGCAGAACATCTCGGGCGTGGCGCAGGCGGCCCGCAGCACCAGCGACGGGCTGGCGGATGCCCAGAAGGCGGCGAGCCAGCTCTCGAAGATGGCGGCCGATCTGCAGGCGCTCGTCGGGCAGTTCAAGCGCTAGGTCCGGCAGGCCGGCGGTGCCTCGGCCCCGCCGGCCTCGAGGTTCGCGAC
>ORMF011038079.1_pt1 | contig 11477 bp, 9 predicted proteins | sample 1779871 | NCBI WGS metagenome assembly ORMF01 (sample SAMEA104232316, study PRJEB22302) | groundwater metagenome | biome: forest; feature: aquifer; material: groundwater | place: USA | collected 2011-08-07 | depth 5.4 m
AAAACATTCGTATCCCACGCCAAAAGAAAAATAGTGTAGCCTGCAATCGCAACAATCCCCGCCGCCAAACCGTCAAGACCATCGATTAAATTGACAGCATTCATCATAAACACAATCCAGCCCACAATTAAAATGCTTCCAAACCAATTGGTTAAATAAAGAGGTGCGCCGCCTAAATTCGTAATAAACTCAAGCTTAAAACCTACCGCGGGCAAAATGCTGACAATTAAAATTTGAAGAACCAATTTAGATCGGTAGGAAAGTGTGTGACGGTCGTCAATCAATCCAATCAAGAAAACGAGGGCGCTTGCAATTAGAGCGCCAAAAAGTTTACGATGATTTCCTTCGAATAAATTATGAAATAGAAAAAAAAGCACCCCAAATGATAGAAATAACGAAGAAAAAACGGCAATTCCTCCGAGTTTCGGCGGTGTGGTGCGTCCGGTTTTTGAATAGTTTGATTTTGTCCGGGAAATTAAAAATACGGAAAAAAGATAACTTAAAATGAGGTTTGAGAGTACCGCAAAAATAAAAAATTTCCATGGAATCATATTATTTCCCGGATGCTTTCAGAAACACTTCCCGATATTTTTTGAATGCTGTTTTTCTAAGATCCATTTTTTCAATGTAGGCCCTGCCATTTTTCCCCCACTCCTCAAGCTTTTTTGGTTTAGCCATAAGCTCTCGAATAAACGTTGCGATTTCACCGGCATGGGCGCTCTCCATCACGGCACCGCACTCGGCTTCTTCAACTACTCGGGCAGTTTCGCTTTTCCGCTCAAGAAGCGCCAAAATAGGCCGGGCGCTCGCCATAATCGGATAAGTTTTGCTTGGAATTGAGTAGCCTGCCAAACCTCTTTTAAGAGACACAAGATGGATATCGGCGCTCGCAAGGAGTTCTGAAAGTTCGCTCCGTTCGGTAAAGGGAAGAAAAATAACATTTCCAAGCTCTTGCTTTTTCATTTGATTAATTACGGATTCTTTAGCAGCCCCATCGCCCACCAAAACGAGACGGAATCTTTTTTCATCTGCTAAAAGTTTTGCGGTTTCAAGCATAAGTCCAAAATCCTGGAGACAGCCGAAATTACCCGCATGCATCACAACAAAAAAATCTGAAAGATTGTGAGTGAGTGAATATTTATTTTTTTTGGGAACCGGGATAATTTCTTGCGCGTTTACCCAATTGGGAATAATTTCTATTTTTCTTGCAGGAAATCCGCGCTCCACTAAAACTTCTTTCATATCCCTTCCAATCACAACCACAAAAGAAGCATGGTGAAACGCGCTTAAGTTAAGACGAGCTAGCCATTGTGTTAAAAAATTATAATGAAGCTCACCGCTTCGAAGAGCTGTTTCCGGGAAAATATCATTCGCTACATATATATAAGGAAATCCGCGTAACCTGCAGACCAAAGAGACAACCCACGGAAGAAGCGGCGGTGTGGTTTGAACAATCACTAAATCTACTTTTAAATGGAATAAAAGAGTAAGAAATGCTACGAATAAAAAAGAGAGGTAATTTAATATGCGTCCTATTCTATACTTCTTCCCAAACTGAAATGCTGGAATAGTTTTAACAAAAGGAAATATCTTTTCTTGTTTACTTTTAAAACCAGACGGCGGGCCGGACAAAACCTCACAAGAAAAACTTTTACTCGTCTCTTCAACCAAATCGGTCAAAAGAACGGAGGTTGCCTGTAAATCCGGGTAAAAGAAACGATCAATAAATAATAGTTTGGTCATTTATTTTTGAGTTGTTTATCTAAAACTTGCCGATACGCTTGGAGCAACCGAAGAGCAATGGCGTCCCAATGATAATTAGCAAGCACGAGCTTTCTTCCGTTCGCTCCCATTTGAGTTTGCGCCTTTTCATCCACAATGATGTTGCTCATAACATCCACGAGATGATCTAAATTGTGAGGAATCACAAATCCAGCTTGGAAACGTTCAACTTCCGGGAAATTACAATTTTTGGTGACCACAACAGGCAGATTGCACACCATTGCTTCTAAAATTGAAATGGAAAACGCTTCATCGTGCGAAGGAAGGACAAACAGATCCGCTCCGATCAAAAGCTCTTTTTTACTTTCACCGTAAACCTCTCCAAAAAAAGTGATATTTTTCTCAAGCTGAAGCGAAGAAACCAAAGTTTTTAAATTTTGCGTGTAGGCTTTGTCTTCTTCCGGACCGGCTATAATTAAATGGATTTTAGCGGGGAGTTGGGACAACTTTTGAAGCGCGCGTATGAGCAGCTCAATCCCTTTTTTAGGGTGAATCCTTCCTAAGAAAAGGACGAGATACTTTCCTAAAAATTCCGGATGTTTTTCCGAAAATTGCTTCTTAGCAGGAAGATGATCTGCGAACGAGCGCTCAATTCCGTTTGGAATCACAACCGTAGGAGAAGCAACTCCAAATTTTCTAACATATTTTTCTTCGTTTTCTGTGAGACAGATAATTTTCGCGGCACCATTTAAATTTTTTCTTTCCCAGATAGCGGAATAAACTTTTTTGCGAACTGGATGGAAAGAAAGAGCCCAGGGATCCAACATTCCATGGATGTGGTAGACATAGGGTATTTTTTTGGCGCGGGCAACTGTAGCCGAATAAGAAAGCGGAAATTGCCACAAACCGTGGATATGAATTAAATCATATTCCGGAATTAATTCTTCCAATTGTTTTTTAATCGCAAATGAAAATTGATATTTTGAAGAAGTTTCCAAATAAAAATGGCGAACGCCCGGAATCGCTTCTGATTGGTTCATGTGCTCACGATAAGTTGCAAAAATAGAAACTTCTGAATTCTTCTGAAGTTCTTTTGCAAGCGAGGCTACCACTTGATAAACACCTCCCCATTTGGGGGCAAAATCGGCAGTTACATGTAATATTTTCACAAATCGATACCTTTGATTATGGCAATTATTTCTTAAATGAAAATGAAATTATTTTTGCAACTATAAAAAATACAAAAAGATAATAACCGAATAAAATAAAAATCTGAAGCGAGCGCACAGCCATCCCCATGGTAAATGCGCATAGAGCAAATAAAACGAGGCCAAATTTACTGATGCCTAAATATGGAATCCATTGATCTACATTCCGACACAACCATCCAAAAAAAATCCCTCCTAAAAGAATTCCAAAAATACCAAAGGAAACATAAAAATCTCCTAATACTGAATATGAGAAAGTAGTATCCTGATACCCCAAAATGTTTCTAGCATAAAAAAGGCCAAATCCGGTTGGTTTTCCTTCCCATAAAATTCTAGGAATTGGGCGCACAATCAAATACCAAATCTCATTAAAAAAGACATAGTTATATTTTTCAGGGACGAAGGAAATGAGTCTTGCGAACTGGAAGAAATTATCATCCACTGTTACATATCTTTCTTTTACTTCCGAAGTTAAATTGGGCAACTCTTTCTTAAAAAATCCAGAAGACCTTTGATAAAGCTGAATTTCCATAAGAAAAAATAAAATAAATACTATTACTATCAAAAAAATCGTAAACCAATGGCGTTTTTTTCTTGGTAGGGTAAGATAAAAAGTTAGAAGAGGCACCAACACAACAAAACCAAATATCTGCCGTGTTCCCATATAAAACTCCGCAATGCAGACTAAGAACATTAAGCAAACCAAAAATATTTTCTTTCCATAACTCTTCTTAAAAGCCATGAGATAAAAAGTAACCATACTGGGGAAAGCGACGAAAAAGAAATCCAGCCCAAGCACTACTGCTCTTTCATCTCCAAGAAATTCCCGGCGCCATCCCACTTCAACTTGTGAATATCGCGAACTCATAATTCCTTCAATCACTTTACTTAATGACCAGTCTGAATAATAAAAGTACGGAAGGATCCCGATGCAGAATGCGACACAGAGAATAATAAAACTTAGATTCGGCATTTTTGGATCTTTAAAATCTAAAAATTTCTTTTTGGCCCAACGGCTGGGCGGTATTAGATATCCTATCTGAACAAACAAAACAAAAAGAAAAACATAAAACATGGCGCGAATTGCAATTTGGGGATCTACAAAATGAACTTGAGGAATCATTTGCAGAACATCACTCAAAACCCAGTAGATAACGCCAAGAAGAACTATGTTTCTGGTTGAAAAGAAAACAAATTGGCGAGCTGCTATTTGAAGTAGGTAGGAAACGAGTATTAACCCGGAAATAATCCATGCCAAAGTTTGGAGTTTGGTCCAATCGGCATCTTCCAAATCAAGCATGAAAACAGTAATTAAAAAAATACACCCCGCGACAAACACCCAAAGAACCTCACTGGGTCTATTAATTTTCCATTTTGCCCAAAACCGCCCGGGGCTCGCTGCTTCGTTCTGCATATCAAGCCAACCCTTTGGTTAAAAGTTTATCGAAAACGTTTTTAATGTTGCTCTGATAATGCACCCATGAAAACTTCTTTGCTTTCACGCGCGCGTTATGACCCATTTCTGAAATTTTGTCTTGATGCTCATAAAAAAACAAAAGCTTTTCTTTAATTGCTTCTACATTACGAATGGGAATAACGAAACCATCTTTCCCATTTTCAACAAGGTCTCCCGCGCACGTATTTTCTGAAACAATCACAGGTACTCCGCTTGCCATCGCTTCCAAAACAACGATCCCAAAACCATCCACAATGGAAGGGAGGATCAGGACATCTGCCGAAGCATACGAATTCGGCAAATTTTCATTTGAAACACGGGGCACATGACGAAACCATTTTTCATAAGGTTTGAATGGTTCCCTGCTTCCTACAAAATTCCCAACGAGAATTAATTCAAAATTAGGATGATCCAACTGCTTGACGGCTTCAAGCAAATATTTAATTCCTTTTCTCTGACCCACAGATCCTTGGAAAAGAATTCGCATTTTCTTACCAGATGCCTTTTTTTCAGGAAATTGTTTTACGGGAAACCGGTTTAAATTCACACCGTAGGGAATCACAAAAACTTTTTCTGGTGAAATACCGGCTTTAATTACTGACTTTTTTGAAAATTCGGAACCGCAAAGAATAGCATCCGCAAGAATTGTTTCTTCCCTTCTTTCGTCGCGCCACTTTTCGTCTTGAAGCCCGTAATCTATTGTTTCTGCGAAATCAGGACAACATGCAGCCTCTTCTTGTAAAAGCTGACTGGCAGAATCAATATGAATGATCGCCTGGTCTAAAACCCGCAGAATATTTTTCTTTTTTGCAGCTCTAAAAGTACGGACACTGCAATCACCGAACCCAACCACGGCAAGTATGTGATCTAAATACTTTCTGCTCACATACGAATCTATTCTATCTTCGCATAGATGCAGCAGTTTTTCGCCCATGCGTTTAGATATTCCTGCTTTTTCTGCAAGCAGCCGCCAGACTTCAAACCATGGGTATTGGTCTATTTTCTCAGGATTTAACCCTTCTAAGAAACGTCTTTTAAATTCTTTGGTAAATTTTTCGGCAGGAGAAACAGCTAGACCGCTTAACCAATGATATGGAAATTGGGCGGGTTTATAATAAATTGATGTCACAAATTTATTAAGAAAATTTGCTTTCTCAAGCGCTAGGGCAAGCTGGAAAGAATGCTGGGTGTTTGGATGGAAAACATTCACCGATATTTGCTTTCTATTCATACGTTTTAGATTTAAAGGTTCGAATACCGGGACAAAATTTCCGCCGGAGTTCCCACGCTTTCCAATTCCCCATTTTTTAAAAGCATAACACGTGAGCAGAGGCTTTGCACAAGCTGCATGTTGTGCGAAACAAACAAGATGATCACCCCTTTTTTCTGAAATTCCTGGATTTTATTCATACACATTTTTTGGTACTCAGCGTCTCCCACCGAGAGAACTTCATCCACTAAAAGAACTTCCGGATCCGCGTGAACTGCCACAGAAAAACCAAGGCGCGCAAACATTCCGGATGAATACTTCTTGATGGGTTGATCGATAAACACGCGGAGCCCCGCAAAATTAACAATATCATCAAACTTCTTTTTGATTTCGCGGCGAGAAAGCCCAAGTATAGAAGCGTTCATATACACATTTTCCCGCCCGCTGAGTTCGCTATGAAAACCTGCATTCAGCTCTATCAAAGGGACAAGTCGTCCGCAAACCTCAATTTCTCCTTCTGTAGGTTCGGTCACATTAGCAACTAATTTCAAAATGGTTGTTTTTCCTGCACCATTTGCCCCGAGAATTCCCACGATTTCACCGGGTAACGCTTCAAAAGAAATATGCCGAATAGCCCAGAAAAATTCCTTCTGCCCTAAAATAGAATAACCTTTAGAAATATTCCGAAAAGCAACGCGTCCATTCATCAAATCACATCCGCAAGCTTCATTTCATAGCGTTTTAAAAACCGGTAGCCAAAATAAAAAGTGATGGCACTCATCACGAGAGACTCGAGTAATAATTTTGCATCTAAAATTGTTCCGTGAATCAAGAGAGAGCGATAAGACTCCACCAAACCAACCATAGGATTTAAATCATATAAAACCCGGAATTCCATTGGGATTTTGCTCAAAGGATAAACCACGGGGGTCATAAAAAACCAAACCTGAATTAAAAGGTTTACCGCATAGGTTACGTCTCTAAAAAAAACATTGATGGTAGAAGCAAAGAAAAGAAATCCGATGGTGAAAATAATTAAAATAAAAAGGATAAAAAAACTAAGCACGATTCCGGTTAGATGGATGGGTGTTTTAAAAATCAAATAAAACCCCATTAGAACCAAAAACGAACAAATATAATCTACCAAAAGCCCGAGAGTCGCAAATGTCGGAAAAATTTCCCGTGGGAAGTAGATTTTCGTCACAAGCCCAGGATAGTTAATAATAATCGGAACACCTCTTGAAAGGGCGGAAGAGAAAAAAGACCACAGAATAAGACCCGTTAAAACAAAAACAGGGTATGGAAGTCCTTCCGAATCCATATTGCCGAGCCGTGAAAACACAAAAGTAAAGACAGCCATTTGAAGAAGCGGTTGCAGAACCGTCCAAACTACTCCGAGCAAAGTCTGTTTGTAACGGATGCGAATTTCGCGGTAGGTTAAAAATAAAATAAGTTCGTAATACTTTCGGATGGTTTCAATAAAACTTTTGCTTTGACGTGAGTTTTTCATTTGCATTTTTGTTTGATCATAAAAAGATCTAAAAGCATTTTCAAACCGTCTCTTACCGGATTGATCTTGCTTTCGCTATCGTTACTCCACACAATCGGAATTTCTTTTATTTCGTAACCCATTTTTTTGGCAATCAAAAGCACTTCCACATCAAAGGAAAACCTATTCTCGGTTGTTCTCTTAAAAATTTCGTGAGCTGCTTCGCGCCTAAATCCTTTGAATCCGCATTGGGTGTCTTTAAAAGAAAGACCCGTAATTTGACGAACACACGCGTTAAAAATTCTGCCAAGAACTCTACGATAGAGCGGTTGGGTAGTTTTAATGTCCGCTCCAGCTACATTTCTGGAACCAATTAAAACTGAAGCGCTTGACGTTTTAAATAAATCAGCAAAATGTTTGATCTCTTCAGGGGGTGTTGATAAATCAGCATCAGCAAAAAAAACAAGCACCCCTTCCGCTTGCAAAACACCTTGTTTGACGGCATGCCCTTTTCCGGAATTGGTTTGATTCCGGAAAATCCGAACTTCTGCTCGCTCTTGGGTAATAGCCTTTAAAACGTCTTGTGTTTTATCAACACTACCGTCATCAACAACTATAAGCTCATATTGTCTAAAATTCTGTTGAAGATAGGACAAAAATCTACGGACAGTCCCCCCAATCCTTTTTTCTTCATTAAATGCCGGTATTACGATTGAAATTTCCAATTTTTCATCAAGTAGTTATGTTAAAGAATGACTACTTATTATTTTCGTCCAGATAAAAGATTATCTGAATTTATCTCTCAGTTAAAAACAAAGAATTCGGCATATCTTAATAACCCACCTTATTTCTTCTCTTTGCTGCTCTTGTATTTCTGACTTACAACCACTAGAGTTTACTTAAGAGAGCTCCTTCAAATAACGGTTATTAATGTATTGAAAAGGCACACCAAGAGTAATCTTGGGCCGCAAAGTTACGGGTCCTTTTATCGCATTAGTTAGTAGGGGATCGCCGAACCGCCAATCCATATGCACTAAGCGGCCTGCGCTGTTGGTGAGGTTTTCAATCTCAACTCCAGAGGTGCTGTATGGATTTGATGTTCCGCCGTGCACGAAGAGCCATTTTCTTTTTTGTTCTTGCCCAGATCTTTATCTATGCCATCCCTAACATTTCCAAAGCTGCAGATGTTTCCGTAGATGCAAATCAACGATTACAGGAAATAAATCCGCTCATTCTTGGCAATAATATTCAATGGGTAGATTATGGCGATAATTTGTTAGATCCCGCAACGCATACGTTTAACACTTCCTTGCTTGACAAAGTAAAGGGTATTAAAGTTTCAGCGCTTCGTTTCCCAGGAGGGACACAAAGCGACGCATATCACTGGAAAGACGGACTGGGACCGTATGAACTAAGAAAACCCGGGCTTCATGTTTTTACTAATACAACACAACCATCATTTTTTGGGACAGATGAATTTCTTGATTTAAGCGGGCAGTTAAATGCGGAACCAGTCATCACTGTTAATGTTCTTACGGGAACTGCGGAAGAAGCCGCAGATTGGGTAGCTTACGCTAACGCAAAAAATAAAGTCACTTACTGGGAAATTGGGAATGAGCCCTACCTCCAACAATTTAATAGAACTACCATAGATTCTAATTATCCAGAACAGTTCGCACAAAAATTTATTGAGTTTGCTGCTAAAATGAAAGCTGTAGATCCTACCATTAAAGTTGGTTTGCCTCTTAGAAGTAATCTACAAGGTCAGTATCCGGGCACGCCTTACACCGATTTCAATCAGCGCGTCTTATCAATTTGCGGTTCAAGCGCAGATTTTGTGTCGGTACACAACGCATATTTTTCTGGGATTTTTGACGCATCTAATTACAACGACCCCGACAGTTTTTTAGCATTGATGGCCGCGGTTCGGCAAGTTAGAGAAGATATAGAGCTGACAAAAAGCCAATTGCAGCAATTTGTGCCGTCAAAAAATTTGCCCATAGCAATCACCGAACATAATACTTTTTTTGCGGTGTCAAACTTGTCATTTTCTAAAATGGGGGCGTCTCTTGCCGGAGGTCTCTACACGTCACTTTTGTTGTCGGATTTTCTAAAAGACAAGTCGCTTTTGATGGCTAACTTTTGGTCACTTTCCGGAAATTGGTACTTTGGAGCAATTTCGCAATCTCTTAAGCTCCGCCCACAATACTACGCACTAAAAATTTTTTCAAATTATGTTGGGGCTTATCTGGTTCAATCTTCAGTAGCCAATAACACAGTTTTTAGCAACCCTTCCAGTGGTTATATGCCGGCAAAAGCTGGAACGCCTGCATTAGAAGTATTGACTACCATCTCAGATTTACAGACAATCTCATTGGCTAACAAAAGACTCTTTATCATCATTATTAATAGATCCCCCAGCCAAGATATGCCGGTATTAATTAAAATGAATAACTTTATTGCACGGCAACGCCCTGTGGGCATTGTCTTAAATGGGCCTTTTATGAGCTCTGATAATGAGACGACAGAAACCGTATCGTTAACAAAGTTGTCGCTACGCAAAATATCTGACCTTAGAACGGCTCCCAAACACTCGGTAATTGCTTTATCTGTTGATGGTAGTTAGACCCACAATCACAAAGCGAGCACTTCAGCGTTTCGATAAAAAATAAGGTTTTTTATCTTAAAATAAATGGATTTTATCCGTTAATGAACTATGGCTTTTAATTCTTACGAATTTTTTTTCGTTCTGTTGCCGCTGACTTTTTTGCTTCACCTCATTTTCCGGACTACCCCTTTTCGCAATGTCGTTATTCTTATTGCGAGTTATATATTTTACGCATGGGGAAAGCCATATCTTTTAGTCCTTATTTTATTTTCATCTACCATTGACTATTTCGTTGGTTTAAAAATTTTTGAAACCACTGACCAAAAACAAAAAAAATTATGGCTGCTGCTCAGTTTAACAATTAACTTAGGACTTTTATTTTCTTTCAAATATTTAAATTGGATTACATTCACACTTAAGACCTATTTGCCTTATGGACATTTTAATCAATTACTGCCATTAACCATTCTGCCTGTTTTGCCTGGAATTTCCTTTTACACCTTCCAGGCCTTAAGTTACACCATTGATGTTTACCGCGGTGAACTTGCTCCATCCAGGAATATCATTGATTTTTTTACTTACATTGCTTTTTTCCCGCACTTAGTGGCAGGACCAATTCAACGGAAACCGCTTCTTTTTCAGTTGTCACAGACTCGCGAGCGAGCGAACAGTGAAAAATTACAGGAAGGATTTTTTCTAGTCTGCTGGGGACTTACCAAAAAACTCGTTTTTGCGGACAATCTTTCCAATCTCCTAAGTCAGTCGCTGCGCTCATTAGCAATCCCTGGCATGGGACTTATTTCGATCTTGGCTTTTTGTTTTCAAATTTATTTTGATTTTTCCGCTTACTCTGATATTGCGCGTGGTTCAGCGAAATTTTTCAATGTAGATTTAACGCGTAATTTCCTGACACCTTACTTTGCAACGTCGCCTCGCGATTTTTGGAGAAGATGGCATATCACATTATCTACTTGGCTCAGGGATTACTTATACATTCCACTGGGCGGCAGCCAAAAAGGGACGCTGCGCAAATGTTTTAATTTACTGATTACAATGATTTTAGGTGGTCTCTGGCATGGCTCCGGTTTTTTATTTTTGCTCTGGGGTCTTTACCATGGGTTCCTCTTAATTATTTATCATTTGCTGCCCATTGATGTGTGGCTTGTGAAGTTCCTTGGGGTATTTGGAAAAATGATTTCTATAGTAATCATGTTCATTTTTGTCTGTTTTGGATGGGCGCTTTTTATGTCGGTGGATTTTTCACAATTCTCGGCTGTTATCCTAAGTGTGCGTAACTTTTTCATGCAATCAATCAATCCCGAACTTTATCCAATGATTTATGGACTCGCTCTCTTTACACTGCCTTTGATTTTGACAGAGTTTTGTGCTTATAGGCACCAATCAGAATTTGTTGACTTGTATCCACGTTTTCCAGATGTGGTTAAAGTTTTAATGTTTATTTGCATGTTTTATGCGGTCGTTCTTTTGGGGAGAAGAGAAACCTGTGATTTCATTTATTACGCGTTTTAAAGTCATTCTCATTTCGATTGCAATCATTTCAGGCATCGAGCTTTGGGTCAGCTGTTTACCGAAGCCCGGTCCTTATGATAATAATTTTTATGAATTTGCTTACAGGAAAAAAGAATACGTACCTGCAGGCCTGGTATTTCAGAAATTAACGTATCTTTCAAAATTGGATAGTGATTTTGTTTCCGTTGGCGATAGTTCAGGTCTTCACGGCATTCGATCCAATGTTGTGATGGAACATCTGAGTGGGCGCAAAT
>ORMF011359472.1_pt1 | contig 11473 bp, 10 predicted proteins | sample 1779871 | NCBI WGS metagenome assembly ORMF01 (sample SAMEA104232316, study PRJEB22302) | groundwater metagenome | biome: forest; feature: aquifer; material: groundwater | place: USA | collected 2011-08-07 | depth 5.4 m
AGGAGGAGCAGAAGGAGGGATTGGCGCATGGGCCATGTTACGGCCCCTGTTTTTTGGGTTCAATCGGGGCAATGCCGTGGTACCCGCGTAAAAAACCTACGGCTAGGACAGGCAACGATAGGTATAATTACTGCTTATGAAACAAACCTGGCTGGTAGTGATCTTTACCGCACTTTATTTGGCGATCGCTTTGGTCGTGGCCATCACGACCGGAACGCTCGAATTTATCCTTTATCTGGCCCTGGCCCCTTTTATGATGGGCTTAATTGCCTTTATTCACATCAAAATCAAACTGCCGGTTTCAATGCTCTGGGCCTTAAGCGCGCTGGTGCTGGTGCATTGCATCGGCGGCTTGACCCAGCTGCCGGCCAGCATGCCCACCGATGGCCGCAACCTTCTTTATAATTACTGGATTATTCCGAACAAGTTGAAATACGACCAGGTCATTCACGCCTACGGCAACGGAATCGCGACCTGGCTTTGCTGGAATCTGCTGCGCTATTCGATTGCCATGGTCGTGAAAAAGGACATCGCGGATATTCCGGCGCGGTCCATTTTTCTGATCATTTGTTTTTTGGCGGGATTCGGAGTGGGTGCCCTCAATGAAGTTTTGGAATTCGGCGCCACCCAGACGGTGCCTGGCGATACCAATGTCGGCGGCTACGTGAACACGGGCTGGGACCTGGTGGCGAATGTCGTCGGCGGCGGGGTGGCGGTTTTTCTGATCTGGCTCAAACGCCGCGACGGCCGCCTGCCCTCTCAAGCCAAGTAACCCGCCGCCCTTTTGGAAGGGGCACTTATCCTCAGGGGCCATTTTAAGCCGACTTGACAAATGATAGCAATATGCTATCATTCCCTATGGTTGTTACCGGCACGGACAATATTACTGCATTTGTTACTTCTTATCCAGACTCAAAGAGCTCTTTGAAATCCTGGACACAGATTATGCGCCAGAATGAGTTCAAACATTTCCCCCACCTGAAGCAGACTTTTGGTTCCGCCGATTACGTAAGACCGCATACAATATTTAATATCGCCGGCAATAAATACCGCTTAATATCGATTATTCAATATGAAATCAGCGCAGTTTCGATTCAGAACGTCATGACACATGCCGAATACGATAGAGGAAAATGGAGGCTGCAATGACTATCACGACGCTTGAGAAAAAGTTGAAACCTTATGAAGACCCGGTCAAAAGCTCGATTTCAAAGTGGCTCTATGTCCATTTCCCTCCCCGGCCGATTTTGAATAAGAAAATGTTTAGCCATTACAAAACCGCTGTGGAAATTTTAATGCACGAAGTCGCTATGGATGACTACCGCTCTTCAAAAGCTGCTATTCAGCAGTTTTTATTGTCGGTCATTCCTTTTATTGAAGACTATGAAAAGAAAACATTCGATCTTGGGGCCTCTTCGCCTGAAGAAACACTGCGTTTTTTAATGGAACAAAATGACCTTAGCCAATACGACATTGCGGAAGATGTTGGAGGGCAGCCTGTTGTTTCGGAGATTTTGAACGGTAAACGCAAACTTACAAGAGAACACATAGAAAAACTAAGCAAACGATTTGGAATTGCTCCCGCGACTTTCTTCGGCTAGGACAGGAACGTCAAGTTCCTGCCTAAGCCGCACTTGTCCATTAGGACAAGTGCGCTAGGACCAGCCTTTTACGAGATCAAGACCCGCCGGCGGTTATCCTTTTCGGGCTCCAAAATGACCGTGCCGGCGGTGTTGAAGCGCGCGCTCTTGCCCTTGGGAATCTCCACCACGCCTTTTTTTTCCGTTGGCTGGCCGGTTTTGCTGTCGAGATCCTCAGCCGTGTAGATTTTGCCCGACGGCCCCATATTATTCAGCACGGTCACGGTGTTGGAAGTTTTCCACTCGGTCTTCTGCTGGACCTCGGCGGCCGCATCGTCGGTCGTGTCATCCACGGAAACATTGGTGTGCGTGACGGCCTGCGCATTTTGCGGATCTAAATAGCGAACGTCTTCCGATGACTTGAGTGTGGACTTAGGCGCCCAGGTGCGCGTGTCGCGTGAAGCAGTCGCCTCCGCCGCAATTCCGGCCTGGCCGGCGCTCAGCAGGACAAATAAAATCGCGAGTCCAATATAGCGAAACCTCGGAATATTTTTCCCATCCCGCACCACAGTCTCACTGAACATCTTTAAGGGTCTTACCCACAACGAACCCTCCGGAAACTCCCCGGCGTAGAGCGCTTTGTAGACCACCATCTTCTCCAGCGTCTCGGAGTTGCGGGCAATATCAATCACTTCATATTTCTTGCCCTTGTAATGTTGATAGATCCCAATCTTCAGGTCACTCATCCAAACACCCTCTTGCCCTTGTAATGCCTGTGCCGAGTAGAACATCAAGTTCTACCGGCACGGTACTCGCGCACCAGCGCGAGTGCTGGTATAAGCCTTTTTTGATTTCAGTCACGTAACTGTCCCCTCAAATGGTGCCTGGTACTTCTGTTTAGATTTGCGATTTTAGCTTGTTCAGATCGGAGGCCGGCAGTGTGTCTTTGATCCGCCGTCTTTCGTCCGGCGTGAGGTCATTGTAAGCGCCTTTCGGATTTTGTTTAAAGCGGGCGATGCGGGCCATTGTCGACGCGTCCGCTGAAATTCCCAGCTCTCTCAATTTATCCTGAATCTCATTAAGTTCCGCCGAGGAGGACGAGTTCACATATTTTTTGATTTTCTGCCGCTCCGCCGCGCTCATCTGCTTCAACGCTTCGTGGGGGTCCCCGCCGCTCTTGGCAATTTTGCCCATCAACTGTTTGTCGGACAATAAGGCGATGGCCGCTCCCGTCCGCGAGGCCAGCCGGTTTGTACGCAGCATATGCGTTACGGTTTCGAAAAGGTGCATAAAACCGAACGTGAAAACAATCAGGACCGTCGTCATGACCGCAAAATTTTCCTTGCGGGTCCGGAAATGGGCGCGCCACTTATAGCCGCAATGGCCGCAATAAAACTTCTTACTCCCGGTGAAGAGACCGAAATAATGCAAAAAAAGCGTGCTGCCGTGCCGTCCTACGGCGTCGTGACATTTGGGGCATTGCATGTGGGGAATTATCGGCTGATTCCGGGAAATGTCAACTTAAGCAGGCCTAAGACCGGCGCTTTTTTAGACGGCGATGTCCCACTTAGGCACGGCCAGAAACTGGCGGGCGGTTTCGCCTTTCATGCGTTCCTTCTTGCGCCCGGGAAGATCGCCGCGTTCAGCAATGTGCTGTTTGTGTCCAGCTAACCACAGACTCGTCCCTAAATGCAGTTTATGTTTGCCGTAGAGCTCATTGACGTCGTCGATGACACGGTCGATTGAGCGCTGGGTCGTGACCTTCGCGACGTTTTCGAAGAGCGAGTACTGGATCGCGGAATCGGCCGTGATTTTCCCAAGCACAATGCCGGTGAGCCGGTACGGCACGCCGGGCTTGAAGACTTTGTCGAAAAGGCCGTTCACGATCGGCACCACTTCCATTAACGACGAGGTCGCGCGGTCAAGCTCGGCCTCCACGCCCGCGGATTTAAAATCCTGCGTGCGCAGGAACACGCAGACCCACTTGGCGCGCAGTTTGTGGCGCCGGAGCTTAATGAACGCGGATTCGGTATTGCGGATGAGCTGCGCGCGCACGAAATCCTTTTCTTCGGAGGGCGGCGTAAACGTTTTGGTTTTGCTGATCGAATCATAATCCGTCTTTTCCTCGGTCACGATCGGATAGACCCACTCCCCGCGCAGTTCATGCCAGAGCTCAAGGCCGATTTTCCCGAGTAATTTCTGCGCCCAGTGCTCAGGCCGCGAGACATAGTCCCAGACATTGCGCACGCCGTTCTTCATTAACAGGGCCTGCGTGTTCGGGCCAAAACCGCACACGCGTTCCAGCTCCACGCGCGGCAAAAAATGATGCAGTTCATTGGCGCGCAGGACCGTGAAGCCGTCCGGCTTCTGGTGCTTGGACGCAATCTTGGCCAGCGTCTTGGACGCGCTCACGCCCACCGAGACTGTCAGGCCGAGCTGCTGCTCAATGCGTTGCTTTATTTTATAGGCGATTTCCGGATAGCCGGTGCGGTGAATGCGCCGCAGTCCGGACAGGTCGGCAAAGGCCTCATCAATGGAATATTCTTCGACGTCGGGCGTGAATTCGCGGATGATGGAAAACATGCGCTTCGAATAAAGCGAGTAGGTTTCGTAGGCGCTGGGCAGGCACACGAGATTGGGCAGCATCTTCTTCGCTTCCCAGAGCCGCATCGGACGTTTCACGCCGAGCCGTTTGGCCTCGTAGCTCGCGCAGGCGACAATGCCCCGTTCTTTGCCGGTCACAACCGGCTTGCCTTTGAGCTCGGGGTGCAGCGCCTGCTCGACCGACGTAAAAAAGGCGTCGCAATCAATATGAATAATCGGCCGCGGAAACGAGCTGATACTTACCGGAGAATTCTCTTTCGTAGAATTGTTCACATCGCTTCAGGCGTGCTGTTTCGTCACCGTTCGCAAATCCCCAGCGAGGATTTGCTCACTCGCGGCTCGGCTGCGCTCGGCGGGGCAAACCCTTCCCCGCCACCGTGCCCGCTCCGCCTCGCAAGCGTGCCTCAACAGCAGCCTTCGCGATGCGAGCTCAAAAATAACGGGACAGCAAGAGAGATTGCCGGACGGCAGCTGGCGGAGCCGTCCGGGCTGGGTCCAACAGCGGCCATGATTGTTGGCCGGACGGCGAGACCGCAGGCGGTCGAGGCCGCTGAGAGCCGAGAACCGCCGGTGCCGGAAAGCACGGGGTTTCTCCCCGCCACCGTGCCCGCTCCGCCTCGCAAGCGCGCCTCCGCAGCAGCCTTCGCAATGCCCTACGATTTAAATAAAATTTATTTGAAGCGGGCGGCGATGCGGCGGACGCCTTCTTTGAAAATGTCCGGCGGCGCAAGCAAGCTGATGACAAGAAAGACGCCTTGATCAAAATCAAATAAAAAGCCCGGGTGCACCAGCACCTGGTCTTTGCGTAAAAGCTGCAGCGCCAATTCCTCATCGTGTTTATCGTTGTGCACTTCCAAGACCGCGCTCCATCCGCCGGCCGGTTCGTGCAGGCGCACGGCGCCCTTCGATCCCAAAACTTGGCGCGCGGCCGCGAGGTTCGTGCGCAGGCGCGCGTTGATCTCGGACTGGATCTCGTGCTCTTTGGCAAACCACGCCTCGAGCGCATTCTGCGCGGGCGTATTCGCGGAAAGAAAAGTATCGGCAATAATTTCCAGACGGCGGCAGGCCTCCCGGCGCGCTTCATCGGGCCCCGTCACCACAATCCACGAAAGTTTCATCTGCGGCAAGCCCAGCGTTTTTGAAATCCCGGAAAGCGTGAACGTGAGGACAGTCGACTGTGAAGCGGCGCTGACACGTTCGGCGGCCGGCGCTTCCGACGGCGTGAAATCAAAAAAAACCTCATCGGAAATCAGCACGGAGCCGCGCGTCTTGGCCAGCATGCACAATTCCGCGAGTTCCTTCTCCTTCAAAAAATTGCCGGCCGGATTGCCCGGGTTTACGATTAAAACCGCGCGCGGATCATCCCTTTCGCCGTACAGGCTCTGCAAATCCATCTGCCAGTCCGCGGCCGGGTCCAGGGCGTAGCGTTCGGCCTGGAGGTCGTGCAGCTGGATCAGATAATCCAGCAGGGGGTAGCCGGGTTTGGGCGCGGCGACAATATCGCCCGCGGCGGTGATCAGGCGCAGGACAAAAGAATAGGCCTCGCTGGTGCCGGCTGTGAGAAAAATCTGGTCCGGCGTGATGTGCAGGCCGCGCCGGGCGTAATAATCGGCGACCGCGCGGCGGCCGGCGGCCAAGCCATGCGGGTCCGGTTCATAGGTCAGATTGCGCGGGTCTTTGAGCGGCTCTAAAAGCGAAGCGTTGTAATAACGAAAGCCGCATTGCGTGGGGTTTGTGAGGGTGAGGTCGAGGATTTCCGTTTTTCCGCGGCGCTGCACCGCAAGCTCCACGCTCAAAGGGTTGCTGACGGACGGCCAATCGGTGCGCTGGGCAAATTTCATGAGCGCCAGTATAATCATCTGCGCATGTTAAATCAATCGAAGCTCACCGGATTTCTTTCCGACAGCCGCTTTTTGGCGCACCGCACGGGCCCCGGCCATCCCGAAAGACCGGAACGCCTGACGCGCACGCTCGAACATCTTGCCAAGCAGCCGTGGTTCGGCGATTTGAAACCGGTCCAGCCCCTGCCCGCCGGTGAAGAATGGATCCGGGCGGTCCACTCGGGCGATTATTTAAAACGCGCCGCCGAAACCTGCGCCTCCGGCTTTGCTTATCTCGACACGCCCGATGTCGGCGTCAGCCCCGAATCGTTTGAAATCGCGCGGCTTGCCGCCGGCGGCGGCCTGGCCTTGGCCGATCAAATCATGGCCGGCAGTCTCCGCAACGGTTTTGCGCTGCTGCGGCCGCCCGGCCATCACGCTGAGCAGGATTACGCGATGGGTTTCTGCCTTTTCAATAATGCCGCGGTCCTGGCGCGCTATTTACAGAAAAAGCACGGCCTCGAAAAAATCCTGATCATGGATTGGGACGTGCATCACGGCAATGGCACGCAGCACGCGTTTTACGCCGACCCGTCCGTCTTTTATATGAGCCTGCACCAGTTTCCGTTTTATCCCGGCTCCGGCGCCGCGCATGAAAACGGCGAAGGCCGCGGCAAAGGCGCGACCTTGAACTGCCCGATGCCGGCGCGGGCGGGGGACGCGGAATACCGCCAGGCCTTTCAAGACAAAATCCTGCCTGCCGCCGCAGCTTTTAAGCCGGATGCGGTGATTATTTCCGCGGGCTTTGACGCGCATGCCAGCGATCCGCTGGCCAATATGAATCTCAGCACTGAATTTTTTGGCTGGATGAGCGCGCGCATGCTGGAAGTGGCGGAAAAATATTCAAATGGGCGGTTGATTTCGCTTCTCGAGGGCGGGTACAATTTGGAATATCTGCCGGCCTGTGTGGCAGTGCATGTATCAACATTATGTCATTCCCGCACGCTTTAGGCGGGAATCTAGATCCCCGACAAAAGCATTCGGGGATGACAAAGGCTTCATTAGCCTTCGTACTTCCCCGTGCTGGTTTAATGAAAAACCAGCCGGGGATGACAGGAGATTCATAATGCCTGAACTGCCTGAAGTTGAAACCATTGTGCGCGACCTGCGCCAGTCGGGAATTGCCGGCCGGACAATTGTGGGCGCGTCCATCCATTGGCACCGCACGCTGGCCGAGCCGGCCGCGGATCAATTTGTGCAGCGCATTGCCGGCAAACGCATCCTGAATGTAACGCGCCGCGCCAAATATATCGTCATCAATCTCACGGCCGACCTGACCCTGCTCGTGCACCTGCGCATGACCGGCCGGCTTTATTTCGCGCCGAAAGACTTTCCCCTGGATCCTTATGAGCGCGCCGTGCTGCACCTGGACGGCGGCCAGGACCTGCGCTTCCGTGACACGCGCAAATTCGGGCGCTGGTATTTTTTGGAAGACACGACGCCGGTATTCAGCCGGCTGGGCCCCGAACCTTTGGCCGAAGATTTCAGCGCCGCGCTTTTTGCCGCGCGCTTGGCAAAGCATAACCGGCAAATCAAGCCGCTATTGCTCGATCAATCCGTGATTGCCGGCCTGGGGAATATTTATGCCGACGAGGCCCTATGGCTGGCCAAGGTGCATCCCACGCGGCTTTCGGGCAGCTTAACGGTGCGGCAGGTCTTTCATCTCTATGAAGCGATCGTGAAGGTGCTGACGGGCGGGATTGAGAAACGCGGCACTTCGCTCGGCGAAACGAGCGTGAATTATTCCAGCGTCACGGGCAGCTACGGCGAGAACCAGGACTGGCTGAAAGTTTTTCAGCGCACGGGCGAGCCCTGCGCGCGCTGCGGCACTAAAATTAAGCGGCTGGTCGTGGCCCAGCGCAGCTCCCACATTTGCCCGAAGTGTCAGCGAAATTAGACATAAGACTTTAGACTCTAGACATTAGTCGAAACAATCTTTTCAATTTTCTTAGTCTTATGTCTAAGGTCTAACACCTAAAGTCTTAGATCAGCTTTAGCTGCGGGTCCGGCAGGTCCGGCTTTTTGCGCCAACCCGATTGGGCCCGTTCCAGTAATTTTTCCTCGATGTCCCGCAGAAAAGGCGAAATGGCCTGTTTGACCGTCCGGCCGCTGCGCATCCTCCGCGCCGCGTGGCTCAAGAAAAGTTTTTCCTTCGCGCGCGTCATGCCCACATAAAAAAGCCGGCGCTCTTCGGCTTGTCCGGCCGCCGCAGTTTCTTTGCCGAAAGAAAGCGGCAGCAGCCCGTCTTCGCAGCCGGTGATAAAAACCACGCCGAACTCAAGGCCTTTGGCCGCGTGCAGCGTTAGCAGGGAAACGCGGTCCGCGCGCTCATCCCACGTGTCGATATCGCGGCTGAGATGGATTTCGGAAAGAAAACCGGCGCGGTCGTTGCCGGTGCGGCCGGCCAGCGCTTCGAGCGCGCAAAAAAGCGGGTCCGCTTCGCGGCCGTGGCGCAAGGCCTGCACCATTTCCAGCGGCGTGGCCGAGGGATTGTTTTCGAGCGCCTTCAGCAGGGCCGCGACTTCCGGGTTCCCGGCCAGCGCGCCGTGGGAGCGCCGCTGAAACGGGATGCCCGAACGCTGCAAAGCTTCTTCCAGCGCCTCGGCTTGGGCCTCGGTGCGGAAGAGCACGGCAAAATCGGAAAAGCCGAAATTTTTATCCGTGCCTTCCGAGCGTCCGCTGTCCATCGAGAAAAAAGATGTGCCGCCCATTAAATCTTCGATTCTCTGCACCACAAATTCCGCTTCCGATTTTTCGCTGCGCGCCTCGTGGATCACGACTTTGCCGGTGTCGTCGAGCAGGGCCTCGATTTCGCGCTCGCTCACCAGCGCGGCCGGGCTGATCAGCTGGTTGGAGGCGGAAAGGATGGAGCGGCCGGAACGGTAGTTGCGCGTGAGCCGGATTTCGCGGGCCTGCGGGAAATCCTCCCGAAAGCGCAGGAAAAAAGCGACGTCCGAGCCGCGGAAACCGTAGATGGCCTGGTCCGGGTCGCCGATGGCGAACAAATTTCCGTTCGAGTGGACAATGAGGCGGACCAGCCGGTATTGCAGGGGATCAATGTCCTGGTATTCATCAATCGAAACAAAACGGAATTTGCCGCGGTAACGCGCCTGCAGGCCCGCGTCTTCCTGCAGGAGATGCACGGCTTCAATTAAAAGGTCGTCGTAATCCATCCAGCCGCGGCTGTCGCGGGCCGCCGCCAGAATTTCCAGGGCCCTCTGAATTTCGGCGTCGCCTTGATTGGCTTCCACGCCGCGTTTGATCAGCGAGAGGCGCGGCAGTAATTTGCGTGCCTTCGCGTCTGTGATCTTAAGTCCTGCCGCCAGCAGCTGGATGCGTTCAATTTCGCCGGTGACGTGGAACCCGCGCGGCAGTCCGGCGGCTTCGCGGTTTTCAGCCAGGATTTCCAGGCACAGCGCGTGAAAGGTCGTAACCGGCACGGCCTGCCACTGGGCGGGGATGAGTCCGCGCAGTCTTTCGCGGATCTCCGCGGCCGCGCGCCGGCTGAAAGTAATCGTCAAACATTCCTTGGGCGCCGCATCCCCGCGGCGGATCAGCGCGGCGATGCGGTGGGTCAGTACCCGCGTTTTGCCCGAGCCCGGCCCGGCGATTACGAGCGCGCTGCCTTCAATCATGGCCGCGGCCTCTTCCTGCGCATCATCTAAACTAACTTTGTCATTCCCGCTCGTTTTAGGCGGGAATCTAGCGGATGCTGGATCCCCGACAGAACCATTCGGGGATGACAGATTTTTAGAATTGTTTCGCTTTCGCTCGCGTTTTGGTCGTTCGTTTGTAATGACGGGCTTAGGAGTTTCTATCTCAAATAACGCGGATGTGCCGCGCTCTTTCAATTCCTTATCGTTAAAGAGCCGGATCACGCCGTATTCGCCGTCATAACCGGCGTCGCGGATCACTTCGCCCGCGCGCATCCTGCGCACGGCCTCGGAGACAATCGAAGACGAATTTTTTTCGATTTCTTTTAAAGGCAGTTCGTTCAAGATGCTGATTTCCGGGCCGAGCTTTGAAATCAAGCCTTCGTAGGTGCGGCCCACGGTTTGGCTGGCCGTGCCGCAAGTCATGATCTCTGAAATCATTTCGGGCAAGGGGATGACACTGTGGAAATCCGCGGCGCCGGCCGGTTTTTGATGGCCGTGCCGGTCCGCGAGTTCTTCAACGCGGTAAAGCACGCCCAAGGTCAACGGTTTCTTGCAGACCGGGCAGAGACCGTTATGCGCGCGGCTCTCGGCCGGATTTAAGCGCACATTGCATTTGCGGTGGCCGTCGGCGTGGTATTTGCCTTCTTCCGGAAAAAATTCGAGCGTGCCGCCAAAACCTTTGCCGGTTTCAAGCGCGCGTTTCATTTTGAAATAATCGATTTCGGTATTGAACGAATTAACTTCGCGGCCGAGTTTGGCGGGGGAATGCGCGTCGGAGTTCGACATTAAGCGGTAGCGGTCCAGATGCGAGACCTTCCAATTCATTTCCGGGTCGGAAGAAAGGCCGGTCTCGACGGCAAAGATATGGTCCGCCAGGTCGCCGTAACAATCGGCGACATTATCAAAGCCGGATTTGGATCCGAGCACTGCAAACCAGGGCGTCCAAATGTGCGCGGGAACAATGAAGCAGTCCGTGCCCGCCGACAGGACAATCTCGAGCAGATGGCGCGAATCCAGTCCGAGGATGGGCCGGCCGTCGGAACGGATATTGCCGATCTTTTCGAGGGCCTGCCGGATCTTCTGCGCCTTTTCAAAATCCGGCGCGTAAACCAGGTGGTGGATTTTGCGGACCTTGTCGCCCTTCTTATAGATAGTAGAAATTTCGACCGAGAGCATGAAGCGTACGGTTCCGCTGCAGATGGAAGGCAGGCGCGCGGTGACGGACTTTTCAATGTCCGGACGCAGCCGGAAAAGGCCGGGCTCGGCCGGGACTAATTTTTCCTGGAGTTCTTTGAACCAAGCCGGATGCGTGAAATCGCCGGTGCCGATGACGGAGATGCCTTTTTTCAGTCCCCAGTAGGCAAGATTTTCGAGGTCGCAGTCGCGGCTTGTGGCGCGGGAATATTTGGAATGGATATGAAGGTCAGCGTAAAAACTCATGAGTCCTTGATCGTCCGGATTCTCAATCAAAATTTACCGGGGCCCCATTATATTCAAAACCCAGAACCGGCGAAGCCCTTTCTTTACGATTTTGAACGAAATACGGCATAGATATTGCATCGCGAAGACATGCTGCTGCGTCGCCGTTCACAAATCCCCAGCGAGGATTTGCTCACTCGCGCTTTCGGCCTCGCTCGGCGGCAAGGGGCTGTCTGAAGGCAACTCGCGAGCCGCGCGGTCAATGGAATGGACCGCGCGTGTGAGCGCGTAGTGAGGACCGCTCAGCCCGGCATCTATATTTTTGCGGTCCGAA
>ORMF011896203.1_pt1 | contig 11472 bp, 9 predicted proteins | sample 1779871 | NCBI WGS metagenome assembly ORMF01 (sample SAMEA104232316, study PRJEB22302) | groundwater metagenome | biome: forest; feature: aquifer; material: groundwater | place: USA | collected 2011-08-07 | depth 5.4 m
CATGGGTGTTGGGTTGGGGGGAAAGTTGGCGACTGCGTCACATTGAGGGGTCGCCCGCTCATGCGCCCGTGACCGGCCGGCAATCAGGCAACAAATAGGCTTGTGCAAGCAGAGAAAGTGTCGATCGACAATGTCACCACCGTTGACGGTGTCCATATGAACGCCGATACCGCTGACCGGTGGGCGAAGGCATTTCCTTCCCCAGATCGATCCGGCGCTAACCCATTGTCTGCCGAACATGCCACATCCGCGGCCAACTCCGCTCGCTAGCCGTTGTCGTCTCAAATACCACCATCAAGGATGTCAGCGCTCGCGCCGCCTTCGCGGCAGTCCCGGCGCTCGGCCGGCAACCGTTTGAAATCACGCTTGAATCCAGCCGCTCGACCTATTTCGCAACGGCCTTATAACTCTAAACCTCAGCACGGGACTAAGAAATCGCGACTTTGGCGTTGACACAAGGCGTCCTCCTCATGTCATTGGCCTGCACAAAGGACTGTAAGGAACGGGCATGAACAATTTAGGCGATTATGCTGACGTTTTCGGCGCGATTCAGCCTTGGGAGGGCATTGTTCCCGCGGGGTATACGGTCGATTTTCTCGGCACATTGACGGACAAGCAGTTCCTGGAAATATGGGGTTACCATCCTGCCTTTGTGGATGGCGAGTGGCTTCAAGTGGAGCGGCCGGCTCTTGGAGAGGGGCAGCCTGGAGAATTCTGGTTCGAGGCCGCCGATTGGGTCCTCGCGGCCCGCGAAGCGCGGCAGCGGTTTGTGATGATCACCCTCGGCTCGCTTTACGGATATCAAGCGGTTGGAAGTTATCGCGCCCTTCAGCTGCTCAATCCGTTGCCCTACAAGCTGGTCGCGGTCGAGCCCATTCCCGAAAATCTGGAATGGACCAGGCGCAACATGAAAACCAACGGCATCAACCCCGACGATCAATGGCTGATCCAGGCGGTGATCAACGAGAATAACGAACCTGCTTTCTTCCCGGTGGGCGTGCCAGGCGCCGGCTCGCAGAATTGCCTGTCAACGAACATCAAGGGCGCCCGCGAGGATTTCGTCAAAGAGTTTATGTCCCGCGGCAACCCCGAAGAAGCGCTCGCCAATCTTCTTCTCAGAAACACGACAGGGCTCAAGAAGGACGTCGTTCCCGGGCGCGATCTGACCGCTGAAATTAAGTTGGTCAGCTCTATCACGCTCAGCGACGTCCTCAGCCCTCTGGACAGAGTGGATCTTCTCGAAGCTGACATTCAGCAATCGGAGATTCTGGTATTCCCTCCCTTCATGGATCTTCTGAAGAAAAAGGTGCGCCGAATTCACATCGGAACGCATGGCAATGAGGTACACTGGTCTCTGCACAACATGTTCGCTGAGCGCGACTGGGAAATCGTATTCAGTTATGAGCCGGACAGCATCCACGAGAGCGCGCTGGGTTCATTTAGCACCAACGATGGCGTTTTGACCGTCACGAATCCCGACCTTGACCCGGCCCGGTAGGCAGGCGATCCGCGCCAGACATGTGTCGGTAGGCAATGGTAGATATCGAATGCCCCGCAACGCGAATGAAACGATAAGCCACCGACCATGAACCAGGAATCTCCGATCTCAATTTTGCCGGTCACCGACATTCCCTTTCCGCGGGTTGATTTCGACGCGATCGTCAACCCGTTGCCCGCGATAATGGCGGCGCCGGAATTTGACGAAACCACGAAATTTTTCATGAGCAGTCCCGCTGCTTCCCGTTCCCTGCTTCCGGGGACCGCACAAGCGCTTCTTTATTCGGTCATCCGCAACATCCGTCCGCAGCATGTAGTTGAAATCGGAACATATTGGGGCGGCACGACGGAAGCGCTCAGCCGCGCTCTTCACGCTAATGGGCAAGGCACGGTGCATACCGTCAGTCCCTTCGACGCCCCGCATTTCGTGCCGTCCCTGAAGCAGTGGCCGCACGAGTTGCAGCAGCGCGTACGTTTTCATCCGCTGGACTCAATGGCGTTTTTCATGGAGATCGATAAAGAGAAAATCCGGCCGGATCTCATTTTGATCGATGGGGATCATCGGTTTGAATTCGCCAATTTCGACTTGCAAGCTTCAGCTGAACGGTTGTTGCCCGGCGGCTTTATCTTTATCGACAATGTGGGGCAGGTCGGCCCCTATCGGGCGGTATCGGAGTTCAGCAAGATCCATCCGGAATGGCACAATTGCGTCGTTGGAAATTTTCCAACGGATGAGACGAAGGCCTACGACGGCAATCGCACCAAGATTCCAGGCACGGAATTCATCGTCTTGCGCGCCCCGCGCAATCACTTCATCGGCAAGTTTCCCAAGACATTCGGTGAAACGGCTTGGAAAGATGGCAACCTCGACGGAATTCGACTGTCGCTATCCGATTTGAATGAAACGGGGAAGCTTCATATTCAGTGCATCCTTCGTGGGTTTGGCCGTTCTCACATCAAGGAAGTCTTTGCAAGCGTCACGGTTACCATCGACGGAAGCACGCGCGAGGTAGAAGCGAAGCTCGACCAGCCTATAAGGTTACAGGGGGATTTTTATCTGTATCACGTGGAACCATGGTTCATCTGGACCGGGAACGCGCCATTGTCGCTCACAACGATCCCGGCGCCTTTCTGATCGGGTGCCATCGACGGCACAAATGACGCTCATGCGACGTGATTAGTCTAACACCTTTATCTCTTCATATCGGTCCGATCTGTCACCTGAACAGGCAATCGGCGGTGGATAGTTCGGTTTCGAGTCAAACATTCTGATCACAAGCGGGGTCCTATGATACGTCCTCTCGAGGTTCTTCCGGTTCCGACTTTCCCCGATGGCATCGACACCGCGGGCATCATCACAAGTATTCCCGCGACACCGGAATACAACGAGTTGCTGCTGTATTTCACCGACTATCCCGTCAATTCTTATATGAGCAACAATTGCCGGGCGCTCATCTACGCGATGGTTCGGGTCCTGAAACCGCGTCAGTTGATTGAAATCGGCACGATGTTCGCGGGCACATCGGAATTATTTGCGCGCGCTATGTGGGAGAACCAGCAAGGTACATTCCGCACCATCGACCCCTATGGGGGTCACCGGATTCCCGGGATGCTGCAAAACTGGCCCGAGGAGTTGAGGAATCTCACCGAGTTTTCGCCCATCAGCTCAATGCAGCTTTTCATGGAACTGGCCGACAAGCCGGACAAGCCAGACTTCATTTTCATCGACGGCAATCACGATTATGAATATGCCTTGTTCGATCTGATGTGTTGCGCCCGTATCGTTAAGCCCGGCGGAATCATATTCATGGACAACTATTGCGACCCGGGCGTCAACGCCGCCGCCCAGCGGTTCTGCTCTGACAATCCGGATTGGCAAGACATCAACTTTTCAGGTCACCGGTCGTTCGGCACCAACATAGAACATGTAATCCTGGACAACCTGTACAAGATCTTCATCGTTCCGGAGACATTCGCTATTGGAACGCAACCGAAGGCATTTCAATCCGGCCCCTCATTCGACGCCGACGGGCTTAATGGCTTTACGCTCAACCTTGCCAAACCGGCGCCAGCCGGACGGCTGCACTATAAAGCCTATGTGCGCACGTTTCCTTGGGAACTCCACCTCGGCAAAGGCGGGATCGACGAAGACAAATGCAGTGGCGCAATGGAGATCGAGGCCGGCGCGCGCACGGCGAAGGTCAAGCTCCCCATTCCTCTGGTGTCACCGCGAACGCGAGAAGGCTTCAGCCGACGCTATGAGCTCAATCTGCTGTTTGAATCGGAACCCTCCGGCAAGCCGCTGACGCTGTCGCAAGCCCCGCTACCGGATTTCTTCGAGAGATAGGCGTTAAATTCTTCACAGTGCGCGGCAACTTTGGCGGCTCAAATGCGCTTGCGAAAGTCGAACGGGACCATCGAGATGCAAAAGCGGACGGTCCTCGGGATAATTGGTGTGACGGCGGTTATTTTGCTGGGTGGAATCTATTTGACTTCTAGGCAGGACGTGCACGGTCCTCTTCCTGCGATCAAGCAGGATGTAGTTCAAAATCTCGTTTCGCCAAGCGAGACTTTTTCCTCTCCGCGGTGGAATATGGAAGGCATCAGTGTCGAAAGCGACGCAGCCATGGCTCTCAACGGGACAAAAACTGCAACCCGTCTGACCGTAACCGCCGTGCCCGGGTGGCACCGTATCGAAACGTCCACGACGGGCCTAACGCCCAACGCCATGCATACACTTTCGATTTTCATCAAACCGGGCGAACAAATGTCGCTCTTGTTGGAAATGCGGGATGTCCGGCCAGGAAAGCAAGGCATAGCGCGATTTGATCTCGGCGGAAAGTCAGTTTATTCGATCTCCGGCGACGTTGTGGACGCCGGGGTTCTGCCTGTCGGTAATGGTTGGCAACGCGTGTGGGCGACGATGTCCTACACGATGGATCACGCGGTGTTCAATATTGCTCTGACTTCTCCGGAGCAAGTTCCAGTTTATATGGGCGATGGCAAATCCGACGTACTGATCTGGGGCGTTCAACTTGAGCAGTCGACGCGGCCGCGACCGTACACGGCCAACATGACGAAGCCGGCGGCCGGAGAGCCATAACGCGGCTACCGTTTGTCGAAGCTAACGCTGCTCCTTCGCGGTCGCTGCCGCCGAGTTACGCTCGGCTTCCGCTAGAAGACGATCCCGTTGACGCAGACGCTTCTCCAGCTCCAGCCGTTGCAGGAGTGGAAGGCGGTGGTCCCCCGCGATGCTTGCCAGGGTCACTGCGGGAAACACCCCGATCCGGGCCACGTCGACGAAGTCCTGGTAACGGCATTTCGTATCGCCAAAATACCGGAATTCGTTTTTGATGACGACATCCGCTTGATACTCGAAAGACAATGCTGCCTGGACGCCGTTCACCCGCACCACGCGCGCAGGCGATTCGTTGCCGACGGTTTCGATCGAGAGACAATTGGAAAATTGGAACGGCAGTAACATGAGGCTGTTGCCGTGCGAGCGGCCGCGGACGACGATAGACCCCTGCCGGTAGGCAAATTCCGCGACCTCGACCGGCGATAAATTCTGGGTCAGCGAAAATGTCATTGCGTCGTGGACAACCGCCCGGTTTGTGAAGCGGGCATCCATGGCCTGATTTGGGTCATAGTTGGCCAGGATCACCGACTGCACCGACAGGTCGGAGGGGCCGATGGGCCCAAGATCGATGAAGGAGACTTTCTTGCCGCCGAGCGTGCGCTGGTCCACGGCCTGATCCAAGTGGCCATCCACCGCGACGTAGCGAATGCCAAAAGATTTCAAATGAGAGGAAGCTCCATTCGAAGCGATGTAATCGTGCAGCGTCCTCTGAAGCTGATTGTGAAGCACCAGATATTGGACGTCGACTATGTTTTGAAACTCGAGAATGTTTGGGGTCGAGAACAGATTGAGCATGTTGGCGCAATATCTCCAGTAGGGAGAGTTTGGTTCCTGGAGATGACGGCAATGGCCGATTGTCAGTTCCCTGGTCCCTTCATAGAAATACGGCGTGTAAATCGGTGTCAGAGCCGGCGGAAGCGGAAGAGTCTTGGTGAAGTCGAGAGCCCGGTTCCAAAATATCGGTTGCCGGAACACCAGGCTCTTGAAGTCGCTGTGCCAGCTCGCGATCCGAAGGGCGATCAACAGCCCGACCACCGCGGCACACATCATGAGGACAAGGAGCCACTTGGCACCCACCGCTGTATCGCGGAAGTAGCGGGAGTAAAATGCCACTTTGCCGGCAATGGGGCTGGCTGGCGACACATGTCTCGCCAAAAGGCGGCTTGCGATGTCGTGAACTGCGAGGCCCACAAGAATTGCGTAGAGTGGAATCATCGGGCGTTCGAAATAGCCGATCGCCGGCAGCGTCCACAAGACGTGATGGCCCGCCATATCATAGTCGAGGTAGAGCAACACCAGGATGAAGCAGATCAGGCCGGCGGAAACCAAGAACAAGCGATACCGGTCCGTAACGATGTAGTAGATGGCCGCCGCTGTGCCGGAAAAAGCGACGAACATGGCGGTTTTCCATTCCGTGAGCCCGCCCCAGAACATCAGCGAGTGTGGAATTTCCTCGGGGCGGTATTCCATCCCCCACATGCGCGCAGACATCAGTGAGAATGAGTCGTAGGCGGCGTAAATCTGCGGAAGAATGATGATCGACAGCAGAAACGTGAAACCGACAATGATGAATGTTTGCGTGCGGTCGGCGCGCCACCCACTGTCCTTCCACGCGAGTTTCCCGTCCATCGTAACAATGGCGGCGAAGGTGCTGATTCCTATGACCGGCAGGACGAAAACGACATACTGCCAGTCCATCACGATGACGAAGAAAACCATCACGATTCCGGCCAATATCCACCAGGTGGAGCGTGGACCAAATCCAAGAAAGATGGCGGAGGCAAAATACGCCAATCCGATCTGCGGATAGAATTGCGGGTCCGCCGGGACTGCATAGTCCGCAAGAATCTTTTGATTGAAGAGCAGCGAAGTCCCCACCGTAGCGATCAAGATCGCCCAATAGAGATTGATCTTCCGGAGCGCCAACGTGTACGCGAGGATGCCCGCGAACATCAAAATCTCGGCCAACGCACACGCTATCTGGGCAGAGCGCGTGACGTCGAACAGCCACCAGAACGGATGTTGGATCGCAGGACTTTGAAAAAGCCCAAAGCCCTGCCCAAAGGCGAATGATTGCAAATCGAGGAGCGTTCCGAAACGTCTTGACGCAAGGAAGCTGGAAAAGAAGAACAAGTGGTCCGCGTTTGAAAATATATACCCAGTCGCTTTGAGGAACGGAAAGTAGATGATGGTGAAAGCGGCCGTGAGTATTCCAAATGCGGTCAGCCGCTGCACAAACTTTGGATCGCGCCAAGCATCAACAATTCTAGAGAAGATCATCGTTAGATACCGTTTCGCTTAGAGTCATTTACATAGTCATGAAGCGCGCGCGAACCCTCATCGTAACCGCCTTGCAGAGGAACCTAAAGGCCCAGCAACATGGTAGGCGATTTGGGCGCCACCAGGGCTATCGGTGATTGATCTCTAAGGAGCGACTTCTGGAGATGGATCTTTGCCCGCTGGATCTGTTGATGCGGCTTTTCTCCCATTGGCTGATGGTTTACCTACCGGCATCAGCAAATTTGAGCAACACATATCATTGCGGAATATCTATTTTCAAGAAATTGAAGTGATCCGACACCTGTTTCTCCTCGGTGGCGAGGTCATGAGATTCGTGGTGAAAACCGACTCAGCCACATATCCCTCCCGAGCGCCAGGCTTCCAATTGTCGCCGATAAATTAGGTTATCCAACATGGCTGGGCAATTGGGCTTAGTTCCCTCGCACAGCGGCCGAGCCGGCATGACCCTGATGCGTATACATAGCGAATGGCCCGGCCGTACCCCTTATGAGCCTCGGGCCATTCGTGCTAGCTCAATGGCGGCCCGAATCTTGTGAGCCTGGTCACGTCGCTCGCTACCGACAAATTCGGCAAGCTTCACAAAATCGTAGCGCTTCAACACCGCCTCAAACTCCGTTTCATGCGCCAGTTGGATAGTCCCAACCTGACTCAGATAACTGTCGTCGATATTGCACAGCCCACTAAGAATTCGCGGCCATTGGTATGGGGCGTATACCGACAACTGCTTAAGCCTAGCGCGCGGCAGCACCTGCGAAAAGGCGGGAGGTAATATCCGGTTGCTTCGTTGGTAGACGTCGAAAAGTTCGGCCAGGAATTTTTCGTACTCGTATCGCGGTGCTTCGAAAATTGCGTCTGGCGATTTGATCTTCTTGAGGCGTTCAAAACATTCAACGGCTAGCTCCGTCAGGTCGAATACGATCGCAACAAAACATAGATTCTTATAGACGCGTAACGCAGTGTCGGCAGCGGGATCAATACATTCCGGTCGCCGCAGAAACAGTGCCTCGGCAAACGTCTGATAGCCTGCCGCGCGAAAGCCCAGCGGGCCGCGATAGCCCGATTGCTCGCCGATTGACACGAACCGCACAAACGCAAAACCGAGCCCGTATAAAATATCGCAAATTTCCTGGTAGCGCTTCTGTCCTTGATATAGCTCGACGAACTCCACCTCGACAATCAAACCGCAGGTCTGGCGAACGATCGCTTCACGGGCGCCGAGCAGGATCTCATATTCGCTTCCCTGAGTGTCCAGAGACAAAAAATCCGGTGGAGGGAGATCGTCTTTCATCGACGTCAAGAGACTGTCTAGGCTTCTCGCTTCTATGGGGCGATCCTCAATCACTTCGGTACTCTCCGGGAAATCGAAGTCGGTACCGAAGGAATGCTTGTATCGATTGCTCCATGCAGGCCCAAGCTCGAGTACGGAGGTCCCACCAGGATTCAACGTTACGTGCAAATTTTTTGGACCGTCCTGCTCCGCTAGACCGATTGGAATTACGATCAATTCAGATGGTAAATTGCGATTCGCTTCGTGGATGCCAGCGATCGCGTCCATATCTGGCTCATATAAAACATTGACGAAGTCCGCTTCGAACCGTGGAAGAATAGGAAACGATCGGTTGCCCCAGCGTCCTCCGACGTGATGAATGGCAAATCGAGAGTCTGGCATCATAAATTACACCGAAGAAGCATTTTCTCTATGGGCGCGAGAGATTGCGCACGGCCTGTTATGAGCCAACCTAGGTAGCAATCCGCTGGCTTGGCTTGGCTTTTTCCTTTCTGATCGACACAACACCCGCAAACGTGATGCTCACATAGCGTTTCAATTGATCGTACTTGTCGCTTTTTAGCATCCCTTCTTGGCAGAGATGATCGACGGTCTGATTGATGTGCGATTTGGCCCCGAGGCCCAGTTCTTTGCCGAGTTTGTAGGCATCTTGCGGCGAACTCACGTTCCCGCGTGCCAGCTCGAAAACCTTATTCAAGAATTTGTCTGACAGCACCTGGAGCGCCTCCGGCGCTAGCGGCTGGGCAATGGCCTCGAGATCCGACGGATGGACCGGACGATAGAGCAGGACGGTCGTCGCCTCAGGATTTGTGAAGACGATCTTCCGGCCGGCGCTGTCGAAAACCACCAAGGGTCCCCAGTCGAAATTCCGAATTCGTCTTTGGATATCTGCAACCTCAATCCATCCGAAGACTTTGCCGCGTTCCTTCAAGCACCGATAGGCCAGGTTGCTTTCCATCTCGTCGGCCGGAACGGCCACCGCCTCATATTCGACGCTCTCGATCTCAATTGCCATCTCTGTATACCCTTCTCTCAGTCTTCTTCTATACCTTCCGCTTTGGTGCTCATGTCTAATATCAGAGTTCCATCCTAGCGGCACTTGCGACGCACTTCCATGAGCGCCTTGGGTACTTCCATAAGCGCCTTGGGTATTGAAGCCCTGACGATCATTAGGCTATAAAAGTTCTATGCTCAAATGGTAGAACGCTGCTAAAAGGCCGCGTCGGGAGGTGGTAGCCGGAACATGACGAACTCACGTCGCCTGATCGCGATCAAGAACCTCGAAGCTCCTCATAATAGTTACAGGTTACTGGGGAAGCTGAGACCTTTCCAGTTCATCTTTGAACCGCTGCAATACTGTTGCATCGGCGGTTTTAACACGGTCGTTACAGCCGCCATCATGGCTCTTCTCGCGCACTTCGGCGTCGGCTATATTGCCTACACTTTTGTCGGTTACCTCGTTGGCTTCGTGATCAGTTATGCGGCTAATTCGCTTATCACGTTCCAAATTGGTTCACTCTCAATCCACGCGTTCGCCCGTTTTCTGATCGTCAACGTCGGCCTTCTTGCTTGCATACAAATCCTACAATATGGACTGATTGAGGTTTTCGGGTTTCGTGAACTCTATGTTGTCATGACTTGCATGGGAATCTATACAATTGTCGGCTTTCTTCTGAATCGGCGCTTCGTCTTCGTGCGCCGTGAGCGTCCACTATGAACACGATATCGCCGATTTCCGATACCGACGAACGCGACAAGGTGCTCGGCGCCTGCCGGGAATATTTCGCGGCTCGGCCTGCCCGGACGTTCGTTCCCGGCCACACTTACGTTCCAGTAACGGGCAAGGTCCTGGACGTGGACGACCTCCTGCACCTTGTCGATGCCTCGCTTGATCTTTGGCTCACAGCCGGCCGCTTTGCCGAGACTTTCGAGCAACGCCTGGCATCATACATCGGCACAAAATACGCGAGCCTGACCACTTCCGGATCGTCGGCTAATCTACTCGCCTTCACCGCCTTCACGTCGCCGAAGCTCAATGTGAAGCGCATCGAGCCCGGCGCCGAGGTCATTACCGTGGCGGCGGGTTTTCCGACCACCGTGGTGCCCATCGTGCAGAACCGCTGCATCCCGGTATTCGTCGACGTGGATCTTGCGACGGCGAACATCGACGTGTCGAAACTCGAAGCCGCGCTGACGTCGAAGACGCGCGCCATCATGGTGGCCCACACGCTCGGCAATCCATTCAACCTTGCCGCCGTGACCGAATTTGCCAAGGCCAACAAGCTCTATCTGATAGAGGATTGCTGCGATGCGCTCGGCGCCACCTACGAGGACAGGAAGGTCGGCACCTTCGGCGATGCCGCCACCCTGAGCTTCTATCCCGCGCACCAGATCACCATGGGAGAAGGCGGCGCGGTGCTGACCAACCGCGCCTCGACCAGGAAGCTCATCGAATCCTTTCGCGATTGGGGCCGCGATTGCTGGTGCCTGCCCGGCAAGGACAATACCTGTGGCAAGCGCTTCAATTGGAAGCTTGGCGATTTGCCCCGCGGCTACGATCACAAATATATCTACTCGCACATCGGATATAACCTGAAGGTTACCGATATGCAGGCCGGCATCGGCGTCAGCCAACTTGCGAAAATCGATCAATTCGTTGCGCGTCGCCGGGAGAATTTTGCCGCCTATACGCAGTCGTTCATTGCGGAGGGTCTCGAAGAGTATTTTATCCTGCCGCAAGCGACGCCGAATTCAAATCCGAGTTGGTTCGGCTTCCTGCTCACAGTTCGCGACGGCGCTCCGTTCACGCGTCATGACGTGGTGCAGTATCTCGAGGCGCATCATATCGGTACACGCCAGCTTTTTGCCGGCAACCTCACTAAGCAGCCCGCGTTCCGCGACGTGGATTATCGCATCGTTGGCGCCCTGGACGCGACTGACAAGATCATGAACGACAGCTTCTGGATTGGTGTGTGGCCCGGTATCGGTTCCGCAGAACGCGCTTACGTCATCGATACCTTCCGTACAATGATCAGGACATTGGTCCCGTGAAAGCCGTCATTCTCGCGGGGGGCTATGGAACCCGTATTAGCGAAGAGACCGCGCTCATTCCCAAGCCGATGATCGAGATCGGCGGGAGGCCCATTCTCTGGCACATCATGAAAATCTACAGACACTGGGGCATCAACGATTTCATCGTCTGTCTCGGCTACAAGGGTTATGTGATCAAGGAATACTTCGCCAACTA